>Ga0116231_10007759_pt1 | contig 19349 bp, 7 predicted proteins | sample S1TSphgellanicum_2_FD_89695 | JGI IMG/M metagenome (GOLD analysis project Ga0116231, IMG submission 89695) | Host-associated microbial communities from peat moss isolated from Minnesota, USA - S1T2_Fd - Sphagnum magellanicum MG | ecosystem: Host-associated > Plants > Peat moss > Unclassified...
AAAAAAAAAAAAAGACTTGCTGGGTTGTGTCAGATCTGCTGCAACTGGATGGGTGCTTATAAGAGGTCCAACTTAGCAGAGATTTGACCATGGGTTGAAAAGAAAGGGTTGGTCATTCACTCATTAACTCCCCTTTGTTCCCTCAGGTCAGGTGCCCTAGGTAGGGGAAAATCCTAGTACCTAGGTACCAGTGTTGGGCGGGTATCTATCTACTTTTGAACATACCAGCTGGTGCTGGTATTGAATCTTTTTCTCTTGTTTTTTAATTCATACTTAGTAGGCAGGTACTTGTATAGAAAATAAATAAGTAATAGTCAGTTCTTTGATACCCGGACCACTATCCGTCTATATATCAGGACTTCATTGGTATACCCGTCTGACACCCTTCCCTACCCATGTTGGGTGGTTCTCTGTGCTTCTTCAAAGAAAGAGTTGACGGGTATAGGGACTGGGTTCAGGTTGGTATCCAGACCAATGAGTGGAGGTTCTAAAACAACTTACAACAACACCAGTCTTGAACCTTGACTGGCGGTTCTCAAAAATCATAGAACCAGTTCTCACCCTTAACCCGAGTTCTCAAAATTTGATGATAAGGAGGGGCGGATGAAACCCTAGATAGATGGAACAACGCTATCAATCATCGAAAGTTGAATAGGACAAAACTTTTGGCAGTTGATTGTGATGTGAAGTACAAATTTGTCTTTCCGGGACATTTGTGTTCATGGTTTTTGTTTCTCGCTTGTTATAAGAAAGGCAAGGATTCACTCTTGACAACACTTGCTAAATCATGGGACGCTCTCTTTAGGTGCATCTTTTGTGGTGTGGATGCTTCCTCATTGAAACATTGATGTATTGTTTGTCGAGTTATGGAGCTCGTGTTAGAAATAAAAACGTGCGATTGTTTCAAGGATACATGTAGAGCTAAATTGAATTGTGCAGAATTAGGATTGAGGAGGTTGTTTTTTTGTGATTTGGTTTGTTCATAGATTCACTACAATAAAAGGTGTCCCCTATACGCTGAGTGATTTCACTAGATTTTGAATGAATTCATTGATTGTAATGAATTCAATGGTCTAGTGAACATGGACTAGTGAATTGCACCCACATTTTGTAGTAGTGATTGCATCCTTGAAAAGAAATAATATTTTGCTACGCTTTGTATCTCTATAGGAAGGATGCATTGTAGTAGAGATGGGTTGATGATAGGAAGGTGATGAAAGTTTTAAGGATCTCGAGAGCAATCATGAAGCCTATCATTAGTGTGTGGGATTGGTTGTTTTGTTTGGTTTGTCAATTCCTTAGTCACTAAGAGAGAGAGAAGCACCTAGTTTTTTGGGAACTTTGAGGGAGCATGGGACTTCTGTAGTAAGTTATGCTTTGATGGGATTATTGAGAAGTGTCAACTATTCCTTGTCCAACTTTCTGAATTGATCGTAGGGGTTTTGATATTTCCTTGTTGTGCAATGGTGTTTGTTTTGAGTTGATCAAAATGTTAAATTACTATTAAAAAAAAATTGTCTGAGTTTTGTCAAATTGTGCATTATGTGTCGTGTGTGAATGTTGTATGTGTGGTAGTTGGTGGGTTTGTGACAAAGAGATACATGGTCATGATTTGCCGATGTTCAAGAGAATGAGGTCAGAGGGTTCTAATTCTTGGAAACCCACAAAATTAAAGTTAGCAGTGACATAGTTGTTCTTGGAATCAAAATCTTTATGATCATATGATATCACTCATATGTTGTAAAATTCAATTCTATTTTGTTGAATTATTTGTCATAGTAAAACCGTTTTTTTTTTTTTTTGTTATTGAAATTTTAATAACTAGGGGTTAGAAAAAATTGTTGCAACCTCCTTGTCAATTCTTTTATGAAACCTTGACAATTCATTGAAAACTTTCAAAAACTTGGAACCAGAGGTTCTTTGGATTTTCAAATTCTTCAAAAACCTAAAATTGGTTGTTTTAATTCTCCAAAAAAAAATAGACTAATGAGTTTTGAGTTTATGATTTCTAGAATTTTCAAATTTTGGATTTTCGGGGGAAAATTTTAACATTTAGGTGATTTTTCAAATTATGGGTGAAAATTTTCAGAATTCCAGTGATTTTTCAATTTTTGGTTAGAAAATTGACACATGTGATGTTCCTTTGATTTCTAAAAGTTTTAAAGTACCAAAACCAAAGGTTATTAAGAACATCAAAGAACTACACAAGACTAGTTTATTGTTTATTCCCACTTCCATAAGGTAATTGTTGTTTATTTTAATCTTCATGGGTTCAAAATCCCATAGGGGTTTAAGGTTTAAACAATATGGGCTCTTGATGAAATAAAGTTTCAAATATGGTGCTAGTATGTATATGGCTCACCCTTGTGCCCTTAATACTATGTACATAATTTTGTCCACTATTGATTTTTGCAAATTGTTTATTTATTTATTTCTTTGTTTTGTTTTAGCGGGGGCACAAATGAACAAAATATATTTCAAAGAAGAAATAACAACATTTTTTCTTTCTTTCTTGAATTGAGAATAAATTATGACTTCCTTTTGTGCAAAGTGGAGGGTTTAGAACTTAAGAGATAAAACTTCAAGACCAAAGGGAGGAAAAAAACCACCTCAAGCACCTAAGGCTAGTGTAATTGGTAGGCATATTGCAACACAATAAAAACTAAATTGTCAAATGATCAACACAATTGGCTACCATTGTAAAAGAAACAAATAATGAAGACTTATGTAGGCCATACAACTCAATTCTATTTAGTGGTGAACAAAAAACCATGTTGTTGATTTTTCCTCATGTGGAAAAACTGTATTAGAAAATAGAATCTCATCCATTAGACAATCTTACAATTACATAGGGCAAGAATGGCCTTTATCTTTTGTGTGGTTGGAATTTTTCATCTAAAAGATGAATGTGTCTTTCTATAAGCTCAAATTACTTCCAATAAACTTGGTTTCTGAAACCCTAATCTTAACCCCCCCTAATCCTTTGATTTCACTTGATTATCATTGAAATTTTCATCCATAGTAGAAACTAATTTTTATTGAAACCTAATATGTGTGAATCAAAAATCAAAATTTATTAACATATTTGTCACTATAAAAATGTACAAATTTCTTTAAATCCTCACAACCAATAAACATCATTACCCAAGTGTTTGATTTTAATTTCCTTGCTATAAGTACATCTCCTTAATTGTGGATATTCTCACCATGGTTTATTCCATCAAACCCAGGGTTTTTTTTTCCAATTTTGTGATATAGTTAAAATGGCATTCATCCATAATACAATTTAGCCAAATTTGATGATAAGAAAATATGAATTGTTTTTAAAAAATCTAGCATGGACTTCTATATTTTTAGCTACCTTTTGGAACTTATGATAGATTATGACAAAAAAAAATTATTGGATTATTTGAAAAAATTGGCAACTTGATAAATTCAAAAACCTTAATTTTCATTAAATTGAAAAAAAAACCTTCATTTGATGAAATTTTGCCCCAAATTTTTTTTTGATCACACCTATCCCATTTTTGTACACAAAGTACTTAACATTTCATTTTTCTCTTCCTTATAACACATTACAAGACGTTGAAATTCTCGGCCATATAATAATTAGCTCTCCATTGATATGGGAACTACAACTATTTTAGGTTCAATTTCTTTCTTTTTGGTCCCACTCATATTTAATCTCCTTCTATCTTCATTTTGCACCATAGTTATTAATTATGTAGATAAATTCAATTTAATGTCACATATTTTCTTAAGGAAACATTGAAAACCCAAAATTTGGAAACATGACAAAAGTTGGTTCATTTCACATGGTTTTGATGTTTCTAATGTTTCTAATTCTTTTGCCTTGCATGTTTCAACATACCACACTCAACCCCAATTCCTTGATATATCAATTTCAAAATTAGGTTTTGGATAATATATAGTTGGGAACATTATGAAAAATCATGAATGAGATCTTTTTGGAAGGATTATAAATTATGAGTGAAAAGACCCCTCATCTATAATCATGTTCCAGTGGTCCATGGACATGAAAAACCCACTCATTTCTTTAATGGTAATTTTATGCAATGCTATACATATATATTCTAATGGTGTATATTAATATATATTATAACGTTGAAATTTTATTAATTTTCATATTTAGTACATTCAGAAAATTTTCCTAGTTAATGTATTTTTTTAAAAAGAAAGGAGCTTACACCTACCACTTGAGAGTGAAGAGAAAATATGTCTATTTACAAGTGTAAGATCCTTCACGATGTTATGGAGTAGGTGCAAGATCATATTTAAACGTTTTCCCCAATGTCTCGTGATCTATGTGTATATTTAAGTTTGTGATAATATTTGCCTGATGTTTTCATGATTTCAAGTGGAGGACATTTGAAAACTTAGGGCCAAACTTGGCAATGGCCTTATCCTAGGGCCTTTATTTTGGGAAGACCCACCTTAGGATTCTATGGTCCATTTATTAGGTGTTTGATGATGCAAATTTCACCCCCTTTGTTAACAAGGTATTATAAATAGGCTACTTTTAGTTATTTTAAACCATTCCACCCTAGGTTACTTTTGATTATTTTAAACCATTCCACCTTAAGTTACTTCCAACTTATTATAGGCTATTCTAGATAGGCTATTTTTGGTTATTTTAAACCATTCCACCCTAAGTTACTATTAACTATTATAGGATATTATTGGTTTTTTTAAGTTATTCAACCCTATGCTATTTTTTAATTTTTAAGCTATTTTTTACTATTCACATTTTTACTAGTGTACTAGCCAACATCAATGTAATATTGTGACCAAAAATCCATATTGGGTTTACATTTATGTGACATAAACCAATTAATGGCATTGAAACACCATTTTGGGTTGCAACAAAAACAAACACCTATATATCTAATTTTTTCAGTTGCATAGCCCATTTGTTTAATAGTTGTAAAATGTCTCAAGTTAATTAGGTCCAAAACATAGAGTCCCAATTCAACTATGAATGGATTATATAAACTACATAATGAATTGGGTCCATTACATACTGAACCAATTCTATTATAATAGATTCAATGAACTATATAGTGAAATAAGTCTACTACATAGTGACCTAGTTCACCTATGGTGGATTGACATTTAGGGTTAAGTAAAGTTATTTCACTATGAAAGCCCCATAGTGATTTAGGTTAATGAATTGTGCCCACATTTTGTACTATTGTTTAAAATATGGTTGCTTCTGAGCTCACCTCCTAGTTGTGATTGCTCAATTATTTCTTTTTCTACTAAGTACTTGCTTAAGGACCTTAGCGTACAATTTGGGTTGTTTCCTTTTTGACTTTGGATCTTAGCACCCAAAGTCTATGTGTACAAAACCATGATTAGTATTTAGAATTTCTTTGGGGTTGATCAAGCTTTGGGCCACCCTAACCCATTTTGTGTTTTGCCTCAAGCCATAAACATTATACACTCTACTTCAATAGATTCATAAAAAACCAACTATCTCTAAATTTGGTGGGCCTTTCACCCCTAACCACAAGTCATCCCCATATTTTGCAACATTCATGAATTTGGTCTTCCAAGGCCCATTAAAGTTCTCTTCAACTTATTCATGGCTAGATCATTCAATTTTGGGTTAAATAGAAAACAACTACATTATTTATTTACTTTCAACTACATTGCACTTACATTTAATGGCTTAAGTTTGTTGTGTTCATTTACTCACTAACCCAATATGCAAAAGGTGCATTGTTAGAGTGGAAAGTTAAATAGCAATACAAAGAAAAAAAATAAAAATTTAATGATTTTAAAATTTAACTTGCTTTGTCCTTCGACTAATTATTTGCATTGGATTTCAAGTTTTCTATTGCACTCCCTTTCTTAGGGTTATTTTCACCTTCTTTCACAATACTTATACATTTCAATCAATGAGGAATATTTAGCCTTAAAAGGTGGTCCCTTTTGGTCACATAAAATCAATCATAATTCAAATATAGTATTTGCACTTTACTTATCAAATCAAACCAAAGGAACAAATTTAAACAGCTATCACCTTCTTTGGCAAGATTTTTCAACCTTTTCACAATTCCTCAAATGGTTTTTCCATCATGCAATTTTGAACAAATTAAATATGAAAAAAGAAGGTTGAAAAAACACTTGCATTGTACGTTTTCTCAGCCTTCTCAAAAAGCCTAATCTAGGTTTGTTTGTTGTTACTAAAAAAGTCTTGGTTGATTTCCTTTCCATTACTTATTTAAATGTTTCATTTTATTAAGTTTTGAAAATCCAAAGTGGAGTGCAACACACTAATGTGCCACTTCACTCAAATATGATTTCCTGATTGCAGATCCATGGATCACAAATGTTATCTACCCACTACATTTCACCTTTAAAAGCATCCTTCTTTCCCAATGTTTAGGCATCCATGCAATACGTTTTTTTGGATACAATAAAAATTGCACCTATGTTGCAACTCACTACCAAAATATTCGCCAATAAGGTTTTTTAAATGATGGACATGCCTTCTAGTTAGGTGATTTATTATAATGCCTTTGAAGGTGCACTAGGGCTCAAAAATGAGGATTTACGCACAAAATGCATACTCTTCCAATAAAAAGGATGAAGGTTTATGCACAAAGTGCTTTTTTTTCAATAAAATGACAAGGAAAAAACCTGATACTTATTAAATTTCAGGCTAACTAATAGTTTTTTCTATTACATTAGCAAACTTGGCCACTAGTGGGCACAATTTGGGAAACAAACATTTGTTTCCCAAATTTACCACTATTATACCCAAACAAATTGCACATAAGTTGGTTGTGGGCAATTTCATAAATCTAATTATAATTAGCATAAAAGGAGTTCTATTAGCTAGGAAATTATTCATTTTCAATTTGCATGTTAATTATTGATCCCCAAAAATATTAAATTGACATTAATATAATTAAATGGAAATGCATGCAAAAAACCAAACCATTATAAATACTTAACCAATATACCTTTTTTTAATCCTATGAATGAACATTCAAGATCATCAATGTAATAAAAATCCATTATATGTATGTTATATATATTTACATGTCATTTTGTTTACATTACAAGCAAAATCTAGGTTTCATTTTGCTTAAACCCAATAGATAATTTAACATTTTAAACTACACCATTAATGATATAAATAAACATATTCATATCTTTTATACCCGATTGATTTATTGTTTGAAAAAATGAATAGTGCACAAAATTGAGCAAATAACAAATGCACTACTTTCTAGATTCCATTATTTACCAAAACATTTATAACATTTGGTGGGAATAGGATTTGAACCTACAACATTTAGATTATGATCTTGACGAGTTACCAATTATTTTATCCCACAAGCATAATAAAGCTTATTCAACTACAAAAGAAGAATTATTTGACCAACTTTAAGTATAACCTTTTTTTTATAATTCTCGCATTTTTCTACCAAATTTTTTTATGGTAGTTCATCTATCAACTAAAGTCTTACATAACAATACTTTGGGACTTAGCTCCCAAAGCAAGAATCATCAAGCAATTTTTTATTTATCATTATTTTTTGTAACTTTATTTAATGAGCAAATTGTGGAGCCAACTAAACAAGTCCTTTGGCTTGCTTAAAAGATAGTTGCGAAGTTGATTTCTTTGAAGATATTTGTAGATGTTTCATAGCCCAATTCATCATCATAGATGGTCAATATTATATATGTTAATGTCATTAATCAACACATTCCTAAAAAAATTCTTTGTTAGGCTTGCTACATTTTCATCCTTTGCATTTGATTTTAGGAAGCCACATCCACCCCCCTACTACCCCCACTTTGTACCCTCTATAAGCTTCGTCAAAGTCACTCTTTGGATTTTATTTATCAAAGCCTTGACTTGATTTGGTGCCTACAAAAAAGGCCCACCCAATCAATTTTACAAAAAATGTTTTTTTTTACTATATATGCACATTAGAACTTTAAATTATATTAAATATGTTGTCTAGGCTTCTACCATGTCTCCTAAAATTCATAACTCAATACATATGGCATAAGATGATTTCACATTTCAAGGTCGAAATGGGATTGGGTGTTTCCACATCTTACCATAGTGCCTCGAGCTACATAGCAATTAATGAATAGAGTAAAGAATCTACCTGCCCAATCGTAGGTTTCCTTTGTTCACCAAGGCATGCTACATCGGTGTTTTTTGAACTATGCTAAATAGTGGCCCATCACACAACATTCTAACTTGACTTTTTTCGAATCTTTTATCAACCTACCTTAAGCTATTTTTTAAAAGTGAGTTGCTTGTCAAAATGTCTTGCTAAAGAGCCCACGAGGGAGATGATGGCACAATAGGCTACGACAAATAAAACTCGTCTAAGTGCTTAAGAGCTTATTGCCACCTTGACAAATGTATAGATCCTTTTTATCTTGCTTAGTGCCACACTAGGAAATTTACAAACTCATTCCATGCAAAATGGAGATTTTCATTTTTACCTTTAAGAAAAAGACCATGGGCTCCTCTTCAACACTTTTATATTATTAAGTCCCTTTCAAGTAGGCAAAACCTCTTATTTCCAAGGTGCAAAACACACTTTCAAAAAAAGAACCTCATTTTCATTGTTATTTCTGGCATAGCTTGTCCAATTGAACACCATGCCCAATGTTATAATATTTTTTAGCATTTTGTCTTTAGTAACATGGGTAATTTGCTATACATTGAATTCTACTTTTCGTATAAATGAGTAGATTGACAATAAGCCCTTATGACCTAGTCAATTTATCCTACAACAAGCATAGAGTAAGCAACATACATTGCACATGTTTTCATTTGTGGAATTAAGGTGTCAATGCTTGGTTGCTATGTAAAAGGCCCTAAAAGATTTTATAATTTTTTATAACATTAAATCATATTAGTATGATAAGCAAGCTAATTTCATGTTGTTGAGTTATTTGCTTTCAAAATGGTAACCTTTCCCTCCTCCCTTGAAGGAAGCTTCTCACATGTGCTTTGGTATGCATGTTTGTTACCATATTAAATGAGTGTAATGCCTTTTATATAAATTTGAACAATACAATTTTTCATGCATGAACTAAATTGTGCAACCTTCATTAATTATTTGGCTAGGGCACATTTTTTTGGTTCTTTTATTCATACTTATTAAAAGGCCTAAATAAAAGTAAAACATAATATTAGTGCATAATTGCACATGCTTTCTTTGATTAAATGCATCAAAAAAATTATCAATAGTAAATTATGATAGTTTATAAGTTATTAACATTACAAGTAATTATCTGCACTTTGTTAGTACAAGTCTGTAAAAATGAGAGTATAGTGATGGTTTATGTACTTTGTGAAGTGTAAAATGAAAATGTATTATATATGATCAATTTTTTTGTCTAAAAAACATCCATTATGTCAAATATTGTACTTATGTCGAAAAACATCATAAATATTTATTTACTACAACCTATCGCAAAAGGAGAATTGGGGCAAGGTTAATGACCAACACACACACACACACACACACACATGCATGCCACTAAGCTATAGGTCAAATCCTTATTAAAAAACTCCTATCTAAAAAGAGATTTGAACCTTCATGTGCAAATTATGACATGGTTGTTCTAATTTATTAAACTACTGTGACATGCATATTATAATTTTTCTATTCTACTAATTTGCTACTTCCTAAGTTTTTTTTGTGAAAATTTACTTTATGCCCAACTACAAACTAGGGTCATAAAAAAGAATGGATTTGCCATTCTAAAGGATAAAATTAATTGTGTATGTATCAAGTTTAAACAAAATTAAAACACCTTGTGCCATTGTATTTTTAATTGCAACTAAGCTTGTAAATGTTTTTATTATTAGGTAAATAATGACATTTATAAGCATACCTAGAGAGGTGTAAAGTATCAAGCACACCATTTCCACTTGCCATAGGCCAACAAGCCTTTAAAGTCTAATAGTGCATCCTTCATATAGGTTGTTTTGCAAGCCATGCAACCTTTGAAAAATGAAAAGTGCAAAACAAAGCTACATTTTTCAAAAAATCCATATATATATAAGCTTATTTTATCATTTGTTCCATTATGAGAAATAATTTAAAAAATAATATATATGTGTTTTCAACAAAAATGAGACAAGAACAAAAATTATTTATGGAATAAAGGAGTCGATCCAAACACAAGTTCCCCTATGACTACCTTGTTACAACTTCACCTCAATTAAAGGACCCACCTTCGTATCTTACATTAAACCACCAATTACTCCAATAGACCACACTCAATAACAACATGGAACATTAAAGTAATGGGTGAGTGGGTTATTTACTTTAAATGTTTTACTAATCACACCTTCATTAAGGTATCTAAAACATGATGAAGATGATTGATTTCTTCCTTCACTTTTAGACACATTCTTATGGATGCATGTAAAGCATTGATCAACAAGCAATGGCCACCTGATTGGTTCAATTTGCAAACAATGACAACGAAAAGACAAATAATTTATAATAAGTTGAAAAAATGCCATGTGAAAGGAGGCAGTACATGGCCAGTGACTCTAGGCCCATTTTGTTTATTGTAAGAAAAGGTAATGGCTTATTTGAATTGTAAAACCTCCTATAACATAATAACTTTTCTTCCAACATGCACCTATTAAAATTTTGCAAATTAGAAAAACATTTTTCAAAGAAATAAAAAAGATCATAAGCAAAAATAGACTTGAAAATGGTTGAAAATATTAAACCTTGTTTTGATTAAGGTGTTTAATTTTTGTGGGTGAACACTTACATCATGCATGTTTTCATCCATTTTTGTTACCCTTTGCTTGACTTCTTAAGCCACATCATGCATTTTTCCAAATAAGATTAGTAGATTTGATAGAAACATATCTTAACCTCCTATAAACTTTATCCTCAATAGTTGCATACTAATTAATAGGTTTTAAAATATACATGTCCAAAACAAGTCCTTTGAAAACTTTCCTCCAGGCTCAAAATCTCACAATTTACTACTAACTTGAAAACTATTATTGAACCTTCATCTTTCACATAAGCAACAATCTTTTTCCTCAACCCATATTTCTCTAAAAGATCTTGTAAATTTCTTGTCAAAGTTTGGCCTAAAGTTTGAACTCCATCAAATAACCCAATTGTGATATGTTTTGTCATTGAATCTACTCTTAATCATGAATTGATGACCAAAGCAAACACATCATGGACATCCAAAGGTCAAAAATAGTTCCTAACAAAATGTTTTTTTGGAAGGAAACACATCACTAGGGCACAATTGCATTATCATACAATTAAACCAAATGTTTTCAACAAATTGAATGGGCAAACAATACTTGACAACAAGATGACTTTGATAATGTAAGAACTATTTCTATTGCACATTATCCTTCTTAAAGAGATTGTCATACCCAAAAAGTTACAGATTGCATTTGTAATTATTGTTGGCCTTTTTTTTGTAGATTGCCTTTGCATTGGAATTTTCATGGGAATGTTTATTCCTTCCTCAAATTTCTTTGCAATTAATCAATGTTCTCCACTTGCATGTTCTTTCAATGTTGTAATCCCATTACTTCAAAAAATATGACACTAAACCTTTCCTACACCTTATTCATTGGTTGAGAATTGCAAGACCAATTCAATTGTTATGACAATCAATACAAACTATCATTTTTGAAATTTTAAAATCCACATATATGTCATCATCACAAAAGAAAACCCAAGTTAGAGACTTTTTGTCATGAGATTTCCATTTTCTTCTTTATTCATGCCATTTGCAAAGGGTTGATTACAATTCACCTTCATTTTTTAATATAAAATGTGACAATGTTTCAAACATTTCATCTACACTTCTCCCCCAATTCAAATCTCACTTTCATTCATGAAGAAATCACATGCTTCATCAAGACATCTATATATGTTGGTAGGAATTTTATCCATTTTTAGCATGCCTTGTTATCAAATCAAGGTAGAAAGTGCCAAACAAACATTTTCCAAACTAATTGTATCTTATTTTGTAGTTTGTAGATGAATTTATGTTGTTAATTTTTATTCTTGCAATTTAACAATGTTGAAAGATGCAAGTGATGTAAATAATTAAAAACATTTACATGTCCAAAACTCAATCTTCCCTTGAAAATGCATGATGCAATTTGTATCTCAATAAATATTGAAATATAAGTTTAAAGGTCATGAATAAAAAGATGCAAATTATTGTGCATTGTAACTTCATTTCAAATTAGATAAAATTTGCAATGTACAATTCTTGTTTCTACATGACATAATTTAAAACAAAAATTTATTAGACATTATACATGAAACAAAAAAACAACAAAACAAAACATACAACATACAAATAGGAATATATATATATATATATATATATATAAAACCTAGAATACAAAAATGCAAAACAAGAAAATTTTAAATTTTGTTGAAATAAACATGCAAAAAGAAAACATACGTAAATATAGAACTCAAACAAAAAATTTAAACAAACACACAAAAGGAAAGATAAATTTTTAAAAAATGCAAAACAAGGAAACATAAAACCAAAACACATACAATCAAAAAAAAAATTTAAAAAGGAAACAAAGCTTGTTCAAAGTGGAATGTTGATGTTCGTAGCAACATCAATAGGACACGCAACAACATGAAGATTTTCAACAACCTTTTTGTGCACAACAAAGGCAAGGAAGAATATTAGCAACACAAAATCAGGAAGAAGAACACCATGAGTAACATCGCAAGCAAAAGCACAAGGAAGAGAGTGGTGGTATCTAAATGCAATTGCAACACAAGAAACACCATGGAGAAAAGTATGAAATTAAAAAAAAAAATCCACAAACAACATTGTGAATAAAAGCATAAGAGGAAAAATAATAGTCATAAGTAACATTGCAAAAAAAAACACAACAAAAGAAAAAACACCACAATGAACAACACTTCAAATAAAATCACAAAAGAGAGTAGTGTTGTGAATATAAGCCTAGAGGAGTAGAAAACACTACCATGAGCGATGTTATGGACAAAAGCACAAAGGAAGAGATAACAAGGATGAGCAACATCACAAATAAAAACGCAAAGGAGAAAAGAACAAGCATGAGTAGTGCCAAGGATAGAAACATGGAATAGGAAATATACCACCACAAGCAATGTCATGGATTGAAGCAAGGAAGAGGAGAAAGCAACACCATGGGTAACCTCCAATAAACATAAAAGTAGATAGGAAAGAAGACATGAAAAATATCATGGGGCAAGTTTGAGAAGCTCAGCTTTTTTTATTAAGCTCAAAAAATATTTCCTACAAAATACTTGCCACAACTCCTTGCTACTTCAAACCTTAAACAGTAGCCATACCTAGCTTAAACCCTACTAATAGGTTACCTATAGTTTAGATTCTAGACCCATGTGTGTTATGTCCTTAGACCTTAAACTTTAGTTCATAACTAGACATGTGGGGGGGGGATGGGGTGGTGTTACTTATATTAACCTACATTGGCAAATATTGAAAGGAACATAGTTCTTTACCAACTAATTTTGTAAACATCTATACTCAATAGTTTAGTTTTCAACCATGTATCCTTCTATTTGATAATCATCAAGGTTCTTTCTAAATAATTGAACTAAAACTGTAACTAAGTATGAAACTATTTTTAATACCCATCCAACATTGAAAAATGCCTAATAACCCAAACAATAGAAATAGATGACAAACTTAAATCCAATATTTTTCCTCCATTAATTGAAGACGATTGGTCATGTAAGTTTATTAGGGTAAACACTACACCAAAGCATGGCATCCATGACTATTCCTTTTAAATTAGACATGTCATTTATGTGTCATTTGTAGTCAAATTAGATTTGTTGCTTATGCCAAATTTGTAATCATGTAACATTGGTCATGGGTGCCTTGTTCTAATGTAGTGGAGAGAATGCCCCTTGAAACAAAATATATTTTTTCTATATTACTTGGAATAAAGTTATCAATGAATTATGTTTTATAACCTATTAACTTTAAGTCAAGGATAGTTTTTCTTTTGCAAAGGAGTGGCTTGTGTGCAAGCAAACATTAAACAAATGCAAGAAATTAAATGTAATTCACTCTCCAATACAAAATGTACACAAGTTTGGGTATGCCTCATAATAGTACCAATTGCCCACAACCAATTATTAGTTTTGGGAGTTCTTAATTTTTCAATCCTTAGTGGAACTTTCCTTCACAATTTGCAACCTCCCTTCCTTTTGACCTTAGTATGTCATTTGAGTCAAACATGTCCTAAAATGTAGCACCTTGATAAATGGCGCTACCTTTCCCTCACTTAAAATTTTCAAAAAAACTTGTCAAATTTGCAAGAGATTAGAATTACCAAGTATTGCTTTCATGAATAATTTTATTAGATTTGAATAACCGACTATTGCGAGTCCAATAACAAAACCAGGACACCCATAAATGTAATTCTGAATTTCAATTTTCCTAAATTGTCCATCTTTGCCAACTTAGATATCATCCAATGTGTATCTTTCACACATCCCATATTTTCGAATCAACTCCATTTCAATCCATAGTTCATTTTTCACAATTTCATCTCATTTATACCATCATATTTCCTAGATTTACTTTTAAAAAGCTTTCAATTTTCTTTGTTTCTATTTATTCATTATTTTACCCATGTTTTTAAAAAAAATTCCTAGCCTCCATTCCAAGCACTTTCATTCCTCATGTTGTCCAATATATAATTTCACCAATTCTCGTGATTTTTTACATTTAGCTCCTTACATTGGGTGATTAATATTTCCCTAATCATTAGCCATTTGACCCTTGAATTTGACCATTTGCCAAGTTGACAAACTTTACACCCATGCAAGAGATTGATACTTTCTCTTTTCCTAAAATGAAGCATCAAAAACATGTTATTTGTGTCCATTATATGTAATAATGGATGTAACTTGTAAGTTTCAACCACAATTTAAAGATTTGGAAACAAAATTTTAAAACAAGAATAATTACTTGCAAAAGTTTAGTTGTCCAACCTTGTTTCAAAATAAATGTATAAACTTGCCATACATATCTTCCAATTTGACATCATGCAAATGTGGCCATCATATAGTACATTTCAATTTTTCACAATGTCATGGATGTGCATGTGAAGGACAATTTAGAAAAAAAATAAAATCAATGAGAAATAATGTGCAATTACCTCATCAAAGCATTCCATATGTAAGTTGTTTTGATGCATATTCAAAGTTTTATGTTTTTGTAGCATGACCTTGGCATTCTTAGTTTATGGTCCACTAATTATTATAGTCACTATATTGCTAAAATTTCAAGATGTTGAATATGTTGCCTTATTCATGACAATATTGGCATGGTTTTGATATTTGCTACCTAGATTATGTTGATTACTTGACCATGAGTGATGATATTGAAATGACAAAAACTTGTTAAAATAATCCAATTTGGATAGGAGAAACGTGGTCGGCTATTGTGATAGACATTTTTTGAATGAAAAGATGTATCTATTGTTTACATTGTTTCTCAAATGTAATCACATTTGTGGTAAATATATTGGGATTGCTTTAGTTCAATTCCAAATGTTATTTAATTTGTTACATACATTACTGTGAAAACATCATAAGATGAACTATTTAATTTGTTGCATGACATTTGCATACTTGTACATTATGTGTTAAACTTGGATCAATTAAATTACTAGTTGGGATGCTCAAGGTTTCGTATCTATATAAATGTTTCATACTTATGTCCATATCTAGAACCATTTCAACATGACCCTCATGGTCTTTGATAATGATCTTGATCAAAACTAGGAACCATGAAACATGATGCAAGGTTTAGAAGGAAGAAGGGACATTTCCTTTTTGTTATTTTTATCAATTCTAGTCGTACTATGACCAAATGTTTTCATTTTCTAGCATTGTCAATAGATTCACCAACATGCATTATGCATTGAACCTTGAAAGTATTGTCAATTTGGCATTTTTGAATTGATATCCAAGCTCCTTATAATAAATACAAGCCCATTTAGTCATCATCATTTCTTTTCTTGGGGTACAAGGGACTTGAATGTGTTGCATAAGTTTTTATGGCAACATCTCAAACATTTAAATGATATTAACAAGTTGGTTTGGACTTGGAAGGTGTAACTACTAATAAATATAGATTTTCTTGTAAATTTACTTGATTATTTCTATTGACATCTTTCAAATGATTGATTGCCACATGTTATAATTTGTTAACATATTCATATTAAATGTTGACATGGGATATTGTCAACATGAAGTTTAAAAATTTGATCCATAAACCCTTTCCTAATTATTATTGGTTCATGAAGTTTTTTTGGGTCCAATACATGTCATGAATTTCATAAGCTTGGGATTTGGTGTCTCCACCTTCATGAAATCACACTAACACTCTTTTAATAAAAATGACAAGTACCCTATACAACCCCCTCTATTGTAGGTTACTTCTACATAATATAATTGTCATCAACAAAGGATCTTAAAAGGGAAGGGGAAGTGAAGGGGAGGGAAAGGTAGGTTGTGGAGTGCTCACACACAAAAGACATGCCAAAGATGTTCAAAAGAGCTTGAATTTTGGAAACCCAAACAAATTTCCTCATATAAGTCCAAAACGTTTCAAGGTTGTGTTCACTTGCAATAAAGTTTCTAGGGTTTCTTTAGGGTTTAAGGTTTATTGGGTTATTAGGGCTTAGAGTTTTTTGGGGCGGGGGCAGGAAGGGTTTTTAAAAGAAAAATAAAAATTGCAAGGCAGTTCAGAAAATGGAACATTTGCTTGCCGCAGTGGATGTTCTGTTTTTTGAAATGCCCTTGTGAACAAATGGAAGAAAAAATATGCCATATATGGAGCTCTCCAAGTGCACCAGAAAAAAATAAAGTCTAAATTGTTGCAAAAATTTGACAACCAGGTTCCAGCAAGCAGCCAAAATATACAAGGATTATTATTTTTAATTACTTTCATATCTGGTCTATAGCCAAATTTGGCTAAATTATTCTTGTGGTTCATTGTTAGTTTGGCTATATGGCATAATTGAGAAAAGGGAGAAAAAAACACTGGTTGAGACTCACCCAGATCCCATAATTTTCTGGGACAACTTGAGCTGAATAAACAACTGCTGTGGTTTAAGTGGAGGGAGGAGTGCCATCACCCCTGCTATGGAGCAAGAACTCAGGACCAGAGTTTTTAACCAATTTTTTAATGTAGCTAATTTGCCATTATTCATCTGATGATGTTAAAAAAATGGGGATCATCCATCCCTATGAAGTATTAGCCAAATCTGGCTATAAACCAGATATGAAGTACACATGGTTGATCAACCTTTTGGCTACACACTGAAAACCAAATATAGAAATTTGAGAATTTTTAACCCTTTTTTCCCTCTCTTCTGGCAAATTGAAAACCCTCTGGAATCACTTCATTTTTCAATTTTTGATTTGAATTTCTCTTTTTGGCAAAAAAAAATCCAGTTGAAAAAAAGGCTGTGAACAGTGAAAACTCCTCTCTCTCTCTTTCATTTTTGCCTTGAATTGGTGGCTTTTCCCCTGAAATGGTAGTAGCATTGCAAGTTCAACATTTCAGCCTTGAATAATTATTTTGAAGATTCCATGTTGAAAATAAAATATTCCAACATATTCTAGAAAATTTTCCTTCACAGAATTTTTTTTCTTTGAAAATAAAATACTTACAAATTTTCAATGTTTCTAAAAATAACTTAGTTATTGTCAAATTTAGTGATATTTTTTTCAATTTTTGGCGATTTTTCTCTCAAAAAATCATATAATTTGTGACAAAAAATTTCCAAATATCGCGATAGTGCAAAATAGGCGCCTGCTCCACACTGAAAATCAAATATAAAAATCTGATGGTTTTTACTATTTTTGTTCCCTCACTTTTGACAATTGAAAATCATTTCTTTTATGAAATTTTGAATTTCACTTTTTTGCCAAAATTTCACCTGGAAAAAAGGGTCTGCTCCTCATCATGTCCCTTGGACAATTGAAAAGGAACCCCCAAAAAAAGGGCAATCAAAACTAGCATTCAAAGTGTAACATGATTGTCATAAAGAAACAATTGTTCACCCCATAGCACAATACAAAAAGTTAGGGGTCAATGTACTAAAGAGTAAGCAAGAACAACCCATGAAACATTCTTAAGAACTCAAAATCTCTTTGGTTACAAAATAGGACTACTCTTTTTGTAAGGAAAAGGGCCAAGGTCCAAGCTTATAATCCTAGAAACTAGAAAATCAACATTGACATAAAAAAACTCTAATCTACAAGGTTTACGGCCATCCACATCAGATACACAATAGCTCCTCCATGGTAGAAAACAAAAAGTTCTTCCTTCATCACCTACTTTTTTCTTGTAACATGGAACCCAACCCACAACCCTTAAAGAAAAAAATGGTGGGCCATCTGGATTAGATAATCCCTCAATGGTAGAAAAAGTTGTCACATTCACTCTATTATACAAGGCTAACTCCCCCAAACATCACAAAATCCCTAAAAACCCCACATCTTCTTGTGAAGAATCTTGAAATAGCACAAAATCCCAAAACACCATAGAAGCTTACTACCATGCCCTCTAATCTACCACAATCCCCTTATCAAACCCAGAACTTGAAATCGACAAATTTTAACTAATTTCTAAAGTATACTTAACATTAATGTGACAATTTTGCATGCCTCCATTGTTTCATCAGTTTCCAAATGCCCACCTTAGCTTAGTGCACAATGTAACCAAAAAGAAAGGAAAAACATGAAGACCTTTTGTCCATCAACCAACAACTTAAAGCTACCACCTCCTCATCATACTTGCAAATAATCGAAAAAAACCTAAAGTTTAATAATGTTATCATCCACTTCCAAAAGCCCAATGTAACCCCTATCATCTTCATTTTCTTCCATCAACATTCCTTCCATTTCAATGAAGTTTTCCATGGACATTATATGACGCACCCCAAGCTCCTTAATGGACTCAAAAGTGAATCCGAACTGAAGACAATGGAAAAGCAAGGAGTTGGGGCACGCTCCTTAGCTCGTAGCACTTTAAAGGGGTAGAGGGGCGTGCTGGAGCTCCGGGATGGGACTAGGAAAAGTGACAAGCATCAACTACTCACACGGACCTGCACAAACCAACACAATGTGGTTAGTGCATAATTGGAGCACTTTTGGTGCTAGGATGAGCCACGGGCAAACTCAAACTCACAAGACTCACCATGGCCCGGACTTGGGGGAAGCCACCACCTTCCCCCTTATAGTATACTTTGTGCCTCTCCACAAGGCTCACAT
>Ga0116231_10007762_pt1 | contig 19339 bp, 14 predicted proteins | sample S1TSphgellanicum_2_FD_89695 | JGI IMG/M metagenome (GOLD analysis project Ga0116231, IMG submission 89695) | Host-associated microbial communities from peat moss isolated from Minnesota, USA - S1T2_Fd - Sphagnum magellanicum MG | ecosystem: Host-associated > Plants > Peat moss > Unclassified...
ACAAATAAAAACTCACTATCAAAAGGCCTTTGAGAAACCAATACTAAAGTCATGGCTGTTGCTGTGCCCCCTCTCTGTGTTGGTGATCATCTTGCTTTTGCCTACTAAATAATGGCTCGCTACTGTCCTGGTCCGGTCTAAAGCTGCCAAAACGAGTATCTTGTGGTTGCCGCTACCCACTTATTACTGACACGGACAAATAAAAACTCACTATCAAAAGGCCTTTGAGAAACCCATACTGAGGTCATGGCTGTTGCTGGGCCCCCTCTGTGTTGGTCACCATCTTGGTTTTTCCTGCACCAAACCCTAATTTGTGACTTTTTCCCACAACGGCCACGTTCAGCTGCTTCTTTTTCTAGAGACTTTGTCTCCAAGGCCGCCTTCACATAATTGTTATATTGCAAACACGCTGTCATACATAACAATAGCCTATGGAACGGTCACGCCTGTTGTGTAAATAGGTAGAATAGGTACCCACACTCTTATGTGTAGGGTAAAGCCCTAGGGTGGGGGCATCTTCAAAATAAGGGGCCTAGGACGAAGCAATAGCTGAGTCCAGCCCCCACATTTTGGGAATGTCCCTCACCCATGGGCTTTACCAATCCTAAAGTATGAGAAATTTTATCATGAACCAAACGTATGTAGATCACAAAATTGATGAACCAAACCTATGAAGATCATGAGGCGCATGAATGGAAGTGTTCTTATGCCTACTCCTCAATAGTGAGAGGGTTCTTACACCTATAACAAGGCATAATTTCGCTCCCACCCTTGAGGAGTAGGCATAATATCACTATTCATGAATAAAAGGTGCCCTCCACATATACTACAAATATTCTCCGAGTGCTTTACGAAGGGGTATTAACTTAGGTGAAAAATGGTGACATTTAGGACCAGAAATTTTACTAAGCCAATGATGTGGTGCAGCATGCACCCAAGAGGCTGAGTTCTTTTGCCTTTGGGGAATGGGGGGTGGGGGGTTTTTTTATTTTTTGTCTTCTCAAAGTATTTGATATGGTTCTTCTAAGTTTCCAATGCATTCTCATCATGTTCCCAATGGACTTCCAACATGTTCTGCAAGTTCTCAAAAGGTTCTCCAAGATGTTCCGAATAGCACCTCATTTCTATCCCCTACAACCTTTGCCCAAAGTTGTCATCTTGGATCCTATATTGGTGGGCCAAAGGAGCAACTTCTATATTTCTACCTTGGGAGTGAAAACTTTTATTTCAGGGAGTCTCCAAAGTTTCATTTTTTTTTGGGACCTGGGCCAATCAAAGAGGCCCATCACCAAGAAAAAATCTGAACTTGGGAGGCACCCACAACTAAGTACTCACTCTCTTGTGTAAATGGTATGTCTACTCATCTTCTGGACAAGTGTTTGTTGAAATATCAGATCGCCCACATTTGTAGAGTATATCAAAATTGCCCTTTTTGTGGCCACAATATGGGAGGATATATTTATTTTTTATAAAAATTAAGATATATATTTCTGATGCTTGCATGTACACCTTTTCTTGTGGGATGTTTTGAATTTTCTTTTTTATGGATATAGGTTTAATGATATTAAGGGATGTGCAACTTGGCACAAAAATATTAATTTGTTTCATCACGTTGAGGAATGTTTTTCTTCAACTAGTATGTTCAACCAGTACTGTAATTGCCACCTATGCTTCACATTTGAAGTCCTCATTGGTTAATTTTGTTCATATTTGAGGACTTAATTTCCAAGCTCCAAGCTTCTTACCTTAATCACACAAATGATTTATTTTAATGTCCTATCAATTTTCTTCCCCTAGTATTAGAACATTAGGTGTCCATAAGGAGATTTTTCCAGAAAAAGTCAGACCACAGGCACGTTCACCTGCTTCCTTTTCCAGAGACTTTGTCTATATGGCCATCACATAATTGTTATATTGTAAATAGGTACCCAGGTTCTTATGAAGGGATATTAGCCTAGGTCAAAAATGATGACAAACAGATTTAGGACTAAAAATTCTACTGATGCATGGTTATAATGCGTTCTATATGGTTCTCTTTAAGTTCTCAGTGAGTTCCCAATCGCACCTCCCTTTATCCCATAATCTTTGTTCAAAGTTGTCCTCTTGGAACCTAATTAGACGGGCCAAAGGACTGGCTCTTATATTTCTATCTTGGCAGTGAAAACACTTTTTTGGGCGAGTCTCCAAAGTTTCAGATGTTTTGTTTGTTGGGCCAATCAAAGAGGCATTGCACCCAAGAAAATCTGAAGTTATGAGGCACCCACAACTCATTAATATGAATCACAATATGTGCCCATACTCTTGTATAAATGCTATGCTTGCTCATATCTTGGACAAGTGTTTCTTGAAAGATCATATCCACACCATATCTAGATGATCAAGGTTGCCTTTTTTTGTGGCTATAATTTGGCATAATATATTTATTTAAAAAATTAATACCTAAAATTCTGAGGCTTGCATGTGCAGCTTTTCTGTGGGGATGATTTCCATTTTTTTAAAAATGATGGATACAAGTTTATAATATTAAGAAATGTACAACTTGGCAAATAAATATTATCTCATTTCATCACATTATATTTAAATTGTCACATCTTTAAAAAATGTTAGTATTGTTTTCCCTTTCAATTAGTTTTTCACTTTCCCACATAAGCATTGTGAGAACTCATTTTGCACATACAGGGGTTGATGGAATCAAACTGAGGGTTGAATGGATAAAGCAAATGTCAATTAAATTGCTACAACTCTTGATAATGGTATTTTAGATTGTCCCATTATGTTTAAATTTTAGACTATCACTATTACCTGACAATAATTATCACGATGTAATTATTGAATATACTTAGCCTAGTGAACATCCTAATAATTTTCTAACTACTAATAGTAGGTATTTATTTATTGTTTCATATTGTCAAGGACAATGTAACAACACAACTTGAAAAAACAAAAAGATTTCAAAAACAAAAAACTTGATAATGAACAAGAACTAAATATTTTTATTACTTGAACAATGCATAATACAATTATGCATGAAAATGAATTAAAAATACAAAAATCAGAAGTTGCATTGGCAAGACTGAGGGTTGATGCTGTCTTGATATCTTCTTATATTATTCAACGAAATTTTCTAAAAGATCATCAACTTTCTAAAAAAATTTGTTAACCAAACCTTTTAGAAATTTATATTAAACAATATTTTAAATATTTGTGCCAACTTCTTCTAATTTTTTTTTGCTAACCATGATTTCTAAAAGCTTCCATTAACTTATTTTTTAAAAAAGTTTTATCTTTTAGAAGTTTCCAAAAAAAAAATCATGTTTATTTCTAGAAACTTTTAGAAAATTTCTATATAATTTATTGTATGTGACACTTATTTATTAGGAAATGAAACCATTTGGATAGTTAGTTCTTGAAGAGAAGGCAATTCACATGAGTTTGTTAATCAACTAGGGATTTGTGAAAGAGATTAAGATAAGAGCATATTTTTTAAAGAGGGGATGATGTCTTTTTACAAGGATGAAATAATAAATGAAGTCCACCCATCTATTTCAATTGTCCACCCACCATTACAAATGAGGCAAATGAAAAAGATACTAAATATTGGTTTGCATTTCAGGACTAGCCAAAAGAAAAATTTCAACATCTAGAAGTTTGGCTAAGTTTTTTTTAGCTAATGATGTTTATAGTTGTTTTTGACTCTATTTCAAAACACATTAACTGTTGCCTGACCCACTTAAAGGTAAATATATGACATATATATTATTTGGCTAAAACATATAAAGGATATATGTATAATATTTGATAATTGGTACCCATAGTGTGTCTTCTTCCAATTTTGTGATGTTTATTCAACTGGTGATCATCAATAGGTATATGTAGCCAAATTTGGCAATATGCAAAGCATGAATGTACAGGAGAAGTGTCTGTTTTCAGACGCTACCAGAATTTGAGGTGCCAAAATTTCTGCAAGGGTCCGAGAGCAGACCCTTCCCCTACATGAAGAACCAGGTAGTGGTTTTCTGAAAATGGGTACCTTACAAAGTTGTAAGATACTGTTCATCAGTTGACTGGCATCTTATGACATTGTAAGGTCCCACACAAAATTATGCCTAAGGAGCCACCCATATATAAATGAAAAAAACTGGCTAGGTCTTTATGTAAACAAACTTAAGCACCTTTTCATTTTCTAGGAAATTATGGTAATCTTCTGTGATTTTTTCAATGAAAGAATCAATATTGAAATTTTATTAAAAAATGCAGGGAATTTGTGACAAAATATTCTTTTCAGAAAATATTTTTCACAAAATGGCGAAAATTTGCCAAAAACGGTTCATTGGTGTGTTACAGAAGGGTTACTATTAAATAGAAGGTGTTGAATAGGCTGGTATGTAGGTGTACAGAAAAAAGGGTATGGCCAACGAAATTGGCATATTTGGTGACCTTTAAAAATTTTGGTCTTGAATGAACTAATAGTTAAATGTGTAATAGATTTTGGTAGGTTTTCCAGGAATTTAAAGGACCAATGTGAATGCTAGAAAGGGGTCATTATTCTCAATGTTGAGTAGAATAGGGTGATGTGTAGGGCTAAAGAATTTCGTTTCAACCCAATGGGACTGTTGGATTTGGTCGTTTGAATTTGATTTCTTGGTTACCTTCAGTGAAATAATAGGGAATTTGTAATAACTATTTACAAACAACCTAAAAAGGTTGTTGCACATTACAGATATTGTAAAGTTATCCTGCTTTCGGGCCCTTTCTTCATCTCCTAACCCGTCTTTTAACCCTTATGCACTGTTATCCGTAAAGGAATGAATCTTTTTTAAAAAGTATCAAATGTTAAAATTCAGGATTAATTGCACGTGGTTTGAGAGTGATTATAGCAATAATACATGTCAGGGCAGGGAAAATGCAGTAGCAGTAGTGCAGGCACTCAGGAAAAAGGAAAAGTAGGGGACGAAACTGGTCTTTGCACCAAAATCAGTGCAAAATTGAGTTTCACTCCCCCATTAATTTCATTTTGTAAAAATTCAGCCCCTGTTACTGATTCCGTGGCCTATCATGATAAAACTGGCTGAACTCACCCCCTAATCGCAGGACTTTAGGGATAACTTTATTACTTCTGCATTTTGTTTTCAATTTTTGTCAAGGAGTGAAGGGGCAATCATCCAGAAGAGGAATGAAAATACATTATGACAGACGAAACTACTAGGATGTAGGGTCTTAAAAATGGTACATCACATAAACAACCTACATTAATCAATCGTTATGCCTAAAATGGATAGGGAGGTGGGAAATACTATTTGAAACAATGTCCAAAGCATGTCAAGTCAGGGACTTCGGGGGTGGTGGGTGGGGCGCGGGCAAACAGGGAGGGGATGTCTAATGTTAAATTAAAAAAACATTTGAGTAAAAAATAGGGTGCCATTTTTAGGTTGCTAGTGAGAATAACAAATTGATTAGTTCTCCAATGGGGTTATGTTAATTTTGAAAATCAATTTATAATTAATATGAGATATGCATTAATCCTTGGTTTTTTAAAAATTGAAAAATGGTAACATACATATTTTTTTAAAACATAGGTATTAAAAATTTAAGTATTAGTGTTAATAGGTTTAATTAGTACTAATAGATCATAGATTACCCATGTGTTTTCCTTTCATGCATTAGTTTTATATTTGAAAAGAGAATGTACACTATGGACATGCAACATCAAGCCTCAATAATACAACATCACACATTGCATGCCGAACAAGTTGGCAAGAACTATAATTTATGCAAGAGAAGATATGGTAGGTGCATCCTTTTTAATAATTTTAATCCCTTCACTGCATCTTTTTAACTATGAAAAAAAAATCTTCCTTCTTTTTATCATAATCCTTTCACTACACTAAAAAATTTGATAATAATCTGGAGGGAGAAAAAAAATTCTTTCACCTAATACCCCAAACAATATTTTGTTGGACACAAGTGATAGAAAATTTTAGCACTGAGTGTCGCATCACGATCAATTATTGATTGCAACCTAGACCATCATGTGAAGATTTGCATTTAAAATTAAAACGCTCAAAGAAATTTCTTATATTAATGTCCAATTAATGTATTTGGCAAGCACATTAGATGCTTCCTAGAAAGGAGGAGGAACATTACATGCAATGTTTTTTTTTCAAATCCCTGATGGAGCCAGAGTGGCGAGCATCCCTAAGCTTATCTGGTGACTCTTTTCCAAATAACTCTTAAATGTGTAGCTAGGAGTCCTCAATGTGGCTACACTCTCCCCCAAAATAACCAGTTTTCCTGCAGGAGTTTGACAAATTTTTCTTTTTAAATAGAGAATTTGTGATAGAATATCCCTTTTCAGAAAAGCGTGTCACCTTTTGGTAATTTTTTGCAAAAAAAAGAGACTGATTACATGCCTATTTCTTAATATTGGGAAGGATGTTAGTAGCATAAGATCCAATAAGAACCCTCCCCTTCATATATCTTGTGATTTATATATGTTTAGTTCATGATCACCTTCACCTAGAATTTTAGGTTGGTAAAGTCGATGGGTACATTTCAAAATGTGGGGCCCAAACTCAACTATAGGTCTTTCAGCTGCCTTTCCTTCCTACCTACCAAACCCCACAACTCCACAAATTGCTGAAAACAATGTTGCAACGACCCAAATGCAAGTATTGCAATTGAACTACATTTTTTCATTGTAGCCTTATAAAAGTCGAGAATTAAATTATCTGTGAACACCCATATAAAAATATTGCAAAAGAACTTGATATCTTTCCTCATGCCATTATTCAGTGATGTAACCATTTTTACAATACCTTCCTTGCATTACTAAACTATTAGTAGAGTTCAAACTAGTGTTGGGTGATTCTCACTTGTTCAGTGAGGACCTTTAAAGTTTTCAATTCGGTTCTTAGATTGAGAATAAGATGTTTTCACATAACATGATAACCTTTATAATAACTTATCTCCTAGTTCTCTCCCAAGTGAAAACTAGGTTTTTGAAATTTTTAAAAGGTATCACATGAAGGCTAAAGGCGATAACTTTTCAAGGTATTAGAAATAAAAGGCACCAATTATCAATTGTTAGGGTGTTTAGTTAGGTTTAGTTTTTAGTTTTTAATCTAGGCGGCACAACCTCTCAAAGGTTTTTTCAGCGTCTCTTTTGGCAAGAGCTTCATGAAGAAGCTTTCTTCTCTTTTACAAAACGGGGCCAACTTGGCAAGCTCCACACTGTTCTATGCTTCTTCATTGCTCCTCCTCCTTCGTGTTTCATTGTTTTTCCTCCTTTGTGTTTCGTTATTGTGTGGTGCTTCATTGCTCGTTTTCCTCCTCCATGCTTCATTGTTGTGTAGTGCTTTGCCATTCCTTTGTGTTTTGCTACTCCCTTGCCCACCCAAATACCTTTTTGTCCCTTGTGTTTCACTACTCCTTCATGTTTTGTTGCTCCTCTATGCTTTGTTACTCCCCTGCCCAAATTAGTATTTCCTCTCGTCCCTTTTTTTTGCAATGTGTTGGAGATTTGGAATTCAATGTTGAGTTTGGGAAGAAGCTTGGAAACATCAAACTCCAAGTTAGCAATAAGTTTTTTTAGTTATTCCTTTGTTTTTTTAAAAAATAATTTGGTTTTCCTTCATTGATTTGTGTTTAGATTTTTATTTGGTTTTGGTTGAATTTTATTTTATTTTTTGTTATTTTGCAAGTGATTTTGGAAAAAGCCTTGGAATTTAGTTTTATTTATTTATTTCCATGGTTATAAGTGAGTTTTTTTATAATTGTTTGTAAATGCTTAAATGTAAATGGTTTTAGATGTTTGTAAATGTTTAGATGATTTTTAAACCATCAACTAAATTTTAAAAACCTTATAACACTTAAACCATTTTATAATTCACAAAATCCTTGTAAAATGGAATCTTCAACAATTAATGAAATATTAATTGAAAATGAATATTGGGATATTTTCCCCAATTAGGTTTTTATGGAAGAGGTATCTTTGACTAAAACTATGGAAGAAAATAGAAGTATGTAAACACAATCTAATGCCATTCATAATGAAGAAGAGAATATTAAAGAAAATTTATAAAGAAAAATGGAAAATGCATGATAGGAATGCATTGTGTTGGTCATTTTACATTGTAAATGATAATAACATTGTTGATGGAAGCAAATTTCAAAATATGAGGTGTATGATTTGTCATGTAAATTTTGTCCCTTTTAATCCAAGAACCAAAAAAAGGAGAGGTTTTATAACATATTCCAAAAAAATTGGCATAATAGCTTTGAAAAAACATGTGGATGTAAATCATGCTATATTTGTAAAAAGATTTTCAAGGAAGAAGTGAACTTTCCATTAAAAGATGTATTCGAAAGACAACTTGCAAAAAAGAGGCCAAATGTGTCTAACTCTAAAATTTCAAAGTTTTTTGGTGTAAAAGATCTTTTTAATTAGGATGTTGTGCAACAAAAACAATTTTCCTTACTTTTTGGTTGTCAAAAATCATTTCCTTATTCAATTTGTTGAGAGCATTTGGTTGAAGCATTTTGTAATGCATTTATGTGCAAGAGTTGTGTTTCCATCAAGAAAAATGTTTTCATAAAAGGTTTCAGTTGATTTGGTGGAGAAGACGAAACAAAAATATTATGTTTTATTTAAATTAAAACAATGTTATTTTGTAACAACTAATTTTGACTTGTGGATGTCAAAGGGAGAACATGATGTTTTTGCATTGGTGATTAGCTTTTTGAATGAAGAGTGGCAACCTCTACATATTATAATATGATTGTTTGTAACAAATAAAACTACAAGGTGACTATGGCAAGAAATTTAACTAAATTATTGGATCAATATGATTTAAGGAAGAAAATTATTGCATATGTTTAGGATGAAGGTGCAAATTTAAATGCCATGACAATAGTTCTAAAATCTATGGTGAATTGTGAAGTTTTTGGTATGGAGGAGAATTTCCAAGGCATTTGCTTTGGTCATGCATATTCTAAAGCATGTCAATATGGGACAACAAAAAAAAAGTTTGTAAAAATTTGAAACATATTTTTATTAAATCAACCCATTTTGATTTACAAAAGTGCATAACTTGGCTAAATAAATCTAAAAAATGAAGATAGGTATGGAATAAAGCTTGCATTGATTCTAGAATTTGTCCAAGAAAGCTAAACACCCCTATCAAAACAATGTATATTTTTAGTTATTTTTGTTTAAATTATACTCAAAGATTTGGTTTGTAAGTTTGTAATCTTTTTTTTTTTCCAGAATATTAATAGTTTGTTAAGTATTGTGAAAATTTGGAAGCAAAGTAATCTTGTTTAGGAAGCCTTATTTTTTCGAAAGGCCATTGTATTATATTACAATTCAAAAACTATTATTCATGTTTTTGGTTGAATTCCCCCATTATTACTTGGCATATTTGTTAAACAATTATTGATTATTATCTCTAATTGTTATTGCTTGTGTTTTACACCAATCTAAAGATCATTGGTTACTTAGTGATGCCCTAAATAATGCCATCACAATGAGTTCCAAGTTAAAAGAAGATGTTGGAATTGTATAAAACTTAAACCAATTTATGGACAATGATTCTACAATTATTCTTGAATTGTGTTTGTTTGCTTTTAACATGAAGAAAGAAGTTTATGGTGCGCTTGATTCTTTCCTTTCATTTTAAAGAAAATATGAAGAAAGAAAAGCCATAACATGCTTTCATTGATGTTAGATCCATGATTTACAAGTCTTCATTTGGTATCTTTATTTGATGGTTGTGAATAAGGCATTTTTATTATAGAAGAGGTTGATCGGAAGTCTTTGCAACCTATGTTTTTGAAGTGTTATCATCGCTTACATCTTGTGGTAGATTGTGATGTTGAATTTATAGAGCATAGATCTTATGAAGATAGCTGCTTGGATATTTTTGAGATGATTACCAACACAAGTGAACCAATGATAAAAATTGTTAATAAAGAGCTCCTAATTTTTAAAAGATTTCAAGTGGGTTCTAAGGAGATCAAATGCCCTATGCAATGGTGGTAGAAGCATGAGTCTATGTTATCCATTGTTGGGTTTTTGTTTGACAAATATTAGGAATTGTTGGGTCACAAATATATACAAAAGATTTTTTTTCTTTAGTTGGCATACTCACCAGCCTTAGAAGATGTCATTTATAATATAAAAGAATTGGAAAAATTAATTTTTGTTAGCACAAATTGACCTAATGATGTTAGAGTTGATTGCAAGTCTCCTAGTGATTTAATAGAGATTATTGAGATGGATGAACAATTAGAAGAAGAGTTACAAGAATTTGAAGGTGAATTTGAAAGAGATGAAATTAAAACTATATGTGAATTTTTTTTCACTTGTTTTAGGTTTTGGAAGTAATTAATTTAATTTTCACATTAAATTAAATAATTAGAAATATTCAAATTTTAAAATTTTGAAAACTAGCTTGTGAGAATAGTGGTAAAAAATCGGGGCTAGTAATTTTTATGAGAACTTGCAAGATTGAAAATTGGTGGGAATTTTTTTTTTCAAAAATTTGAAACCCTTAAATGTTATCAAAATCTGTTTTTGATAATGAGAACTTTAATTTGGTTTTTAAAATGTTAGTGATAATTGTAACCAATGGTTTTCACAAAAAATGAAAACTGCCCAACATTGGTTCAAACATGTGCAATACCCTAAAGACAACTTGGAAAAAACATATATAAATTAACTAATCATCACATTGCTGTCATAAAGATAATGCACAACTATTGGATGATTTTTTTGAAATGCAATACTCCAAGGGAAAAAGGAAAATATGATATTGTACCTTATTTCTTTATACAATACCCTCATTGGAATAATACATAAGCATTTTCCTTTAATACAATACCCTTAATATTGTGAAACTATTTTTATCTCATCTAATTCAAAAACTCACTACCTTAAGGCCCTATCGGTAATAACTTATCCACGCGAATTCATTTGTGAATTACCTTCATAAAGGTAATGCAAAAGCATTCAATTATTATGTTCTTGTGAAATACCCTCACCCATAAAATAATCTATTTGTTCTTCTCTAATTCAACAATGTAATACTTTAAAAATGTATTGGAAATAACTTTTCCATCGCTATTTACTTATGCATTACCTTCATGAAGATCATGGAAATGTACTATATTACTTGTTGTGCAACATCATCATCTAGAGGTTAATCTATTTCATCTCATTTGATTCAACAATGCAATATCGTAAGGAAACATTGGAAATAACATACCCATATACATTATCCTCATCAAAATATTATCAGTGCACTGAATCACTTTATCGCTTTGCAATACCTTTAGGGCTAGTTACATCTTTTTCATCTCATCTACTTCATTATTGCATTATCTTCATGTGTTACTTTAAATAACATATCCAACTTAATTCCTTTTTGCAATACCTGCATTAGGGTAATGCAAATGGATTGGATTGGTTTTGTTTTTGTGTAATCACCTTTGGTACAGTTGAAACTATTTCATTTGTTCTAATTAAACAATGCAATATCCTAAGGACATATTGGAAATAACTTATGCAACCCAATTCGTAGGTGCAGTACCTCAGCATGGTACTGCATATAGGTGCTGGATTATTTTGTTGCTAGGCAATACCTTTAGTCGCAGTTTGATCTATTATCATCTCATATAGTTCATCAATGCACCCTACTGATATCAATGAAAGTATCTTATCCATCACTTTGAAACATGATGCAGTGGATCGCTTTACAGGTGTGTACAGAATGGACAATTTTTTTCCTTAGTATTTGGATGTCCCTTGTCTTGGGCAGAATATTTGCTATGCAGCTTACACAATGGAACAGTTCTTGCAATGTGTAAGGACGTTCTCTGATTTTTTTGCTGATTCAGAAAGAAAAAGATGAATGAAAAAACTGCCCATTCATTACCCCAGGTAATGGCAGCCCTTGAGGCTCTTCCATGTTTTGATGTCCCACCGGCCCTTGCAGTTGGACATCAAAACATGGAAGAGTCTTTAGGGCTGCCATTTTCCCATACATAAAATCCTAGAGGAGTTGGTTGCTTGGAAGGGGCTTCCCAGGCCAGATATTCAAGCCTTTTTGCAGCAAACGCCCACCCCAACATTAGTTCCTACACATCAAATTCATGGCAAGCAATTAGAACGAAGTTTGAAAGCTTCCAGAGCTCAAGAACTGGTAACATGCCATGGCAGCCACCCTGCTCACTATTTTAATTACACAGACATTTTCTACAATAGGGTGTCCTTGCCTAACTTGTCAGCGAATTATTGTACTTGTATAAGAAGGCTAGAATTCTGCTGCAAGTGGGATGGTAGGAGGAATATGTCTTGGACCACTCACCATGGTGTGTGAAATGTTTGATTGTGGCAACTGGGTTGTGGCAACAGGCAAAGAGTACCCAAGCCCCTCCTAAGGTTATGCCTGAGCATTCTCACAGATCTGCCCCTTTAGTGCCAAGGTTGTCCCTCTTCTTCTCCACAGCAAAGCTTAGCTTGGTATGAGGAGATGTATATCTGATAAAAAATGTACATGAAATGGAGGAATATCTGCTTTTCCACATTGTTGTGAGAATGTCAAAAGACTTCTCAAGAAATGATTTGTGAATTGCTGGTAACGAGGTTTTGAAATTTGCTTTCAGATGATGCTAGTTATGCCTAGAATGAAAGAGGGCAGCAGCTGCAAGCTAAAGAGGCTCTTCTTTATGAGATCCACAGTTGTCTTCTCTCTCTCTGCCTTGTACTCCTAAGAGTGACTATTTGACATTTCAAAGATTCATAATTGAAGTGCTTTCATCTGAATAACCAGCCCCAATTATCTGCCAAAGCATTACCTCCAAGCATCCTTTGGTACAGTTATGCACCGCTAGAAAATCCAGGACACACTGAGTTTACCTTCAGTAGTCTCAGACCTACTAAGAGAATCCTGTGAACATCAATTAGTGGGAACTCTATTTGAAAGCTGTGGGATTTTCAATCCTCCTCATCATCTGGATTCATTACAACAATCTCGAAGCACTCCAAGTCTTCTCCATTGTCATCCTGTTTCTCAGCTGGTGGTTTCAGAAAGAGTCCTTCCAATTGGAGCTGCAGATCAAAGTGAGGATCTTCACTTCATGTGAGAGCTGTAGCACCCACTGCATCAGGCTGAATCTGACCATACAGGGCATGAATAGCCCTGTATGCAGGGGCCTCACCTTGTTATCTTGCACCGCAAACCTGCCTACACTTTTGCTATTTGCAGCCAATTCAACATTTCCTCCACGGGTGGTCCTCTGGCAGACACCAAAACGTTAGTATTGGCTCCTGGACTTCCATATCTTGAATGATCAGAGGTGAGGCTCCACTTCTCTGCATAAAGGATTTCATAAATCACCCAGATCTCTAATCCCACACTTCAAATCACATGCAACTCCGTTCAATTCAGTGACTCACATCCAGCGGCCTCCGCAAAAATCACTGCTAAAAGCACTGGTCTGTAGTCTGTACCTACACATGTCGCAACCTAACTTTATCAGACCTGCCAAAAAAAAGGAGCGTTTCTTGTTTCGTTCCACATGTGAAGGCTCTTTTGGTAGCTAGACCACCTCTTATCAAAATAATAACACCAAACACAAAATTTCAGAGGAAATTCTGTGTAGGTGCTCTAATAACTCCTCCAAATGACAGCATGTGAAAAGGTATTGTTATCTCGTGATCTGGGAAAGTCAGGCAGCTTGCCTCTTCTTGTTGTCAATATGGTTCCAGACTCCATCTCGCTGATCGGACAACTTGTGCTTCTTCAGCTTGTCAATGTCTGGCTTCCATTGTTCATCACAGATAATTGCCATGAGCTTCATCCTGTTCACACAAGCGAGTTGCACACCTTCTAAGCTTGCATTCCAAGTCTCTGTCACCATGAAGGTCAAGAGTTGCCGACTCAAAGAAACGGCGGCTGGCATTTAATGACTTCCTGGACTTGACTCTGTGCTTGACATCCACTTGATCTCAGTCCCATAGGAATAGGTCTTCCTCATCTTGAGCAGCTTCTGCAATCACCAACCAACACCGGAGAATTAGCAGCCGTCCTGGGTATTGTCAAATATGAGAGACTATTTAACAATGTTTGCCTATACAAGACTATAGCTGCAATTGTAATATCCACGAACGAGGATCATCACATGAATCCTTACTGCCGGTTGATTGCAAACTTGCTCCCCCCTCACGAAGACGATTCGCAGTGAACATTGGGCTCGAGTGAATCCTCCGAGAACACTGCGAATCGTCTTCGTGAGGGGGGAGCAACATTCTGAACGATGGGATTCGACCCCTTCTTGCCTGTCTCGATCAAAACATCCAGCAGCTTAGCACTAGTTTTAGCCTTCAGAGGGCTCACGGCGACAGTCGAGTGCTGTGCGTAGAGGAAATGTTGCCAGGAATCGGCCATTCCGCGACCACCTCACTGCTAGGGAGCTGGTGCTCAGCTAGATCGGAGAGTTCTGACTCGGGCGAAGAGCATTGATTAAAATGTGGAAGTCTGGAAGACAATTTGCACAGAGCTAGCTCAAAACCTGAGGATTGGTAAGGATGTCTCTTAATCTTTGCGTGCAACTATGCTTCAAATGCTCAAGGCTAATAATCGCAAAATTCATGAGTGGACTCCTTTTGTTGTTTATGGTTTGCCTACAGTACAACTTCCCAAAGAATTGCAAGCTGGAAATTCTTCATGACTTTGCAGAGACCCTAAATATGCACTAAAACTGTATGAAGGTGGGGCTCAAATTGACATCTTTCCTACCTTTTGTTTGCTCCATATGGTAGGAGACAGGCTTTACAGATTTCGACTTGTTAGATGCCCTTTCCACCCACTGATGTTTGCATGTAGCTATTGTCTACAAGAGCTAGACAACACTTGAATGTCTTGCAAATCACAAGTCAGAGATGTCTAAATTACTTGTTTATGCCAATCTATGCACTATGATCATGCCTACAAATATTGTGTGTAGGCAAATTCTGCTGGAAGAGGGAGGTTGTCAAGATATTAGTTATTGCTTGGAATTGGAATTCGTGGAGTTCCTTTTTTAAAAACAAGTTGGTAATCAGTTTATGTGTTGATGGCTAGATTCAACAATGTGAGAATGAAAACCCCCAAACCTAGATGTCTCCTGTTTCAAGCACCACTTTAAACTTTTACAGCCTGCAATAACAATCCCTTCTGAGTTTAAAGCCTCCCTACCTTAGTGCGTATGAGTCTAGTTTAGCATACCTTTTGTCTTCTATGTCTATCACCTGATGGGCCACTTTGAAATTCATCATCAGAGATGAGTTTAATCGTTCCATTGGAAAGAAATCAGTACTGGTAAGTGCTTATGCACGAATGAGTTCTTGTTCCATGTCCGATATTAAAGTGGGAAGGAAGAAAGTGAGGTTGTATCTGAGAACTTTGTGATTTTAGCTTCTGCAGTATCTGCTGTTACCTCTTCAGAGCTCTAGATTCTGACTGTGACCCTGAATCTGTGCCAAGTGCTGCAGGAAGATTGGCCATGCTGGCATTCTTGGGCTTTTGGGCAGTGGAACTTGACAGGAAAATTCCATGGTTTCATCTACAAAATAGTATCTGTGAATTTCCAATGGATGTATTGATGAAGTTTCATTGATGAGATTTTATGGACAAAATTTCATGTATGAAAACCTGAACATTAATCCTCCTTAGCACAACCCCCTCTTTTTTTCACAAGGCAAGGACATGCATTTTTTCATTTATTTATTTACACTTTTTTATATAGTTTCACATGACTTGTAAAAATGTATATGTGTATGTGTCTAGAATTAATTAAATATCTACATGTTTTGTGTGGTTTACATTTAACTTGTTTGACATAAGATGAAATATCTTACATGGGTTTACATTGGGAAAAAAAATCCCAAAAAAGGCAATGGTCGAAACCATCATGTGGAAGACAAAATGGAAGGCCAAGAGATGCATAGCTCGTTAGAACCAAAGAAGGGAGAAAGCTAATCCCTCTTGTGGTAGGAAGGAATTTCACCCATAGCCCCTCTAATGTTGCCTACATGCAACTCATGAGATCTAATAGTAATAGGAGGCCTAAAACAAACATCTCCCACCAATGCAATCTTCATTTCTATAGTAGAAGCTAAAGCATGTTAAAGAGTAATACTAACACATTGCTTGAGAAATTGAATGCAAAATGCAAAGATAAATGACCTTCCAATCATTGATCATGGAAAAGACAAGCACACTCTTTAATGAAATGATCCATATCATGCCCGCATGTGCCATACACCTCCATGGCCATCAAAATAAAGTGGTGCCCCTCATGAAACTTTCTATACTTGTGGATTTTAGCAATGGAACTAATATCTGTAGTTGTACCTACTAGTCAACTGATGATACTTGCAACCACCATTTCCTATGTTGGGTCCATAACCACCACATCAACAACAAAAACTTGGTCTTCATGAGTTATGTAAAGATCGGCTCGTAATGAAATTCCTGATGTAAAGGCATACCATCATTATTTCCATATATCATACCCATTCTCTCAAGCAAAGGTGTACATGATGTCTTTAATGGTGCCATGTGTGGTTATCCACTAACCTTCAAACGGACAACATGTTACATGTGTGTTAGATGTGTCTAACCCATGTCCACGTTCACATGTGAAAAAACTAAATGCTAAAGATTGAATCAAACTGAATTGGAAATGCAAAGTTGAAGTGAAAGTAAATTGTGTGATGCAAAATGAATAGATAGATGGCCTAGTAATCAACCATAGCCTCACCCCTTTGTTCAAATAAAGGCAAATGCAAGCTTTGGATGCCAAGGAAATGGAGTCATCTTCCAAGATAGACCTAAAAAATGTGTCGTGATGGATGTCTATTAAAGATGCCTATAGACATGGGGCATTGATAACTACTAAACTTTCAAAAGAAGGGTGCATCCTTTTAATTGCAAGAAGAAGAATATTTCGAGTTGCACGGAGGCACGATTTAAGGAAGTGTGGGCCCCCCTCAACATGAGAAACATATTATTCCAAAATGGATTTATCAAAATATGAAACTTGGAGCACAAATATGGAACTACCAAAGCCTAACACCTTAAAAAAACAGATGGGGCACAATTTTCCATAGATAAAAGGTCTATACCATTAAAAGAGATCGGAAGTTGAACTTAATGCCTTGCTAAAAGGCCCTGAATAAGTTCCCATGACCTTGGTCCCATAATGTCCCCCATATACTTGCATAATTTTCCTATCTAAACTGGCTAAAAAAGACATGAGGGAAGAAAAATGATGTACTATCCAAGTGAAATAAAAAGGTCAACGAATGACACATGAAGAAAAAAATGCCCAAAGCAATTTGTGCAATGCCCAAGAAAGGAAGATTATCAATATGTGCCACGTCTTGAAATAAAACCTCATTCAAAAAATGTGTGACAAAGTCCTGAGAACCCATTAGCACACCCAAAATATGTAAACCATCTATGACCAAAGTGCAACCATGAGGAATTTTTATGCTTGAAAAAATCCCTGATGGATTCCAAAACTTGCACTTTAACACCTTGACCTTAAGCTTGACTAGGGTTAATTGGGTCGAAAGGTGGTCAAAGGTAGAGATAATTTCGTTCATAAAGCCCGCAATTTGGGTATCATCCGTTAAGGATGGAAAGACACAGTTAAGGCATGCCATGGTCTTTAGGAATGTTTGATAATGGGCTAGGGCAAATAAAGGACTTCTTAGGGGTCACCTTGCCTTGTGCTTGAAGATGATTCAATAATGGTGACCCCCTTCTCATGCTACCCATGTTGGTAGTAAAAAAAAGAATGAACACCATAAAACAACATGGTAAAGGGGATAATGTTCGCCAAAAATCTCATAGCTCTTTTAAAATAATGATTTGATAAACATTATTAAAAGCATTTTCAACATCAACTTGCATCAAGATCCAATCAAGGTGTAGGTTGAGGAGGGCTTTAATGCCAAAAAGGATGGTTTCACAAGCTCCAAGGGTTGATATTCCAAACTAATGGGGGGATAGGTGCTTTTGGAGCGACCCCTAAAATTGTAAAACAATGGAACAACTAATAAATCAAAAGAACACCTTGCATAAGGCAATAAGATGAAGACCTCTAGTGTTTTTTGTCATTCCCAATAATTTATTAACTCCTAGCATTAGGGCCATCAATTTAGGGATATCACCACAAGCAATAGTAGCAACAACTTAGCATAATTTCAAAAACCTTAAGGATGGGTCTTTTAATATGAAGCATCCCAAGAGATGTTCATAAACCATCCTAAATAGCCCATTTGAAGACAAATGGGGAGAAGTGGCTAAAACCTATGTAAATAAAATCCTATCCAAGACAAAGGTGTGTTCAGGCTAATAATTAAAAATAAGTGGAAGGACAAGGTTTAATGGAATGAGGTGTAACTAATGCAAAGTTGCAATGATGTCCTTTGAGGGAATAGCTAATGTCAAAGACTAAATAACTTTAGTTGCACAATTATATTTTTTGGTTCTACCCAAAGTCAAACATTGGTGAAGAGGGTGGTCGAATAATTGTCCAATGAATAGTGGGAATGGGGAGCATGTGCGGCACAAGAAGATTCTTCTTAAATAAGAGACCAATCACCCGCCATGAACCTTTTAAGGTGAGTAGAAACCTCTTGTTAACTTGAATGACCTCCTTGAGTATAATGTAAACACCAATGTGGCAATAAAAGGAAAATGAACCATGTTGATTCATTGATTAAATTTTGAGCAATTCGATGAAAAGGTAAGTGAAAAGCATGCTTGATTTCATTTAAAATGGTTTGAGGGATCTTATGAAACAAATGAAGGCACGTGAAACAAGTTTTAAACAACCCCCAATTGAAGTTAGATTAAGCCCGAAACCAACCCCAAAAAGTGAAAGGGATAGAACTAAGGTGTAACATAGGTGGGGAAGACATTTACAAAGATAAGCCAACCTAATTAGCCTGGGAGGCGAGGCTTGCATGAGGGTGAGCACTCTTGACATGCTTCAAAAGGCCACTTAAAGTGTAAAGGCTAGAACAATGTGGACAAAAGGCATTTTGAACTAACAGAGGATGCAAAGAAAAAACCATACAAAAAAGGCTACGCCCAAAACACACTAGGACAAAAGAGCCCAAGTAAGCCCAAAAAATAACTTATAAAAAAATAAATAATTAAAAAATAATAATTTTAAAAATTGAAAAAAATTTATAAAAAAAAAAAAAAAAAAACTTTCTTATTCGGTAAAGACCAAGTCATTTATTGTTGTCTCAGTTTTCTACTCTCTCCCACCTATCTGTCTC
>Ga0116231_10007763_pt1 | contig 19337 bp, 14 predicted proteins | sample S1TSphgellanicum_2_FD_89695 | JGI IMG/M metagenome (GOLD analysis project Ga0116231, IMG submission 89695) | Host-associated microbial communities from peat moss isolated from Minnesota, USA - S1T2_Fd - Sphagnum magellanicum MG | ecosystem: Host-associated > Plants > Peat moss > Unclassified...
CCTTCATAGCAAACATAGGTGCAGCAATTGCACCTTGTCCCACCACCTGAGGGCCCCAATGCATCAATTACTTGCACTTAAAACTTTTGAAGGATAATAAGCCCTAAACCAAGAACCCTACCCTTCCCCCCTCAAAAAACCCACCATTGACTTTCTCACCCGAAAGCTTTGCCTTTCAGACTGTGGAAGATATCAGGATTCACTGATCTGAGAATCTGCATTTGCAATCACAACTGTGGTTTTCAGTACCTCAACAATGGTGGCTGGGTCAAGTCCAACTTTCTTTCCAAGTACCAGGCCTTCTGAAAATGATGCCATCATGCTGCAATTGACCACATTGTGTGAGAATTGTGGCTAGAGAAAAATCCTTAAACTAAGCCTGACCACAAAATGGCAAGTACAACAGTTTCCAAGACAGCCTGGTAAGGATGCCAACAATCTTACCAAGAGAAAAATATGTTCATAAGTATTGAGAAATTCTCCATACCTCAAGTCAAACTCAATATAATTGAGGAATGACCTAATAATAAGGTTATAGGCATTTCAGATCCAAACAACATATCAGCGAACAGGAAAAAGAAATAAAGGGAGATCCAACCATGGAAAAGGGAGAAAAGACAGAAAAGAAGAGCAGTTTGAACAATAGCAGCAGTCACACACAAGTTCAGTGACCTTCAACTGCAATATGTATGATGCTGACCCACTACCATAAATCCGAGTGACTTCATCTGCTCCCAGGCAGTGGGTGAGAGTCATACATTAAACAACATACTGAATTTGTGACAAGACCAGTAGTAACAGGAACACTCAGTCATGATGCTGGCTAGCTCAACAAAGTATAAAAAGAAGGAGATGACCAAAGAAACCAAGAAGAAGGGGAACACCCAAAAAAACCAAAAACCAACCAAACAAAAAAACAGGGAAAAAAGGAGGGAAAAACAACATAGAGAAACTCAAGAGAATGATCCTTTTTTAGAACAAAAATTTGATTCATAATCTACTACAAATAGTCTAAACCCTTCAAAAGAGTGATCCACTGCTTGCTCGAATACTTGGTATTTGTTTCCTCCTAAAGAGAGGTTCTGATTGAACAATTGTATTCAAGGAGTAGGAGCAACTAGATTCCTGTGAGATCTCTTGGTCAAAGAACTGACCTGCCCATGATCATGTTCACCACAAGCTTCATAGCTGCGCCATTCCCCACCTCCCCCATTCCCCACCTCCCCCAAATAAGATCGTGACTGCAAACATGTTCACATGCAACACTCACAACTAACATGAAGTAGCCTGTATTGGGTCCGTTAGCCTAGTGCCAATCAGGATCCTGTACTAGGACTGGCATGCACCTACAGCCACTCAGTTTGGTACCAGCTCAAAAACACAAAGAATATTTGATGATGAGAGTGTGAAGTAAAATCTGCTGACCTTGCCCATGACGTCTAGGAAAGGCACCACCTTATCATACAGAGATTTATCACCTGAAAACATAGATTGGAAACACATCATTCTTACCATTAATCAAAAGGAGGACCTCCTTGTGTTTGGCCCTTCTTGGAAACCAAACAGAAAATTTCCTTTCAACACCTAATGGTCTAACACACCCACAAACAAGAACACTTTCACCTTCCCTGCAACCATTAACTTTGATAGCAAGAAGAAAGGCCAAGAGAGAAGCCCTTTGGACTTGGACAAAACCGAGAAACTCAGCATGTCTTCAGCACTCTGGTTTCTGCCATACACTTGTGATGATGAGCATGAGAGCTTTGGATTATTCCAGGTACAACTGACAGGATGACAATCTAACTGGGTGAGAAGGGGGTTTGAGGAGCTGAAGACATTACTGTTGTGGAAAACAGCTAAACAACAGAGTAAACAAATGCTTAAATTAAGAGGAAGAAGCATACCGGCAGTCAAAAAGATCAGTGTTCCATCTTCTGCAGGTTTCTTGGAGCCAGAAACAGGTGCCTGGCATCCAGTTATAGGCACCATTTTAGAAAGTTCCTCAAGAAATACCAGGCATGAATCTCTTGATCAGTGTGTGCAGAATGATTAGCAGATATGCTTGATGATGCATATAGCAGTGAACCCATACATTTGGATACATTCCACCAAATGAGAGATTCATGTCCAAAGAAGGGACTGAAACACAACCAAATTCAGTTGATTCAACTGAGGACCTTACCTCCACCTTCTACAGTCAGAACCAAACCTATGGCTGTTTGGGCATGCACCTCAGGAAATGCAGCTCCCCTTTCACAAATTACTACCAACTAATCAAATCTTGTAATGGATGGATAGCAGTCTGGAACCTATCAGTTAATCCACACCTCACATCAACACTCCAAGTTAGCACTCAAAGCACTATGCAGTAATGAAGTCACCTCAAGGAACTCAGCACCTTTAGCTTGGACAGCTTTATATATGGCCTTGGATGAATCACCATCAACAGTTGAGACATCCACATACCTACAATCATGTGAATGGGAGTTCCTGTCAACCTACAAGGATTTGTCTTCATACACTATTCTCCTGACATTTGATGGTCTACTCTTGACACAAAGATGTGAATTTGACCAGCCTGAAATTAAAGCATATTGCTGCAATAGGTGGTTGATGAACCATACAAAATGAATTTGTGAGTACATAGTCATATCAAGTTGTATTCAACCACCTAAATGATGTTAGCACCAAGATTGTGCTCATCCTGGAGCTACATGTTGGGCACATGTTTCAGTATTTGTGCCATAACACTGCAGGCTACCTTGATTTGTGAAAAAGGACTTTACTCTATTGCAATTTGCAGGCAGAAATATAACCTGTGGAACATACCCTTTGCCTCGACCTAAACCTTTGACTGCACCATCTTCACCACAAGCAACCTCAATCTGCAAATTACAAGCACAAATCCTCAAATTGATCAGGGTCAACTATAAAATCTCCTAGCTGCAGGACAAGAAACTGCATCAATTGTTAAGTGTAATAATTGGCATCTTGTTACTGGCCGATCTAATCATGATCTCAGTTTCAAACATTGTAACCACAGTTTTCAAAAGTAACCATATATTACATGCAATTTGTGATGATTGTCTCTGGAATCCCCTGTATTTTTAGAACATGTGCATCCTTTATGTTGAAGAGTCCTGAAATGGTCAGACAAGGGATACTCAAGGTCTGGCCCAAAAATTTCACATGTAAGTAATCAGCAGGGTTAAGATGAAGGTGGCATCTCTTTGTTTGCAGTGCCATGATCATTTTAACAGATTTCATGTTCTTTTGCATTTGAAAGTATGCATAATGTAAGATGAACATATGAATAAAGGTTGAGGACCAAACTGCAACAGCTGGGTCTGCCAGCATCGCAAAAGTAATATCACAAGCCCCCACTGTTTGCATGGGTGATGCCCCTCTCCTGCACACCATTACTACACTCAGGTCAGGTGCTAACAACCAAAACATCTGGTGATGGGTCTAATCTTTCCTCTCACCAACGCAACTGCCAAATTTATTGAAAATAATTTATGCTACTTGACCATTGCACAATGACAGCTCCTTGCTTTTGATCAATTGAGAGGTCTCCACAAAATGCATCCATTCTCATTAGCCACACAGAACAGACTCCTATGGATATTGCCTATTTGAGAACACTGTACTGAACCTGTTGTCCAGCACCTTTTGCAGCCATTAAGAACAACTTCTCGGCGTTGGAAATTGAATGTGCTAAAAGATTGAAAAGTTCTTTGGGGAAAACATTTCCAGGTCACATTCCCTCAGATAATCAGAACTGTCTGGTACTCAAGGTCAATTAAATGCCCTAGAAACACACTATAAACTTGCTGGAAATGGTGAGAAACAATTGAGCCAATTTACAAGAAAATGCAAAAGCCTCTTAACATAATCACTGCTTCAACTTGGATGCAGACAGCCACAAAGTCAGGGAACTGAAAAAAAGCCTAGAAAAGGAGAATCAAATCATGGGTCCAAGAAAGGGTCAGAATGGGAGGATGGGATCTTGAATAACTGCAGAATACAGAGACTTACTTGGCACCTTCAGATACCAGAGCATCACACTTGCTGGTTGTCCTGTTCCACACTGTAACATCATATCTGACAGTAATTCCAGCAGACAGAATTCAGCAGGTAGTAACCAGTTCACAGTTTACAAAAGGCAAATATAACATGAATGAGTGCAGAATCAAATACCAGACCAATGCAGCTAGCAAGTCAGGACACATCAGAGATAAAAGTCTATACCCAGCTTTTACAAGGTTGCGTGCCATAGCTGTTCCCATGATGCTGAGTCCAAGAAATCCAATACTAGGCAATGGTTGCTCCCTCTCTACAAAATCCACATTATGAGTTGATGGAAGGTAGATCAGACGACATGCTATAATATGTGCAGCCATAGTGCCCCAGAGATTGTGACATGCTACTATTAGGGTTTCATATGAGTATCTTGAAAGCAATGATTCCCAAGCTGATTGCTACACTCGTCAGGGCTAAGCATTGCGTGCAACAGGGACAGAAACAGAGAAGAAATCACAGAGATAGATTGCCAGAGAATAACCAGCAAATTATCATGTAAAATACAGATCAAAACCACGGCTACAATGCCCTGGTTTTCTCTTTTCCACGGACGTACTCCTACAAAATGTAAGTCCACCAAAAAAATTTCACGTCGTAAATCCACAAAACGGTAACAGAAAGCGCCTGTAGAGAACTTGGAATCCCGAATGCAAAATCTCACGTGGGCAGAAGAGGGTAGAGAGAGGGAGAGAGATATATATACTGACCTCCATCAGATTGGGACTTGACAACAAAGCTTCTAAGAGGAGGAGAAGGATGGCAGGGGGGGGTAGTAAGAGAACACGGGATGCGAGCAACAGCTGCAGGCAGACGGAGGCCGTGACTGGCGAAGCATGGGATGCGACGATGCAGCACGACAGGCAGGAATAGGAAGAAAGAAGGGAATGATGTACCTGCGACGACGGGCGCAGATTTGGCCATAGCCGCCATAGCTTTGTGCTGTGTCCCGCTCGCTCGCTCGCTCGCTCTCTCTCTATCTCTCTCGTCGCTGCGCAGACGCCCACCACCACTCTTTGTCTCCCCGCTGTCGTCCTACGTTCACGCCTCTCAAATAGAAGAGCACTTCAGTGCAACGTAAGACCAGTGTTGGGCGGTTCTTTGAGTTTTTAAAGAACCGCCAGTTCCGGTTCTTTCAATATTTCAAAATCGAATAATCACAAGTTCCGGTTCTTTCAAAACCCTTGAGGAATTGACAGGTTTCATGAAAGAACCGGCAATGACCAGTGAATCTTTGGTCAGTTCTTTGACTGTTCGTTTCGCTTTGAAAACCATAGTTAAATACCAAATTTGGTTCCTTGATTTTGGAGAACTGGTGGTAAAGTGATATATAAAGGGCTGATGACTGGCAAATAAGTGAATATATACCCTGGCTGATAACTGAAGGGTATTTTTATCTAACTCTAAGAGGTATCTAGCACGATGAAAGGGAGTGGGATGTGATTTTCAATGGAATGAATACCAAATGGATGAAAAGAGGACCAATGGATGTAGTCAAAAGCAAAAGGTGACAAGTGAGTGGGTAGTTGATGGAATTTTATTATTATTATTACGTGTGTTTATGTTTGTTTAATGCAAGTTAATAGTATTGGAAAGATTTGTGGTGTGATGTTGTGGATACCCATAGAGTCGATGTGTGATACCCATAAGGTTGATGTGTGTGTGCACATCTCATTGACCCTATGGGTATCCACCTCTTACATTGTGTTCATGACAATGAATGCATTGGAACCCATGACGCAATTTGTGACATCTTTGTTGTCATTGTGCAAGATGTTGGTTTCCACATGGGATGAAATAATTACATATGTTTTTTTCAAACACATTCAACTCCTCTCGTTGATGAATTGACATTGTGCTTACCAAAGATGGCATCACACCCTAGTCAACGTGGTCATTGTCGACCCAATGCAAGTAGATTTACTTCTTTGATCTTGTGCAACTCAAGGATTTGTCACCTCTGATGGAACTCAAGCCAAGGAAAAGAGTTATCACAACCAACACCCCATTAATCAATTCCTCCCCTTAGCAATTGAGGTATTTGATTACTTACACAAACATGCCAATGTGTTTTTACACGATTGTGCTAATGCCATTTGAAAAGGCTAAAAGGCTTTCATCTTTCTACCTTGGTCATTTTTCTTTGTCAAAAAGTTCTAATGACATTATAAAGGATACATGCATCCTCCATCTTAAGTTGGGCGATTTCCATAGGCTTAGCCACTTCCCACCTTCCACCCCTTCAAGACACACTTCCCATCAACACAATTGATCTATTGCAAGTTGTCGGTTTTTGACATATACATATGGTTAACCTACCACAAGCAGTCGATTATGGACATGGAGAGATTTTTGCACCTACTTTAAACCAACTTGACATCCTTTCATTTATCTTTTTTCCTTAAATTTATTCCTTTGTACATTTTCCTAATCTACAGTGTGTGTTTTAATAACGTTTTACAGGACTTTGATGATATTGTGAAGGCAACTTGTCCAAGCGGCCAAGAATGTTGGTTCCAAAGGTGTCCACGTCAATGGTTATTTGAAATTTCACTACTACAAAATGTGGGTGCAGTTCACTAATATTTGTTCATTAGACTAGTGAATTCACTATTTCTTCATTAATCCCCATTCGTTACAACCAATCAATTCACTCAAAATCCAGTGAAATCACTTAGAATACAAAGACACCTTTTGTTGTAGTGTTTTAATTGAGATGTTAAAATGAAATGCAAGCAACATGTTTGGGTGCCAAAGAATGTTGTGTCCAAATGTATTCACATTGTTGGTTATTTGAGATTTTGATAGAAATGTTAAGATGAAATGCAAAAAATTAGGGTTTGCGTTATTGTTGAAAACATTAAGAAATGAAAATTTTTTTTTAAAGAATTTTTTTTTTATCTTAGTTATATTGTTTTTTCAATGTTAAGGTTTTTGTAATAGAAGTTGTTTGAAGAGGTTCAAACTATCTCAATATTAGTTAATTGAAGTGTATTTGTTCTTTATGCAAAATGGTACATTCTATAAGTGGGTATTAAAAGAATAGATGTGGAACATTGTTGTTGTTGGTGGAATTTTGTGGCATTTTTTAGGTGTTCTAGAATATTGAAGATAGAATAGTGTGATTATTGATGTCAGTAGAACTTGTGACAAAGTGTTTGTGTAACAATCTTGGATCTACATGTAAAAGAAGGAGATGTAAATGCCATTGGCTATTGTTAAAAGCATTAAACATTTTTTGGTTTTTTGTTTATATGTAACAATAGAACCCTAGATGGCTTTGGAAATGGATCCATTAATGAAAATTGGGCATTATAGATTCTTGCTTTTGTTTTTGTACAACTTGTTAACACATAGAATGTTGTGAAATTTATTGCACAAGATATGTTTGTAACCTTTGGAGTTGTAAGTAACATTGTTACATTTCTCAAATTCCATGTTGGTTTTGTGGTTGATTTGTTTTATATAAATACTGCATGTTTCATTTCCAATGCCAACAAGTTCCATTATATTTTGTTTATGTAAGAAAATTGTAGGAAATTTATTTTTCCAATACTATTCAAATGGAAATAATTTCCAAGGGGAATGTGAATAGATGAATCATGACCATAAGTGTCATGATGAAGTGTGTTAATGCCTTAAGGTGGCTTGATGTTTTAGACATCAAATGTCTAAAATCTGCAACATAAATTTGTAGTTCACATGAGTGTTTTGGAGAAGCTTTTTCATAATTAGAAGTTGGTTTGTTGATAAAAAAATTAATATTTCCTCACATTTATACACGTGTATGACACATTTTTCAAAGACATTTACACACAATTATTGTGTGGATGTATTTTATTGGACATTCTTGGAACATAAGAAACTTTTATTACAACTAGAATTTTTTGCATGCATATCAAAATATATATATATATTAGAAACATAAGAAACTAAGTTGCTAGTTTTTAAAAAATATTGTACACCACGTAACCCTTTATGCAAAATATGGACAAAATACAATTTTATGATTTCAAGGAGTAACAAATGATTTAATAAATAAGTAAATTTAAATATTAAATATAGATTTGTTTGTTTATTTAATGGAGCTGAAAATTTTATATATATATATATATATATATTGTATTTATAAGAATGTAAGGTTATATAATGTGTAGGTGGGCATAAACATGTTAAAGTAGGCCAATTGGTGATCCTTGTTCAAAAAGTAAAAGTAGATGAAAAGTAAAGTTTGCATTTTTGAATTTTAAGGCTCTTAGCAATTCTACAAATTTTAGAATGTATTTGCTATACTAAATAAACCATATATGGTCATATTTCATGTATTCTATTATTTTCAACATTTTTTTAATTTATCGCAAGTTAATGTCTAATACTTTTTCAAAATCAAACTATTCTAACATTGTGATATTGATGTTTGAATTATCATGCATATTGATTTTATTTTTTTGAAACGCGAATATTTCAATTATGATAATGTGAAGCCTTTAAAAAATAATTTTCCAAATTAATAGAATTATGCATTTAAAACATGATTTTTTATATGAACCCAAACACTAATACTTACATATAATATGTCAAAACAATCCTCTAACAATTTGAAAGTAGGACATATGAATTTTTTGGTCAAATGATAATTAATTAATATGTTTTTATGTTACTTTGTGCAATATGGGACAACAACATAAATTTGGAAAGTAGAGTGAAAGTAGGTTGGAAAACAAGGAAACACAAAATCTTAAGCTTTAAAAAACATATTTATACCATCCTACATACACTCATGTAATTTTTTTGTATGTTTTTAAATACTAGATTCTACTTTCTATGCTTCAAAATTGACAATTTTGTGTTTTCTACTTGCAACATATACTTTTTTGGCTTACTTTTGTATGCTTGCACCAAGCAAACTAGCTATATTGATCAAAATTTTGGAAGAAATCTTTTTGGATAACAATCATTGTATTATCAATGTAATTGAGATTAATTTAATCAAGTTTTTTTATGTTGGAAATAGTTGACAATATTTAAATAACATTTGTTACAAAATTAAATGGCATAATTGGAAAATGGTTTTAATGAAATGCATAATAAAAAAACATGAATATGTCATCTTATAAATACATGAACGAATCAACAACTATCTACACTTGAACATAATATGTGTTTGTGACAATAATTTTTATATGCATATTATTTAATGTAAACAAGTTTGAAATAATTTTATTTTTTTCAAATGATTTTTAACTTGTAAGGACTAGTGATATATAAAATACATCACACAAAATGGGTAAAAAGTATGTGAAAGTAGTGAAAACTAAGCAAGCACTAAATTAGCCTTACAAAATAACAAATGAAAATTTGTTGTGATTAATTTCCATTTGGTTTTTTTTTTAATGTTTATGTAGTATTATATATTATTTTGTTTTTGGTAATCATGTGTATAGGTTGATTGTGATGTGTGTAGGAAAAAGATTATTTATAAATGAAATTATGTGAAGTTTTAAACAACATTCCATATAATGAGGTTAATGTGTTTGAAATTTTAAACGTTTATGAAAAGATATTATAGTATTTTCATAAACTAGTTTTCATATATGATAGTTCTTTTGGATGATATTTTTCATTTATTTCAAAATATATTATGTAAATTTTTTTTATGGAGATTAATAAAAAAGGCATAGTGAACCCCCAACCTTTCATTCCTCAATAAAAGCTAATGAATTTGTGGATGATTAGGTTAGCAAGAAAACAAAATTCTTAGACAACCACAATAAAATGCCAACCCCAAGTACCCATCTCTTTCATCCAAATCAATTCATTCCATTTGTTTCTTGAAAATGATTTTGTGTTAGTTGTAATTATTGGCCGCCCCAAGACACACAAAATTGATCATGGATGTGCTAAACATCCCATACATTGATGTTGAAGATGAACTCATGGCATACACAACTATCAACATGATCCACAAGGAGGTGCATGGGACACTCACGCCATATCAAATGGCTCGATTTTTTTGTTAACTTCAAAATCACAAACATCACCATTTGGTCCATCTTGGCTTTTGAACATGTTTTAAAAACTCTTCAAAAGCCTCCATAACACCAAAGAAATGCCCACTTATTCAACAAAGAAAACCAACTTGCCAACCATTAACCCTAGTTATGTAACGAATATGAAAGCATTACCATCAACGACTATGGGATCAAAAACAAAAAATGATCATTAATAGCAAATCACCATCGACACCACGTTTGTATAATCATTTGTATACCCACACCACGAGTCCATGTTAGATAGATTTTCAACACGACACAAAGATTTTAACAACATCGTGCAAACCCACCCTTTCAAATGTGAACGAATGAAACATTTTTTCAACCCTTTGAAAACTACTTAAAATTTAATATCATTTTTGGCACCTTTTGCAAATACTTAGGTGATAGAAAAGAACATAAATATATGAGCATGTTACAAACCACCAGACTAACTAAATATAATAATCTATGAAGTAAATTGTTTATGAATTCCAAATATTGGCAACTATGTTGTCGAAACATTTTGTAACAATTTTGAATTATATATACACACTTTGTTTACCCCCTTTTTACAATTCCACATTTGTGTAGGCTCCTTCAGTTGGTTTTCGAACAAATGCAACACTTCAAAAAGTTGCATAGAAAACTCAAAAAAAATTCAACATAAAATTGATATACTCAAAGTGCATCTAAACTTCTCAATCCCCTCAACTTTAGTCAAGAATGATAAAAAAATTAATAAATAAGGCAACTATTTAAATGTGAAAACCTTACTAGGATCATTTACAAATTCACAAAAGGAAAATGGATTGATGGGTCTTTCCAATGAACTCATTTTCTACATTGAATGGTTTTTGTGCATTAAACATAATGGTAACAAAAACTTTCCATTCCAATAGCTTTTTTAAAAAACCCATCTCAAACTTGTTATTCGATAGGCTGCCTCCAACTACAACCAAGCCCATAGGTTCAAGCACTTGTTCCAAGTCGACAAATAAACTTGGTTCTTGTAATGTCATTTTTTATGAACTTTAATGATGATTGCTCAACTAGATTTGATGGTGGTGGCATTTGAGGATTGGGCACACAATGGAAAGGATAAAAGGACAACTTGCAAAATAGCTAATTTCCTAGTTCTAGTGATAAAAGGCTGATTTGTGGGTGTGGATGTTTAATGACTTATTTTTCTTTCTATTGTGACTATTTGGGAGAAATGCCCACAGTTGAATTCTTAGTTTTTTTTTACTCATGTTCCATTTTACCACACATTAAATCTCAAAGGTTAGATTGATATAAAACCACAAACATGAACAAAGTGTGTGGGGATGGTGGAAGTGACAAAGATGATTAGGGGACAAAAGGTTTGTCTGAAGAAGGCATAAATGTTGTAATTTGTGGTGTGTTGGGATGGTGTGTTGCATTTGTTTGTTGAGAATTTTAGTAATGTGGGTTGTGCACTATTTACGAGGATTTGGGGGAAAGGGAAATTTTTCAATAGTGCCATTATCTAATACATTGGAATTTTCTATGAAATCCCTCTCTTGTGAAGAAAGTGTGTGTGACATAGAAAAAAAGGAGGAGAATATGGAACAAAATTATATATTTATTTTTGTAATGGAAAATAGTTGCACTAGAAGAAAAACACCTATTTTCGATTGGTTTCTACCACTAAATTTGAATTACAAGCAACATTTGTGACTAAAATCCCTTTAGTCGCCTTGGACAAGTCGCATGTGATATTAGTTACAAATGACAAGGGGTATTCGAGGAATGAAATAGTCAACAAATACAAGTTCATCCTTTGACTTCATTGTAAATGTATTATCATATGTGAATAAAATATAACTATTTTGTTCACTATTGAGAGCAAATGATGTGTTGCCACATGTCCCAATATTTAATTATTTAAAATAAATAATAATATTATTATTTTGAAATAATCTAGGACATTCAATTCACATGCTTGGATGATTTATATTATGACATGTGGTCTAATGTAAATATGCCATGTGGCATTTAAAAATGAATTTAATACAAAACACTAATATTAGGTTGGTAGGTATGTAAATAAGTACATAAGTAGGTGTGTACAAACTTAGGTTAAATATTTACCTACTTACTTAAGTAAAAAGGTAGGTAAGTACATCCTACCTTCCTAGGTTATATACCTACTCATATAGGTAGGTACATAGGTCAACCTAGGTGGGTAGGTTAAACTAAGCACCTACTTAATTAAGTATATAAGTAGGTTGGAGAGGTAGGTAGTTTAAAATTGTGCATAATTATTTTTTTATCTTGGGATAAGCCTTTTGAATGGTTCATTCCATGTGCACACACTTTTTAATGTGAAATTGAATGATTGCACCCTTTGTTTATATAGTGTTCAAACTAGGAATGGAAAACAAACAATATGGAATAAGTTTTGAAGTTGCAACTTCTTTACAAATTAAGTTGCAACTTCAAAACTTTCTTCATGCTTTCTTTTCTTAGTTTTTAGTATTTTAAACAATTCAAGTACATGGCTCACTAGATAATTAAATAACCATTTAATTAATAATGATTAAATTTAACATATATTTAAAATATAAATTATACATTACAAATATTAAGTATTCATTATCAACTATTTAAATAACCAATAACTTATTAATATTTAGTTAACTAACTATTTAATTATTCAAAACTTGTCAATACATAACTCATAGATAAATAAATAACTTAAATATTTTTTTAAAAAAATTTGATTTTAAAATTTTGGTCGAATTATAGATAATATAATTAATGAAAAAATTATATAATTATTATACTTCAAATTAACTATTATGAATATTTATTTTCAAATTAAAAATAATGAACTAATAATTATCATTAGAAAATAAATTCTTACACAAATTATTTATTTTTAAAATACCATTAAAGTAATTACTGTAATTACTATATATTTACATTTATCATTGTAAAAATTGTTGTTGGTGAAGTAAAGGTTTTTTTCCATTGGTAATTAATAACTATAAATACAATAATATGTTGAACATATATTAATAATTTTTAATCACTGTAATATTATTATAAAAATGTTTATCATAGATAAGTAATTATAGATTTTTTTATTAAAAAAATTATTGTATAATATTCCTGCAATTATAATCATTACAATAATTATTTTAACTACATTATAAAATTTCCAAATCTTTAATTCAGATTTAAAGTTGTAAATTACAGATAATTCTGTTCAATTAGAAAATAATTATGAAATTACTATAATTAATTCTTATCTGAAATAATTACAATGATTTTAAAGTAATGTAACATTAATTACAGCAATTAATTAATTAATTTTAATAATAAAAATTATAAAAAACTTATGTTGTAATGATAACTATTTAAAGTAACTTATAATTAATAAATATAATAATTTTTAATTATTTATAAAAGTGATATATTATGAACAAATTATTACAAACAATAAATATTTTGATTTATTATATTAAAATCCATGTAGTTATGGTCATAACATTTTAAAATTAAATTATGATTATTCTATAAACTTAAATAAGAACTAAATTTATAAATTATAAGAATAAAATTCATTATAAATTAGTTATTCAAGTATTGTAATTATAGCTTTTAAATAATTTAAATAATTTCATTGATTTTATGTCATTATAGAAGAATTACTATTTATATAAAATGTTATCTTTTTATATTAGCAATTTACTGTAAATAAGTAAATAATGAATATTACATAAAATTATTTTTGTGTATATTTGTTTTTAAATAAAATAATTACAACAACTTTGCTCATTATTTTAAGATTAATATAAAATTTTGAAATAAAAATTCTAACGATAGGACATAACTTTTCAATTAGGATATGAAATTTTATTATTATTATTAAAACATAAGTGTTGTAAATACAATAGTTATTTTTTATGATTGGGAACTATCATTTTAATTTATTTGAAAAGTTTTGTTGTAATATTATTTATTCATTTCACATAAGAAATAATAATTAATAATTAAAATTATTTATTTTAATTATTTTAAATTTGCAGTAATTTTTTTCTAAAATTTTATGATGTAATAACAATTATATATTGTAAGTACATAATTAAAAAATCTAGTATACTGGAATGTAATTTTTACAAAGTATAAAAATTAAATTAATTCATTTAATTATAGTGGAAATATTTTATTTTTAAATATTTAAAATTAAAATTATGAAGAATTAAACTCAATTATAAATTATGTGTATATTATAATTAATGTATAAGTAAAATAATTATATTGTTATTTAGATATATACAAATATTTAGTATAACAGTCTATGTTGGAATATATATATATTATAAATAGTTTAATGTAATGAAATTATTATAATTACAATAATCATATCAATGATTTTGATTACAATAAAAATACTATGAATATTAAGTTTAATAATAAATCAAATTATTATTATAATTAATGTATATAAACATATGTTGATTACAATTAAACAACATTTTGTTTACAACTAATGGGACTTTAGATGGTCACTCTTGGATGATAAATCCAACCCATATATAAATGTAAACCAATTTAGTCATAAACTAATCATAAGTTAATCATAGGTGAGTTTATTGATGTTAGCACGATGTCACACTAGTTGCAAAAGGCAAAAAATAAGTTGTAAAAACCAAATAGTTGTAAGTAATTGTAAATGTGTTGGTCATATTGACCTTTTTCTTTTAGTGTTGATGGATTCATAAGTGTCTTGTTGGTCTTTGGTTTCATTTAAAATATGATAGAATGTTAGAGATAATAGTTCATATTATAATCGTATAAAGTTTCGTTGTGTTCATATAATAACAATTTTTTTTTAATAAAAATGATAGGATAACTATTCTTTGTTTAACTTTTAGAGTAGGACACATATTTCTACCATAAAACGATATTTGCCAACAAATGGCAATGACCATGAAATAAGCTTGAAGGTTGAGTTCTATAAGGTGAAAAAAGTTGTTGCAAACCGTAAGGAGCAACCACAAAAGGTTTGCAAGTGTTGCAAATGGTAGGAGATAACCACAGAGGTTTTGTAGGTGTTGTAAACAAGAGACAACAAGTGTTCGAAGCATGCACACTCACTAGAATGGATTATCCATTTCTAAAAGTATTTTAGAAGGTTTGGAAGGTAATTATTTTCTAGTTCCTTCTTTCTTGTTCTTGCATAAAATTCCTTTGCTATAGCTTTCATTAGCCAGAGTAATGTTATGTGTAAAAAATAGGTTTGTCCTCAAAAAAAATCCTTTTTATTTCATTACCTTCTACATGGAATACTATGTGACTACTATTTGAATAGTTGTAATAGAGTTAATAACTATTAGTATTTATTTTGGGAGTAGAAATTTGCATTTATTTTTCCTTGGCATTATTTTCGAATGGTAATGTTACATCTTAAACCCTAAACTTAACCCCTCTCCACATAAAGCAAAAATAGTTTTGATAGAAGGAAAAGATAGTACATTAGATTGGTTCTTTTCATGGGAAGAATTTTCTAGATATTGTTGTGGGTTGGACCTTACTTGGTGAATTTCTCAATAATTGTAAGCTTTCAGGGCACTTTGAAACCTTGGGAAACTAAATATTATAAATGTGAAAGATTTTGTCTTCACAAGTTTGAATTATAGATTATGGTTTATATTCTAATTCCATGCATGACAACTGGGTTCGAGAGGATTTACAACTTGCATTAATAATGACAGAAAATGTTACACAACTTACCCATGTAGTAGCTTTTGTAAATGATATTTTCAAATGAGCCAAAGCAAAGGCCTTGGTGGCCAAGACTTCTCAACTATTATTGAAGCTTATTTATTGGATCCAAAAGGGTTAAACCATAGACAAAAACTTTGTGCCACAATATTTATTGCTTCCCATGGTTGCATAAATGCAATAGCCATGGGACATGGACATTTGTGTTACATCTTATATTTTAGGCTCCTTCCAACAATTATATTTGTTATAGTCACATGATCACATGGTAATGTGGACATTTCACCCTTTTATAGTTGGCATTTACATTAGAGGTGGCACTATGAAAAAAAAAGGTGTTTTGCAACTAGCCTTACAACCCAATTTTTGAGTTATAAATGACATTTGCAACTCATTGTATTTATACATCATGAGTGTTAACAAACAAGTTGCATGAATTACAAAGTTGCAATTCACCATATATACAACATAACTCATTGTAACTCAATCAAAACAACTCATTTTTAAATGTTGTGCAATTCCATTATAATTGCACCCATGACGTCATCTTGACATCATTGATTATCATCCATCTATTAAATTTTGACACATGGCACTATGAAAAAAATTGGACATAAAATGGTTTTATTTTTGAAATATTGATCTCCATCATTCAGTATGATTATTAATGATGGTTAGAAATTATGGCACGTGGCACAATAATTTTTTTGCCACATGGCATATTAATTATATTTTGGAATATATAAAATAAATATAAATATTTATTTTAGTAACTAGGTAGGTCATACATAACCATAAGTAAGTAAGTTGGCAAGTTTTAAAACCTACATACTTACATATTTACTTAGGACCTACCTACCTATGTATGTAGGTAAAAAAATAAAACCTACTTATTTACATATGTAGGTAAATGAGAAGGAAAACACAATATTAGGTGAATTAAATAATAACCATGAATTTATTTATTTTTGAAATTAAGTTTTTTTTAGCTCATCTCAAAATGGCACTTGTATTTTAATGTGAAAATATGAGAAAACAAACCTTCTTTATAAAGTTTGTAACATGGGATTCGAAGACAAAACATATGAATTAAATATTTTAGTTGTTATGTAGCTACAAATTAAGTTACAATTGAGTTGCAACTATAACACTTAAACATTCAAAGCATGCCATATTTAAGGAGAGGGCTCCATTATTTCTAGAGTCCAAACAAAATTTGAACCCCTCCTGTTGGTGCATTTGGAGCATTAAAATCATAAAAAATGAAATAAAATTGAGAAAGTTATGGCCCCCCAAAATAGAGGGGGTCAAAAACTCAAAAAAAACAACCCATTGAATGTTACAAAGGCTAGTTCCCAAACACTTAAAAAAATCCTTGTATGTTTTTATGTTGTTATTAATGCTCAAAAATGATTTGTAGAACTTCAGATGGCACCCCTATAACATTTTAAATTCTTTAAAATAAATATGAAATAAGAAAGTTATGAGGTTTGAAAGTATGAGGGGTCTAAAGTGAAAAAAAAAGGAAAAAAAAATGTTTTGTTAGTTGAAAAACTTCTTTTTCTTCTTGTTATTTTTTCATTACTCCTTTTCTTTTACATTTCAAAAATGATTTCTAAAGCTTGAAGTAGTGATCCCATAACAGTTTAAATCACTTAAAATGAAACACATATGATGAATAATTAATAAATATGTATATTTATTAAGTTATAAATAATTATATTATAATCATAACATAGTTTGATAATAACACTTTAGTAATGGCGCATTAGTGGTTATATTAATTATATCAATGGGAATCATAATAAAAAACTAGTTATAAATATGTATTCCATAATGCATGGTGGAAAACTGAACACGTGGAATGATCACATGTATGTACATTCCACCTAGTTGTAACATAATTGTTGTTTTAGTGACACATTTACAATAGTTTTAAAGTAGTTACCACATGCAATTACCTTGGAACTCCTAAAAAAATCAAACATGGTTGACTACATATGTATGTACAATGTATATAAGTTACTATATAGAAGTCCCATTTTCAATTCACTTGCAACTATTACATGCTTAACTGATTTTTTGATATGACAATTTATTTACTAAAACATTGTATTTAAAGTGAAAACGATGGAAAAAGGAATTGGGACACACTCTTTAATTCATAACACTTCTAAAGCAAGAAGGGCGTGTTAGAGCTTTAAGATGGGGACTAAGACGAATGACAAGTAAATCAACTATTCATATGGATTTGTACAAACCAAATAACAAGTTGGTTAGTGCATAATTGGAGCACTTTTGGTGCATAGACGAATCACGAACATACATGAACTCACAAAACTCACCACGACCTGGACTTGGGGAAGCCACCACCTTCCCCCTTATAATATTATTTGTGATTTGCCATAAGGATTACACCCAAATGTCATTTTTCTTGGGACTCCAAAATCAAGAATTTCGAAATTTTTGAAATTGGGATTCCTACCACTTTGAACGATCATAACTTGTGTATACCTATGATCGAGGTGCAATTTCAAGCAAAGTTGTAGCCCTTGTCAATAGCTTTTTAATGATATGTGACATACCTTTTGAATTCACGTAAATCAAAGTGACTCTTAGTGGTTAGGAGTCAAATTAACAATTTGGCTCCCGACCCTTCTTTTGGCCATAACTTGTGTTGTAAGTACTCAAATGATAATGTGACCCCATTTTAAACATCTACGCTTCAAGATTTTTCAAATGGTATAAAAAAGTCTTGCATTCAATGAATTTTGACCTATCAAAATGCTTTCTAAGATTTCAAAAGTCCATCGAGATTTCAACTCCCAAAGTGGGAGTCCACTTGGGAGTGTGTGAGTTCATTGCTTCACATCTTCCCACACTCTTAGGAGTGTGAATGCGACTCCCAGGTTACACTTTTGGTCTGCACCTTTTCATGCCCTTACTTTGGTTGTAAGCCCAAGGCTGGGGTTGTGACATAAAAAGGACAACAAAATGAAACAAAATTTATTATGTTGTTCCATTAAAAATTCATGCCATACACCTCAATAAAAACCAACCACAATTCACCTTCCCAACTCAAATATGATCATTAATCAAAATATTTGATCCAATTTCAAGTTTTGAATTTAAAGTTTATTAGTTTGGCATGTGCCATTGGCCCGAATGTGAACTTGTTACCAAATTAACTTCTCCTTCCAAATAGTGTTCAAAGTTCAATATATCCCACACCTTAAGTGTAAAAATTGCAAAACATTCACTTCCACAAAATCCTACTCATTTAACATTTTCCAATAATACCAAAAACATGCCCCAATTTCCCTAAATTTTTTTGTTTTTGTTTTTTTTAGTTTTCAATAACAAATTGTTCAATATTGAATAACTCTTGCATCATAAGTTTAAACATTACAAAACTACCTTGGTGAATTCCTCCTCATTGAAGGCTTTCCAATGGTACCAAAAATGTGA
>Ga0116231_10007764_pt1 | contig 19335 bp, 14 predicted proteins | sample S1TSphgellanicum_2_FD_89695 | JGI IMG/M metagenome (GOLD analysis project Ga0116231, IMG submission 89695) | Host-associated microbial communities from peat moss isolated from Minnesota, USA - S1T2_Fd - Sphagnum magellanicum MG | ecosystem: Host-associated > Plants > Peat moss > Unclassified...
AAATAATTGAATTATTTTTTTATTTTTTTTTTTCTTTTCCCTTTTAATGGTAACCAAATTTTACCAATTTAAATTAAAGAAAAACCAAAAAATAAAAAAAAAAAAACATCAAAAAAAAAAAAAAAAAAAAAAAAAAAAAAAACCCTGCCCAAAACTCACCAAAAAACCCTTAATTCTTGTGATTGAATTTGTATTCTTCAGTTTAGCCTTGATTTTGGTGCTGGATTGGTCTGGGTTAGAGTAGGGGAAAGGTCTATCTTTAGACCCTTTTAGGTTTTGAGGTGCATGTCCCAAGGCTCGGGGTAGCCTAGCAGGGATTGTTATGTGTTATGGAACATGGGGGGTGAAGCCCATTGTGCCTGGTCAGAGCGGCTCCACTGGTTCTGAGTATGTGGCCCAGCACAAGAAAATTGGACCAAGAAAAGTCAAAACATACTGGTTTGGCTCAGCAAAATGGTTTTGGCCCAGCATTTTTCCAGAGGCTGGTCAAGGCACAGTAGAGCATAACACCTGCTGTGATGATTGGCTAGATAGTTTGATTGGTCCAAGTGGATTGCTATTAGTAGTCTTCCACCTGTTTCTAGTCCAAGTTTTAGTTTTATGAGTGGGGTTGAGAATGGCAGAAATCATTTTTGCAGGTTCCGAGCGCTGGCAGAGCTGCTCTATGGTGGTCAGAATTTAAGTGGTTGCTCAATTTATGTTGTCAAAGCTATAAACATGTTTATAGGTGAGGATGGGGAAATAATTAACACAAGTTATTATGTTTGAAAATTGGTAGAGACCCAAATAGGGGGTAATGCAAAGCTAGCAATGTTTGTCATGTCTTACATGGTGTACAATTGTTTCTTGATCCTCAAAGCTCACTCATAAGCATGAAAAAATGGGACAATATAAGATGAAAGATCATTTGAAGTCAACCACAAATAAATCATTGCTTTGAACCAATCAAGAGTAGTTATTCTATACTATGCATTGCCTTTTAGAAGCAATTGCATTCACTTGTAACTTTAATATCACAAACAACAAATACGAGCACAAAGCCACATATAAATAGTATTACTTCAACCAAAATATGTTGTGCAAGCCTGTTCTCTAGTGCAAAACAGGTTTTGGTGTCGCCCCCAAGTCTGAGTCAATCACACGGACTCTTTTAAGGTGAAGTACTTGTGATGTCAATCAAATGGTGAGGACTCACCACTGGTTACGCATTGGAACAGGCATTCGTAAAACCTATTAGCACCCGTGGAATAGCATCTGACTCTGCTAGGGTTGACATGTTCCTCGGTGGAATGGGTATGACTGGGCCCATTCCGTAGTGCAAAAAATGGCACACATAATGCTTCCAACAAAGCAAGAGATGGGGAAAAGGAAAAAGCCTAACATCAAGCAAACTTGTCATGTCATCTTGCCCTTGAAGAAATTATGGTCACTTGACAAAACCCATTGGAGCCCTCTTAGATATTTAATCTGCCATCTTGACTTTTGGGCAGGGCAAAAATTAATCTCATCATTTGCCCTTTACTTATGTGTTCATTACTTAGTAATTTACGTATATGAGTTGGAGTCCTTTTTTGCCAAAATCAAAACATTCCCTTCTTTTGTTGATAAGGATTCTTCCTCCAAGCATCTATGATGTCATAGTTATTGACTTCTAAGCTCTTGTATGCAAATGACATAATATTGTTGTCACTCTTCCAACTTGGGCTCAAAACACTTTTGACTAAAATTTTAGAAATCCAATCTCTTGACACAATGTAGGATAGATCTTTTCAATGGCGACGCGGTGAAGGGTGATGAGTACAAATGTCTTCAACATATCATAGCTAGTCATTCTTTTTTCAAGTCCAGCTAGTTGCAAATGTGAGTACTCAACTCAAAGTTAACTTCCCTTAGTTGGCTAGTTTTCTCTTTTGACTTGGACATGCTTTCAACAAAATTTGTATTCTTAAGAGTGGTTATGTTGGCCAATTGAATTTGCAAATGTTTGTAGATCAGATATAATCATAATAAGTGACACTAAAACATTGACAACATTTGGGTTGACAAGGGAATGCATTTGGCTACAAGATTATTGCAAAGAGAGTAAATTTGGTTACTTATTTATCATAAACTTATAATATCATGAAATTTCAAAATAATCTGTGCGAAAATCATAAAACAATTGAGTTATTTGTAAAGTCATGCCCCTTTGGGGCTTAGTTGCACCTTTCATTTGATGCTTCATCCTTTCCTAACTATTGTCTGCAAAATCATGAAAATTTATTATACAAAGGTATGAAATACTAAGATTAAAAATTAAATGCACGAGGTTCAAGAACATTTGTAGCTATAGTAGTACACTTAGCAGCAATGATTGGTTGAAAGCATTCATGAAAAGAAAGGATAAGGCAAACTTAATTTACCACCAAATTTGTTGTTAAATTAAATTTGATGTTTCGTCATTGTAGCCCTTTATGGATAATTTTAATGTGTCCATGCAAAACCTATAGTCTTCAAAGTGTAAAAATGACATGAAAAAATAAATAAAAATTTATGTGTATTTTTTACTTGTGATGCCTTGATTTGAAATTTATACGATTTATATTTTAACTAAATGCATACAATTATCATGATGTAATTTTGGATAAAATCATGCGATTTTGTGTATTAAACATAAACATTCATGTATGTCATTCAAAAACAATGTTTTGTCCGTTTGAAATTTAAGATATTGAATACATATAAATATCATTCATACTAGCAATAACACATAATTTGTGTGATTTTTGTACAAACCTTTGAAAACTAGATTTCACACAAAATCTGTATGAACCTTTGAAGCTTAATAAGTTTGTGATGGAACACCAATTATAAGTTAAAACAAGCAAATGTGCAACCTTAAACTTTAGTAAACCTAACTATGTCACAAACTTATTAGGCTTCATAAATTCATACAAATTTTGTGCAAAATTTGATTTTCATAAGTTTGTACAAAAATTGCATAATTTTATCCAAAATTACATCATGACAATTACATAGATTTAGTTAAAATGTAAACCTTATGTATTTCATATCAAAACATCACAAATGGAAAAGACACGTCATTTGAAGCCCATAGATTTTGCATGTACATATTGGTTTATGATTTTCACACAAATTTTATTGAAATTTCATGACATTGTAAATTTGTGACATAATGATCAATTATAGGATAAAAGACACAAGTTACAAGTTTATTAACAAAAAAAAAACTTTACACTTGCATATGGATGGAAAGATTGAATTGACAAATTACCATTTAATAATAATTATAAGATTTATATTTGGATGAAGAAGATTTAAATTGTAATAGCTTGAAGGGGGTTTGAACCTTGACCCCCAAAAGGCTATTGCCCATTATAGTTCAAGCCTTACTTGGACCCAAAAACCAATTAAAAAACAAGCCTATAATTTTTAATTTAAAATAAAATTAAAACCTTTTTTAAAAATCTAGATTCCAAATGTTTACCATGATTTTAGAGTTTTACCATGACTTTACAAATTTACAATTTGATCAACAAAAGGTCAAAAATAAATTATTATTTCATGGGAAAAAACCTAGTTGATAAAATCCAATGTTTTTTGTACACATTTTTTACTTTCAACATTTGGAACAAGGCTTGGAAACCTTCATAATTGGTCATAGGACGCCCATGGGCGAAAATGTGATAAATTGTAACAAATTGTACATATTTTTATTATTGGTCAAATTGGACATCAATTTGGAGTTGATCCAAGATGGAAAGGCATGAATTAGCAATTTATAGACATTCGTTTTTCATATGTACTAAATTTTTGTCGAAATAGTATGAACCAACATTAACACCTGGTTGGGACACTAATCATTTCCAACATCTGACATGTTTCAGGAAGTTATTCTGTAAATTTTAGATTTGAATTGGTGCATTTCACCCTTTTCATCAATCATGGATTTAGCCCATGGAAGGCATGTTATCTAAACATTTAAAAACTTCTTTGCCTTGTCATATAATGTCTTCTTCTTTTTAGCATTTTGCTTAGATAAATATTCATAGATTTCGTTTAACATTGCCAATATGATCTTTCATTAGGAGAATCAAAAGCACAATGTCATAATGATAAAGATGGGCCACAATGAACCAATACCCACCAATGCATCATGAAGGATGAATGGTAAATGGTCATAAAACACTTTTGTGTTGGGTTCTAGTTCCCTAGTTAACCATTCTAGTTAGCTCAGTTATTTTTTTTTTTTCTACCTACTTACTAACAACCCACAACAAGGTTGTTAGTAGGTAGGTAATAATAACAACCCTTAGTTATATGTGAACCATTTACGTACCTAAAAGTTGGCCTTTTTTCCTACCTATTTGCCTATATATGAAACCTATTTCCTACAAAATTGGTGACACCAAATATTAACTCAGTTGAGGTTCATCCACAATTGAATAATAATGGACATCCAATGGGTGCATTAATGGGTGTTAGTTCATTGTGGCCATGAAGATGGACTAGCCACATCCCAAGGTAGTGAAGGCAAATGATAGATTGGTAAAAACATGAATTTTTGGGGACTTTACAAGTGGACCATGGTGGCTATACATTTCAACAAAACAAGATTATATCATCAAGTTTTGAAAGCATATGTCCTAAATGATAAAAGATTAATGGCATTGGCCTTAACCTTAGTAAGCCTTAATAAACCATGGTTAATAGATTGCAACTTTTAAATTGGCACCTAAACCTTAACAAACCACAATCAACAAGTTGCTAGTGCTTGCTGACTTAAATAGTACATTAATGTTAACAAACTTAGTAATAACAATAAAAATCATCAAAGAAATAGAAAAATAGAAATCTTCAACAAATGAAATGAAAGGATTTAGGAATAAACTTTCTAATAGTTTTTGGGCTAGAAAGACAGTGTGCATTGTTCAATTTTTCGTAGGTGAAGTAATAATTGTTGAATGTTGTAGAACACCAAAAAACATATTATATTTACTGTAAGCATAATGCACAAAATGTGGAATGAAATGGTGAACAAGTAAAAAAGTACTTACAATTTACACTAGGTACAATTTTCAAACTTCTTCTTCGTTCTCTTTAATCATTGTCCTCCTAGCTTGTAATAGTTCCACGATCAACATGTTATAACTTTCAAGGTGGCAACTAAACCCTAAAAATTCTAACATACCATAGTCAAGAAGTTGCTAATGCCTATTGACTTGATTTGTACCTTGATATCAAAAGACTCAACAATAGCAACATAAATCCTTAAAAAGACATAGATAGAGAGACAAAGAACTTCTACAAATGAAATGAAAGGAGCAAAGTTTTTTATAACTATTTCAAGAGGAGAAGTTCTTGCATTGAAAGACTAATGTGACTTTGTGGTCTACCTTATATCCCTAGCTCATTTTTTGATAAATTGTTGTGATGTGCACCACCACCTTGAAACTTGAAACTTCCTAGGAGACATGGTTGAATTAGACATTAATGCCACTAGCACCTCAAATTATGGAGGTTTTTCAAATCTTGAATCCATGTTCATCAACCATAAATTTGTTTTCAACTCCATTGACTCCCTATTAATCAAGGTCATAAGTTCTCAAAATCCATATAATGGCCAAAATCAAAGATTTATGAATCTAGATTTTACAATCTATAAGCCATTGCTCTTGCCTCTAATACCTAGACCGTGCAAATCAAATAACTCAATTTTCAACATCATAGGGCTTGTGAAAGCAAATGAACTTACATTGCCTCTTGTGTTGATGAATTGAGGTGCACATTGGAAGGCTAGACAACAAAGAACTTTCTATTGATGGCATTGTTGTTAATGAGAAGGAAGGTTTGAGGTTTAATGGGAGTTTCAAAACCTATGCATTAGAGTTTTGAGTCTATGGTAATGGTGCCACATGATGTTGAAAGGATTAGGCGATGGCATCATTTTTAGGGCCTAATTTTTGAATAGACATGTCACACAATCATTGGCAATGTCACCTTTTGGATATTTTAGCCAAAAAAAAGGTTGATCATAGCATAATGTCGGCTTCCACATTCACAAAAAAAACATGATTATAATTAATTTTCAACAAATCAAATCAGCTAATAAATACTTTTCATGAGTTACGATAGTTTATTACAATAATGTCATATGAATATTGAAATAATTCATATCCTAATAAGCCTGGCATGATTATGATGATTTTCAACACCTCAAAAATCAATGTCATATTTTTCACAAAAAAATTGCTTCCATATTAAAAGAATAATGTAATGAAAAAACTGACCCTAAGTTAGGAATTGATATGAATATTGAAAATGAAGCTATTTACGGGTTTGGAGTGTCCCCAAACTTTTCATGTGGAAAAAAACATTGTGTTTGTGAGTTTGATTTAGATAAGTGGAGAGACTTTGTATGACATTTTTTTTAATCTTTCCTTCTTAGAAATGTGAAATTTTAGTTTACAATTACACATTCAATCAATTTGGTTCAGTTCTAGTATGTTACCAAAATTGAGAAGGATTCTTAATTTTCCTTACTTTCCTTTTTGATTTGTAGCCAAATTTGGCTAATTCCTCTAATGGATGATTGCAAGTGTGGCTACATCACAAATTTGAAAAACAATTTTTTTTTCCTTGAATGAAATATTTTTAATTGCCAAATAAAGATTTCCAACTACATACCTTGCCCATGAATGACCTAGTCTTGAGTCCTAAAAAGGAAAGGAAAGCAAAAGTTACCATGAACACAAGGATTACTTTACTTACAAATTGACCTATCGAAGTCAAAAATTAAGTAAGTGTATTGTCCATTCTTCTTCCTTATGATGTAGGCCTTAAATGAATATTCATCTTCCTTTGAATTTAGAGTATTAATAACCACCCATAACAAAACTTATAGTAATTCCTAATTTTCATTCATTTTTGACAAGTGGCAAAAGAAAAGGATTCCAACCTTTGTGTCTATTCCTAATAGAATTTTGAAAAAGGAAAAAAAAGTTCTTGAATCATAGGGTTTGAAAATGGGTATCTAACCCAAGTATATTAAATCTTGGGACCAAGCACTTTTTTTTAATGAACACACCAAGTGTCACATAAATACAAAAATTCTTTAAAAAAAAAGAATGGACTAGAGAATATTTGCCCAAAATTCCCTACAATTCCATCCATAATTAGCCAATTGTTCTTGTAGGACTTTTTTGTTCAACAACTTCCAAGGGTTTCTTGACCAATGGGATATCAACCTAACATCAAATCTTTGATGCTAGACCCCACCATGGGAAGATTGAAATTATTAATATTATCTTTTTAAAATTATTATTGGGGATTTGGGGGGGGGGGGAGAAAATTCCATCCCTTGGTCCCCAATGTTGTTTTTCTGAATTTTTGTTCGTAGCCAAAGTGGCGTTCATCCTAGAAAAATATAGAAAAAAATGATGATCATTAATAGGAAGATTTAGCCAAATTTGGCTATAAACAAGATGTGAAATACATATTTTAAACCCCTAAATATCAAGGACCAAATTTGGTCCACCCTGATGCCCTTTTACACGATTGGCTACACATTGGAAAAAAGCAAAATGTTTGAAAGAAATGTATTAGACCTCTCATCCCATATCTTTTTCATGTCTTCTTCATTTTGAGTGATCTAAAATGCTATGAGTGTGCTAATTTGAGCTTTAAATCCCTCTTTCGACCTTAAAGATAACCAAGCTATGTTTTTAAAAAATTAACTCCAAACCAAACCAAACCAAACATTTGTTGTTCCAAACCAAACACTACTTTCAAACCCCTTATTTTCCTTGTGTTTTGCTCATTTTGAACTATCTATCTATGAAGGAAGGTAATTTGTTTTGTTTTGTTTTGTGGTTATGAGATTCACTGAATCCAGATGCTTCAGATTGTGTTCTTGGTATCTTTTGAAATCTCTTGATGAGGAGGGGTGCATGGGTTTGGTTCCGTGATGTTTGGACTTGCAGTGCAAAAGTTCTTGAATATTGAATGACTTCTTCACTGGAAATTCAATTGTAGCTGAAAATTTCAGAGGAATTGGAATGTGCCTTTGGTGTTGTTGGAAAGATCTTGATGAAGAGGATTTAATGGAATCTATTGAGTAAGTCTCGGATTCAAGATGTGGGAGATATTGATTTTTTAAAGTGATTTCTGCTGCTGAAAATTATCAAATAAATTCCAAAAAACCTGGTTTCATTGGAAGGAAAAATCAGTTGAGGACGTGGTCACACTTGGGCCAATGGCACAGGCCATACTAGTCTTAACACAAGGAAGAACCCAAAATGGAGACTCAAAAGAGGGAGGTCACATTTTAATTAATTACTTGTTCAAAATTCAGTTACCGAAACACTAACAATAGAGACCAAAATTTAAAAAAAATCAACAATCAACAACACGAGGTCAGAAAGTGAGGTCAGAAGTCCCTTATTTCAATTGGCAATTGCCATAAACCCAGCTACAAAAGCCAATAATAGATTTCATAATAATTCATCTAAGGATAGTGCACAAAGTTTGTAAGGGGGTTTTTTTTAGTGTCCTGCATGTAATGGATCGGAACTTAGAAGTGTCTTTCATACCAATGACGTACAAGGTAGCTCATGTGTGATATCTTCATACCTTGCAAGTCATTGGTTGGAGACGGATCTAACGGGTACATTATAGCCACTAGGTACCCATTTAGAAATAAGTTCAAAAAAACTAAAATAATCAACCCATGAACCTCCCCCCAATGAGCCCCTTTCTCCTCCCTAAAGATGGTCCTTCAAAATCCAAAGGCCAACAATCCAATGAATTGTTCAATAAAAAGGGCAATAATCTAATGAACCCTTCAATGTAAATGGGCTCTTGACAAAAAGGTTCGTTTCGAAGGGAAAGTCTAGATTTCGGTCTCTTTGATGGCTTCATGTGAATAGGGTCCGTTTATTATATCGTCATGTGGAATCCTTAGGTTCAATACATTAAGACTTATTCAAGTAGCCTTGTTCAAGTATCCAAATTCTTGACGATTGGGTTTCAAAGCTGGGCTTGACAAGTGTCCGTTTGTTCCCATTTTAAGAAGTCAAATTGCTTATCTCCAACCCTAACCCTAATGTCCCCTAGGGTTTTCTACATGACGAAATATTGTGAGACAATCGCACATTTAAGGCATGTCTTGCAAGTGTCATTTCTATACACGATGTGGGAGTAGAAAGGGGTTTAGGGAAGGGTTTGAAAGGGGCACATTTGATGTGGGATTCCTAAGCACCCAAATTGGCAAAATTGGTATTCATATTGGTACCGCAATTAATATTTTGCCAATTTGAATACCCGGATTCCTCAGCTGGGTATTCAAATTGGCAAAATTGGTATTTTGGGTATCATGAACCAATCACCCAAATACCCATACAACAACTCTACTACCTAATGTTGTGCTGATGTAGGGGTTAGGGTATGATATCATGGGCACTCCAAAAACTCCACCATTTTGGGTCCAAGTTCATTCAACTTTTGATGCTTTCAAAAGGCTATTAGACCAAGTTCATGTATATTCAATGAAGTGCAAGAAAGCCATTCCCCACACATATATCCAAAACACACTCATTCATGTGATTGGTGCAAGAGAGAGAGGAGAGGAGAGGACTTGGGAAGTTGGCACATTGTTGGAGGATTTGTTCACGTGTTATCAAGTTGTGATGTCATATTGACATCCATATTTGCATCATCACTTCTTCATTTCCCTTGTTGGTGTGCATAAGAAGAGCAAATCCACCAAAATGCCACACAAGTGGTGGGCCTTTTACTTACAAATGGGCCTTTACAAAGTGTTTTATCACATCTAAAATAGTCTTGTGCAAGTTGAAGTCATTTTGCACAATCCTCTCCATCAAGATGAAATATTGGCCAATGTTCTCATGAGGTGATTACTACATAAATGGCTTCATTGGCTATCATCCCCAAGAGGATCTATGATTAATTAGCCACAACTATCCAAAGTTCCAATGTTTTTATTTTGGGTTCCAAAATTTTGCCAAATTGTGGAAAAATTAAAATAAATAGAGAATATTGCATCACAATATTCCCTTTTTTTTTCCTGGAAGTTTTGCTAAATCTTGAAAAAAAATTTGATTTTTTATTTTTTGGGCCACATTTGGAATCTGATCTTAGTTTGGTAGAATTTTTTTAACCAGTTTTTTTAAAAAAACATGTTGCCATTTAATGCTAAATTGCTAATGGGATGCTAATCAATGACACAACATCAGAAAATTGGAAAACAACATCACTGATTGAAACTATGGATTTTTTTTCAAAACATCCTTAATACATATATAACCCATTTTTTCATTCTTTTCAAAATTGGTGGAAAAAAATCTCAAAAATATCGTTTTTTCTTTTTTTTTTCATTGCTTCATCTCCCAGTGCAACAATTTTCCACTTAAAAAAACCCATTAATGTGAATGAATGGTCGTGGTTGGCTAATCAAGGTCAATTATAATTTTTTTAAATTTACCCTTGAAAGTTGGGACAGCAATATCCTATGTATATTTATAGTTCCAAATTGAATTTCACATTATTTAAAGCCTGAATTTCATCAAAATTGGTTTTAAAGCCATTATATTACTGGCAAGAGGGCTACTCTAACTTACCTTCCTATTTAAGAAAAAATTGGGTACTATTAAGAGGCTGTCATGCTTTGATAGGCAATTTTGCACTTAATTTTGTGCACTATATAAGAGCACACCAGTGTTTTTTAAAAAATAAATAAATAAAATAATATTATTTATTTATTTTAAAAATATTATTATTAATTTTTAAATGCTGAAATTCTGTTAGGGGGCAAAAAAAAATATAGTGAAGCACACTATATTCCAAGTATAGAATTTGATTTCTATTAACCAATTGTAACTGACCAAACAAATAGGCCATTGGGATCACAAACAACAACTTTTCATTCCATCTTTGCCTTCAATTGTTGTTGCTAGGGGGTTGTTTTTTAAAGGATTTTGTAATAAAGTCAAAGTGGTGATCACTGAGAAGTTAATTTAACCACACATATTAGATATGAAAGTAGAAAAAAGAAAAATCCTTCTATATTCTTGACAAGTTATTGAAACTTATCATCAAAATCTGGCAATTTGAAAAAAAAAATCATTGAAATCTGATGAATTTGAGCCATTTTTTCTTTGAAAAATCTTTGGCATTGGTTGAAATCATGTTTTTCAAGTTGAAATTATTCAAAAATTTGCAAGTCAAGCACTGGGTACAATTTAGAGTTGTGAGTCAACTTGTGAATCAACAAAGAACAACACTTGTAATCTCATTATTTATGAGAGCATATATGTATGCTCCTTTTAAAGTTATTTTCCAATATTGTTGCTTCTTATACTTGATCTTAAGTGTTTCGATTACTCTACAATGGAAAGTGATTGTAAATGTAGTCTTACACCATGCAAGATTTCAAACATATTTCCCATTACATTACCTTGCTATCATCATAAACTCTCATGTGCAAACAAGATTTGAGTCACTTCCCATTTTGTTGTTGTCATCGGAGAATCTGATGTGTTCATAGAACTTCATGTGCAACAAACTATGACTTACAAGCTAATGGAACAAAACCCTAAGGCCATCTAAAGTTCAAATTGTTATGTAGTGTAATGGGGGGACATTTATTCGTATGTCACAAAAATTATAATTTCAAACTCTGGACACTCCCAAGATGGCTTGTTATATTCCCAGCATGTAATCGTGCTATCTGGGTTAGAAGAGTAGGACTTTGAGCAAGCAAAAAAGGAATATAAGCAAAGACTAAAGAAAAATAACAAATAACAACAGATTAATAAACATTGCGAACATGGCATGCTTAGAAATCGTACAAGGGATGAAACAAAAAACCTTCTATCATCACCGCATAAAAGAGTGTAATATGATTACTGATCAGCATTTCTGATTGGCCTACCATAATGATTGGTCCAGGTGGTTTGATATCAGTAGTGCCCCACTATTTGCTGTCGCAGTTTCAGTTTTATGGGTGGGGTTGCAAAAAAGTAAATAACTAAGCTTGGATGTGAAATATAATTTTGCAAGGTCACATGCTGAGCAGTGCTGGAGATGCTCTAAGGACTAATTGACAAGGTGATTCTTGTATGCTCATTGCTTACATTTGCACACACATGTATACACAAGTTATACAATTCCCAACGTGTGGTCCTATACGTAATGAGCGCCGCCATGAGTGTCATCATCCATTTTATTCATAACAAAACGCCAAAATGACTTCTTATTAGTGTGCATAACAAGATATTGTGCATCAAATTGAAACACCCACATTATTGGGGACATACACCTCAAACAAAAGTTGCATGCCCCCATGTCCTGGAGTTAAATGGGTGGATCTAGAAATGCCCATAAACAGCAAGTCATCAACTAAAAGCTTGTACGACGATAATCGCGTTGGAGTGGGGCATTCCCGAAATAAATAGTCACCTCGAAAGGTGTAATCTTTCATAATGCATGGCATTTTCCAGGGAGACCCATAGGGTATCATTGGAGGAAAAAAAAAGAAAAAAGATGTGAAGTGTTTCGAAGAGGGAAACATGGGCTTTTCATTTTTCAAAATGCCCTGCCGTTGGTGAAAGACAGATTCCATTTGATAATTGCACTCCAGATACACAAAAAAATTCTGCTTTGGGCTCAGGGTTAACATGATTAAATGCATGCTAACCTCTAATTTCAACTTTTTTTTTCAATTTTTTATACTTGCAATCTTATGTAGGGTGATACCCAGGGAGGAGGGCATTCCTGACATAAGCACTGTCTTGATGGGGAGTCAAGGGGCGCTTACTTTGGGAATGCCATGTTCAAAGGGTATTAGAGTTATCCATAAAGTCACCCTGTCTTCACCCTGTCTTTGGGCCTACTTTCACCCCCTATCCCCTCTTTCAGTGGTATCAGCAAAGTAATAATTTTTTTTTGTTAAATCTCAATATGAGATGTTGAAACTCAGAGTCTAATGCACAAGGTTCAAGAGAAATTATAATAATTGTACCAGTAGGAGCAGTGAAAATACATGCAGCAGCAGCAGTGGAGGCGCTTAGGAAAATTGAAAAATAGTATAAAACTTAGGTTATCACCAAAATTGATGGTATTCTGAGTTTCACCCCCATTCAATGAAGATGCTGCTGTCAGGGCATTCTGCCTTGAGAAGCAAAGGGAGGAGAGGTAGTTCCACTTTTTGAAACACTTGCCTTTAGCAAAAAGGCAAAGAAAAGAAACAAGTTGTACTCTGTAATGGGCTCTCTAAACACACTACAAAACAAAAGTTGACAGGTTCTTTCATACTATGGAACTAGGCCAGTTGGTTGAGATGCCATTCCATTCCATCAGCTGGTAATTTGTTCTAGTAGGGCCCGTGCTAGAGTGTAACTGGGAGGTCCTCGCCCTTCATTCCGATAATTATCAGTTCACAAGGGAAGCACCTGCACAACTAAAAAGTGGAACAAAACATACGACCCACCTGCCCACTTATGGACAACCCTAAAAAGAGTACCCGAATAAGACATGGAAACCAGACATGAAAACCAGTTCGGGTTTGGGTGTCCTATTAAAGCACTTTTTCAAGCTTTAACTAAGTGGGACACAAAGCCAAACCATCTACTGTTTCCACTTTTGAAGAGATCAGTTTCAGTTGTATTAGGAGTTGACAGTGGAGAACCTACTTGAGATGTGAATCAACTGTGTGCACTACACTCTAACAAGAGGCAACTGTAAAAAGCCTTGACCACCTAAAGGAAGAGCATCTCACCCCCACTGGGCAATACTAATAATAGCCCCTTCCATTAGCCAAGGTTAAAAAGGGTGACCAACAGAATTAAAATAAAAAACCCTTCTGAGTCAATGAGGTGAGGCAACATGTACCCAAAGGCCTAGCTTTCTTCCTTTGGGAGATTGGGAGGGGGCAAGCAACAAGGGATCAATTTTTTTTGGAATTGGGTGTCACCAAATGTCTTCCATATGCAGGTCCATGTCAATTTTGGTGCTTTAAACTAGAAGCACCCAACATTGTCAATGGACCTTGAACTATATACTCTATCTAATCTGGCTTCCTACAACCATTGAAATATGCTTATAAATGCATTGATCATATCAGTTGTCAATTTAAAATTATTTTAAAAAAGTGGTTTAATATTATACTCCAACCCATTTCCAATACTTTCAAATCCGGCCCATTTCATGACATATTTAAAGCACATGTGGCCATGGTTTAAGGATACTCTGTTGGACCACATTAAAACCCTTCTTCTTTTTGTCGAGGATTTGAGGTGTTACACTCACCGTTCACAAGGGGAGCCTATTAGCAATACCTATCACAATTTTTTACACACTCACAATAACTAATTTTTAAAAAAAATTGAAAATCAACTTCAGCTTAGGTTGAGTTTTTAGTCGTCTTTTTTAAAGGGAAAAATGGGCGAATCTGATTCACTCAACACGCTTATTCTGACAGGCATGGGTCTTTTTACTTTAGATGAAAATCAGACATACAATGATCTCTGACAAGATAGAGGAAAGTAGGGGGGGCTTATGTTCAAAGGCTATGACAGCCTATAAGGAAAGCCTATATGTGAAGGGTAAATCAGCATGCAGTGGAGTTATATTTGAGAAGGGACAAGGGGCAACACTTATTATGGCTCATCCACTTAACAATTGGCTGATCTTTATGTCCGATACATCAGGAAGGACATTACTAATATACCTTTACAGTTGACAAATTGTCATGTGAGTTGCACTTGTTGCCCTCCAAAAGCTGCCAGGGTTAAAAGCTCTTTTGATATTATTTCCCATTCATGGTCTCATTTACTTTGGTAGAGTGTGCATGGAGTTGATTGTGCATGATGACATGTTTAAGTATGGCCGCCGAGTCAAATTTACATGCAGATAGGATTACAACGGTACACATTGTAGTGAGAGAGATGGAGTCACTTTTTTATTCATCAATTTTCAATGCAATTTCAACTTGAGCTGTTGAGCAACACTTCCCACATTTTAATAATAAGAGCAATTAACCTTTTTATGCTAGATTGTCAGCCAGCACAGCTCTTTTGGAACTTGCTACTTTCAAACACCAAGTGAGAGAGAGAGTCTTTGACACATGGCTGCTATATAGTAAACAAAAGCCTACATAGCATTTCCAATGCTACGCCTTAGACCACTCGGCCATCTTTCCTACGATACTTTCCAATTTTAGTCTACAAGTCTATGGAATAGCAAGCAAGTCTTTCTCTATTTATGTGCTTGTCATGTTGGATGGTGTTAACTCTCATGATTTTAAACTCAAGTTAAATGGGTAAAAAGTTTACTGGTTTTATGAGGACGAGTCATGAAAAAATCATTTTATTTCATTAGACCTCGCATAGTGAATTTTTTATTGGCTCCACTTCGACATGATTTTGCATATTTAGAAATTTAGTTCCCCATTATAATTTAAAGGCATAGACACAATATTTGCAAGCATATGCAATGTTTTGAAAGGGTCAAGGAATATGCACAATGTAAAACTAAATACCTAGATTATCTATAAAAATGGTTATAATGAATGGATAAAATTTGGATGAAAAAAAGTTGAGAAAACTTTTCATCCAATATAATGATGTTCCCTTCTACTTTTAACATGTTTCACTTTCCAGTTTCAAGATTTGGAATGTTTTTTTATGTTGCATTCTATAAGGTAGGTAACCTAACCTATGCCATTTAAGCCTATTAAATATGTAGCCTAATTGAAGCCACCTAGGCCTATAAGGTTTAATAAATTATAACCTACATGTTACCTAAGTACATGCATTTATTAATAAGTACCTCTTACTTATTTATAACGTGCCTATTTATGTAAGTAATACATAGAAAAATTCAGGTTCGTTTAATGTAATATGTTAAAAAAACATTTAATGGAAATTAATTATAATATGTTGGTGTAAAATCATGTTCGTTATAATTATGTAGTCCAAAAAATCACCTTATGGGGTTGTGGTGCAATGGTCAAAAATTTGAATCTTCAATGTAAAGGTGAAAAGTTTAAATCCCCAAATTTGCAACCTAGGTTACCTTAGTTACTTAAGTAGCCTAAGTTGCAAAGTTTATTAGACCACATAGTTTAAATTATTTGGCCTAATTTACAAGGCTTGGCTTAACCTAAGTGGTTTAGTCTAGTTTAGGTGGTTATGCTAGGTGGTTTAGCCTAGGCTTATGACATAAAGTTGGTAGATAAATAAATAAATAAAATTTTGGCATTAATTATTAAGTTTATTAATTAGGTAGGTAGGTAGGTAAGGTAGGGTAAATAGGGTAATTAATTGATTAATATTTTCATATTAATTCTAAATAGATTTTTTTAAATAATATATTTATGGTCGTTGCCCAAATTATATTATTGTCATGGTGATTTAGTAAAAACAACCTAGTTTTAAAAATGTAGTAATAAAACCAACAAAAAAAACCTTAGTCAAAATAATCAGGTCCAAATTGACTTGTCCAAAATGACATTTTGGTCAACTTGGACATGGGTGCAAAAAAACTGTAAGGGGGAAGGTTTTTAAATGAAATTCCCAGTTGAAAAAACCATGACTTCTTGTAGTGAAATTGATTTTTAGCCACTATTTAAAAATTTACATCAAATAATTAATGATTATAAGGTAAAAGTTCTATAAATTATAAGGTATTAGTTATTTCTTTGTGCATTAATTATGTGTTTGATCATCTATAAGCTTATAATATGCTTATTAAACATGTATGTATGTTTATTTTTTTAGTTTTTTTCCCCTTTTAATTCACAAGTTTTTAATGTTTTGTGTATATTATTAAATAATTATATGATGTTCATGAAGAAGATTTTTAGTTAGTAGTCCTATCCATGAAGACTTTTAGTCATGTAGTTATACCCATGGTTACAAGAATACAACTAAGCACAAAATATGGCATATATCACTATATGATTAAAAAATGGTCATTAATCATATTTGTCTTCATCATAAATGTCAAGTTTTGGCATAGTGGTATATATGTAAGGTATAGGCAAGGTAGGGCAAAATATTAGGTAATGTAGTTTATATGTAGGGCTAGGTATGTATAAAATAAGTATGTAAAGGTTATGCACATATAAATTAGATACATATAACCTAAATATTTATAAACCATGTACGTATAAAATAGGTTATACTAAGGCTAATAACATGTAATTAAGTAGGTTTAGCCTACCTTCACATAAATATAAATCAATATATACGTAAATAAGTACATAATAAATCGTGTATTAGTATTTAGCTTCGATACATAGGTTATGGTATATTTAACCTATGTATAAATTACAATATACCTAGCCTTATTATAGGTTAGAATAGACATATTTTAAGTACATGTCCTAAATTCTATTTAACCTAAGTATAAATTGATTAATTTAATTTAAGTATAATTTAAATAAATTTAATTAAATCATACATATGTTAGGTTAGTGAAACATGACATAGATAAATTTAATTTAGTTTAAGTATATTTCTACCTATATTTACATTGTATTCATTTTATGTTACTTAATGGTTATTTCAAATTTAAGTAGAAACATGTGACATTTAGATTGACGCACATCCACACTCCTTGAAGGGCTCAAATGTGAATCCAAAAGTGGAAAACAATATAAGAAGGAATTGGGGTATGTTCATAGCACTTTAGGGGTAAAAGGGCATGCTGGAACTTAGAGATAAGGACTAGAAAGAATGACAAGCGGGTTAACTATTCACACAAGCCTATGCAAACCAAACAACGAGTTGGTTAGTGCATAATTGTAACACTTTTGGTGCACGAATGAGGCACAGGTATACATGAACTCACAAGATTCACCACAACCCGGACTTGGGGAAGCCACCACCTTATAGTATTTTCTGTGCATGGTCACGGGGCCTGCACCCAAATGTCATTTTGTCACGCGACTCACAAGTTGGGAGTCCCGAAATTCTCAAAATTGGGACTATCGCGAATTTGGAGGCCCATAACTTTTTATGAGGACCTCTAATTAAGGTGAGATTTAAAACAAAGTTATAGGTTTTGTCAAGAGCTTTTCAATGATATCTAGTACGTCACCTATAGACAAGTAAATCAGAGAGATTCCTGACTTTGAATGGTCGGGAGTCAAGTTGGCAATTTGATTCTAAACATTTTTTTTGGCCATAACTTATGTTTTAAATACTTGAATGGGACGTGCAAGCCCATTTGAAACATCTACATTCCAGGAGCTTTGCAATGGTATAATGAAATCTTTGATCCAATGAGTTTTGACTTCTGAAAATGCTTTCTAAAAATTTGGAAGTCTATTGAGCCTTCAACTCCCAAAATGGGAACCCACTTGAAAGTGTGTGTGTTCATTTTCTCACACCCTCTTACATTCCTGGAAGCATGAAATGTGACTCCCGAGCTTCACTTCGGCCCGCACCTTTGCAAGCCCTTGTTTTGGTTGCATGTCAAAGGCTAAGGTCGCAAGATAAACATTGGCCGCCCAAGTTAAGCCATGTGACATTTAACTTACATGGTCAAAGGCATTTCAAGTAAAAAAATCTTAAATCACCATTACCTTTCATTACATGACCACTTTGGTGAGTTTCTAGTGGGATTTGCTCACTTAGCAAAATCATGAATGGTTTGTTTCGTGTGAAAACCATTCAAAGTTGAATTGGGTGGTTGGCTATAATGGTTTGTCCATGCATTTTTTAGTAGTGATGGTTCATAATGATAAGGACAATTAAGATATTGATTTATGATTAATGTACACTTTATATCAATCGAATTTAATTTTAATTCACTTAATGTAAGTTGTGATTTTGGTACAAAAGTGTGTTCTTTAAAAGGAAATGTATTAATGAATTTAAATGCATGATACAAAGGTAAAAAAATACAAGGTAAATAGCAAATTGAGCAACCATTTGTTGAGCATTAAGGATGCATAACTTAATTTTTGAATTCTTATATTTTCATTTATCTTATTTGCAATACATTTTTATACGATTGAATGTAATTATGATGTTATTGATTTATTTATTTCTATCATATATGAGACTATGATTCTTCTAATCATTATCAATAATGATAATATGCATTGGGCTTGTTGGCCATTAAATTGAATTTATAATTTTGAATTTTTAAAACATTATCTAATTTGTTTCAAATTATTTTCAAACTTTTCCAAAATTTGGAATTTATTAAATACATGTTATGTGCAATATGTTGTAGTTGCATATGGGTCCAAAATAAATTGGATATTTGTATTTGCAAGTCAGAAATGAGTAGCATGCATATTAAATG
>Ga0116231_10007766_pt1 | contig 19333 bp, 18 predicted proteins | sample S1TSphgellanicum_2_FD_89695 | JGI IMG/M metagenome (GOLD analysis project Ga0116231, IMG submission 89695) | Host-associated microbial communities from peat moss isolated from Minnesota, USA - S1T2_Fd - Sphagnum magellanicum MG | ecosystem: Host-associated > Plants > Peat moss > Unclassified...
GATGATGGTGAGCGAGCCCACCCCGCCGCCGTTCGCGGCATAGATCAGCCCATGATTCGCATCGTAGCCGACCGCGTCCGTGCCCGCGCCGATGGGCAGAGACGCAACCACGTCGCCGCTGGTGGCGTCGAGCACTTCCATCTTCATGTTGTCGCAGGCGACGAAGAGCCGTTCGTTGGCGCTGTCTACGGAAAGGCTGCGCGGATTTTGGCACGCTGAACCGAGATTGAACGTATGCAGGGTTCGGGGGATCAACTGTCCGCTTTTGGCCGAATCGGTCCAGTCGATGGTGTAGGTCGGTTCGCCAACAGCACGTGTTCGAGTGACCGGGGGCTGCGAAGGTGGGGGAGGGGTGTTGGGCGTCGCCGGGTCATTTGGATTCTCCGCAGCCAGGGTGCGCAGACGGGATTCGATCCCCGTCGCGTTGAAGTGTGCGATCTGGTTGCGGTCGGTGACGTTGATGAAGACACGGCCTTTGCCGTCGGCCTGGGTAAAGCCGAGATGGCCAGGGAAGAGCAGGTCGGCGAGGCGCTTGTGGCTGTCGGCGTCAATGACGGAGACGGTGGAAGACGCGGACGGGTCGGATTGAGGAATCGGTTGGCCGGCGGCGTTACGACGCGGATTTCTGTTATCTGGCACCGTGGGGCTGGGGCAAACGACAAAGAGCAGATGCGTGGCGGGTTCAAAGACCAGCGAGCGGGGATTCTTGGCGGTGGGGATCCTGGCAACCACCTCGAAAGAAGCGCGATCGAAGACGACCACGGCGTCAGAAGGACCGTCGCTGACGTAGCCGAACTGCCCCTGATCGTCGAGCGCGATCTCGTGGGCGTCGCGCAGCCCCGTAATGTTGCCGACCACCGTTCCTTCTTTCACGTCCACTACCTGCACGGCGGTGCCGTGCGCGATGTAAAGCCGCAACGCGGAAGGGTCGAGCGTGAGGTAGTCCCAATTGCCGTCGCCGCCGATGATCCATTTATGGCGGATGGAGAAGACGCTGCCTGGAGTTTCCGTGGCCTGCGGGGTTTGAGCCGGTGCGGCAGCGGCTAGGCAAAGCAAGACGAGCGCGGCAGAATTCTTCATCGTAAGAGCTATAGTAAGCCTTCATATGCAAGCCATCGGCTTCGCGCTCACGCAATTCTCCGGCGCCGTCGAAGTCCTCGCGACCATCGATGCCGACTTTTCCGCGTTCGTGACGGCTCATTTCCCGCCACTCGTCCACGAATAGTTCCGAGACCGCTTTCACGATTTGCATCTGTCCCGAATCCCTCCTGGCCAGAACCGCGCTTCCCGGGTGAAATGGGTGTATATTGTGAGCGAGAGAGGAGACTCTGATGGCGACGACCGCATTGTATATCGAAAGGCTTGAGAAGGGAGGGTACGCTGTTAGAAAACCAGGGTCGGAAAGGGCGAGTGCTGTCCGTCCAACCCAAGCTGAAGCCATCGAGAGAGCGCGCGAGATGCACCCAGATGCAGCCATTCACGTTGAGCGCGTCCGCGACACAAATTTTGGGGGCAGAGATAAATGGCGGAGGGCCTGACGATTCGAAGCTTTTGAGGGACTATGCCGATTCCGCGCTGAGCTGTTCTACGACTTCATTTTCCATTGTTTTAGACTCACAAGCATATTTGCAGCCGATATCGAAGCTATGTCGTATAACTGCTCTTGATCCGGGCAGCGGCCTTTTCGATCTCAGGGAAAAGTGTGCTTTCATTGATGCCAATATTGTCGAGCGCCTCTCGAATCCGTCTCTTCTCACTCTGCGGAACGACGAATTTTGTTTCCTCAATCTGATACGGAAGGAACATCGCCTTAGGCGGAGCAATGCCGTAGAGGATGAAGGCACCGGACTGAGCCAGAATTCGCCTGTTGCTCATCTTGGGATGAACGTAATATGGCACAAATAAGTCTAAGGGATTCATAACTGGCTGGAAATACGGCTTTTCAGCCCTGATGAATTGAAGTAGTCGTTCTACAACGCCACTTTTATTGAATCGCGCGATATTCCGGGCATTCGATATATCTCGAGTGAGCGACGCGATCAAGAGATGAATATCGGCTTTCTCCTGATCCGTCATATTGGCCAAATTGGCGATGCAACTTACGGAATCGCTGTCATAGAACTTCTCAAGCTCCGGCGGAATCGCGAAAGCTGTCACCGTGCCGTCACTCGGTCTGGCGGAAGCCGGGCCTGGGTCGGTGGCGAAGAAAAGCGCGACCATGGCATTCCGCGATACGTCCAACAATCGAGTGGGCAGTCCGAAGTGCTGCATCCGGACAAGCTTGTCGAACATGGTTTCGTCGGATTCGAACTCATGAGGCTGGACTGAGATAAGTTTCCGTACTGCCCTTTTCTCATCCTTAAGAAGCTTCCTGAGATCAGGCCGGAATATGCCCGCCACGTTGGGCCAAGACGAGTCCCGCTGACCTCGATAGCATTTCAAGTGGGTAGAGCCGGAGAAGTATCGCGCAAATTCTTCTATGAAGTCGGTGAGAGTTTTAGGCGAGAAAGGTGTCATCGTGCTTTTCTTCGCCATGGTACCCCTAAATGGGGATTTCTCTCGATAGCCCCGATTCGCTCTTTTTGCAACACCGCAAAGCAGTATTGCGCGGCCAAGGTGGCTTCTGCAAGCAAAAAATTGCGAGTGTCTCTCCGCTCCCACTGCCCACGACGAAGCATTGGGACCGATTGAAATCGCTAGTCGATCGCCGCGGGAACCTCATGCAGCCAGCCCGGATGCTTGAGCAATTCTCTGGGGCGCGAACCGTCGGCGGGGCCTACGAGGCCGTCGCGCTCCATTAGATCAATCAGATGCGCGGCACGGCCGTAGCCGATGCGCAGCCTGCGCTGCAGCAGGGAAGTGGAAGCTTTGCCGAACTCGAAGACCAGCCGCACCGCGTCGTCGAAGAGTTCGTCGTCGTCGCCCTCGGCGGAGCCGTCGCCTTCCATCTCTTTGCGCTCTTCGCGCGGCGCTTCGAGGAAGCCTTCGACGTACTCGGCCTCGCCCTGCGCTTTCCAGAAATCGACGACGGCGGCGGTTTCCTTTTCACTGACGTAGGGCGCGTGCAGGCGCATCAGGCGCGAGGTGCCCGGCGGACGGAAGAGCATATCGCCGCGTCCGAGCAGGCTTTCCGCCCCGTTGTCGTCGATAATGGTGCGCGAATCGACCTTGCTGGCCAGCCGGAAGCTGATCCGCGTCGGCACGTTGGCTTTGATGAGGCCGGTGATTACGTCTACCGATGGCCGCTGCGTGGCCAGGATGAGATGGATGCCCACGGCGCGGGCCATCTGCGCCAGCCGGGTGATCGATTCCTCGACGTTGGCGCGGTCGAGCATCATCAGGTCGGCCAGTTCGTCGATGATGATGACGATGAAGGGCAGCGGCTCCTCGGCTTCGCCGGTTTCGGTAAACAGGCTTTCCATGCCGGATTCGGCGATTTTGGTGTTGTATTGGTCGATGTTGCGGACGCTGCGGCTGGCCAGCAGCTTGAGCCGCCGCTCCATCTCGCGAACGGCGTTGCGCAGGGCGTTGGCGGCCAGTTTCGCTTCCGTGATGATCGGCGTGAAGAGGTGGGGAATGCCCTCGTACATGCCAAGCTCGACGCGCTTGGGATCGACCAGAATTAACCGCACCTGCGCCGGGGTGGTGCGGAAGAGCAGCGACATAATCATGGCGTTGATGGCCACGGATTTGCCCGAACCAGTCGAACCGGCAATGAGGACGTGGGGCATGCCCGCCAGATCGGCGGTGACGATGCGGCCGTTGATGTCCTTGCCCATGGCCAGCGTCAGGCGGGACTTGGCTTTGGCGAAGGTTTCTGACTCAATCACGTCGCGCAGGTGTATGGTTTCACGATCGTGGTTAGGCACCTGGATGCCGATGTGGCTGGTGCCGGCCATGCGCTCGATGAGGATGCTTTCGGCGCGCATCGCGAGGCAGAGATCGTCGCCCAGGCCCGCTACGCGGCTGTATTTGACGCTGGCGTCGGGCTTGAATTCGTAGGTGGTGACCATGGGGCCGGGGTTGATCTGGACCACCTGGCCGTTGACCTTGAACTCGGCGCATTTTTCGACCAACTTGCGGGCCTCGTCGCGCAGGATGTCTTCGCGGATGGCCAACGGCTCTTCGCCTTTGTTAAGCAGGGTGCTTGGCGGAAGCCTGAAACCATCCACTTTCTTGGCTGCGGCGGTCACCGGGCGCTGCGTAATCTCCGGATGGGCGTCGGCGCGTTCCTGGATTTCCAGCGTCGGAGCCAACGGCGGCGTTGCTGCGGCCCGCGGACGAGCCGGGGGCGGCGCTGCGACTGGCGCGATCGGGGTGACATCCGTATCGAAGCCGGTGAACTCCTCGGCCACTTCGCGAATACGGCTGCGCACCGGCATCGAAACCACTTCGGCTGGCGCGTTGCTCACGCGGCTGGAGATGGGCACCACCTCCGCTTCGTGCTGCGGCATCTGGCTCACCACGTGCGGCTGATAGGGCGAAGCAGGCTCGGCGGTCGGTCGCTCCCAAATGCTGGGTCGGACGCTGGGCCTCACGCCGGAATTGACACTGGGCCGAATTCCCGGATGCAGTTCGGCTTCTTCCTCTTCGTTCGAGCGAGTTGCAATGCGCTGAAAGGCTGGAACGTCGTCAAGCAGATCGTCGTCTGAAGGTTTGCTGCGGCGGAATCCGCGGAACAAACGTGCGAAGAAGCCCGGCTGGCGGGCTTCTTCCAGATCATCCGGATCTTCCAGCTCCTGGGCCAGGCCCAGTTCGGCTTTGCGGATGGCTTCTTTTTCGGCTCGGCGATCGGCGCGATCGGCCTGCCAGTTGCGCCAGCGATCGTGCCAGGCAGAGAGCTGAATGGAGCGCTCCTGGCTCCATTCCCAGGCGGCGCGGAAGCTGAAATGCGAGCCGAGGTAGACGCCGAAGGCGGCGAGAAGACCGGCAACAATCCATGCGCCCAAAGTATTCACGTAAACGACAAGCTGGTCGGCGACCAGCCGGCCAGCGAAGCCCTCGATGGGCATCGCGTGCAGCCAGTGCCAGTGCCAGGGAAGCAGTCCGAAACAGGCCGGCAGAAAGGCCAGCGTGAGGATCACGCCGGTCCAGCGCAACCATGCCGAGCCGTTGGAGTGGCTGCGGAACCAGACCCAGCCCAGGCCGCCGATCCAAAGCGGAAACGAAAACGCGGTTAGGCCAAAAACCTGGAGCATCAGGTCGCTCAGGTACGCGCCAGTGGGGCCAATCAGATTGTGGACGGCGTGCGGACCGGTGACCCCCGTTGAGGTGTTCAGCGACGGGTCAGAGGGGTGATATGTGGCGAGAGAGAGCAGGAGGAGCGCGGCAAGGACGATCAGCAGCGTGCCCAGCAGCATGTTCAGCGGGCGATTGCGGGTCGGCGTCAGTGCGATTCGAATGGGTTTCATGGCAGGGGCGCAGCCGTATCGCGGGCTTCCGCTGCTAGCGCAGCGGGCCGGTCAACGGCGAGACAATCCCCAGAGCAACTCCTATTATCCCCGCGCCGGGGCCGGCTTTGGAAGGGATTCCGGGCTGGGGAACCTTGCTGCGAACCCCCGAAGAACATTTTTGGATTCTTGGCGCTGCTAGTTCAAGCCAAGCAGCGACTTGCCCAGTGTCAGCAACAGTATCGCCAGCACGATGCGATAGGCGGCAAAGATCACCAGCCCGTGTTTGCGCACCCATTGCAGGAACCACTCCACCACGCCGAGGGCCACGATGAACGAGACCACCATGCCAATTGCCAGGACGATCCAGCGTTGCGAGTTCATCACCAGCGGCGCGACCACCCCCGCGGCCACATTGCCCGTGTGCGAGTGATCCTGATGCAGCACTTCTTTGAAGAGGTCATAGCCAGTCGCGGCGATCATGGTGGGGATCGACAGCAAAAAGCTGAATTCCAAAGCCGTTGAGCGGTTCAAACCAACCAACTGCCCCGAGGCGATGGTGGACATGGAACGCGAAGTCCCTGGGAACACCGCCGAGAATGTCTGGCACAGTCCGATAAACACGGCCTGAAACATGTTCATCTCTTCCACATCGGTCACGCCGCCCTCGTGGCGGACTGACCATGCATCAACGATCCACATGACGACGCCGCCGATCAGAAGCGCCAACGCCATCAGTTGCAGGCTTTCGAGGTTTTTGCTGATCATCTTCTTGAGCAGCAGAGCCGGTCCCGAGGTGAAGACAAAGGCCAGCAGCGTCAGCGATATGGGGTGGTTCAGAAACGTCTTGTTGCCGTTTTCCCCGCGGGGAAAGGTGCGGATGAACTCCAGAATGCGCCCCATAAAGAGCAGGCAAAGGGCGAGGATGGCGCCCAACTGGATCACAATGGTGTACATCTTCCAGTACGGGTCGGCCATATTGAGCTGGAGCAGCGCCTCGGCGATGCGCAGATGAGCGGTCGAGCTTACCGGCAAAAACTCCGTCAAGCCTTCGACAATGCCGAGCAGTACCGAGATCAGATAGGGATTCAATCTTCCTCCACGACGCAGGGTCGAAATGCCACTCGGCGCGCGCCTTGAGAAGGAACCAATGTCTCTGCTGCGGCGAGAACGGCGGGTGCAAATTCGGATGGAAAGGGTGATTCGCCTTCAGAATACCTGAGTCCTGTCCATTGGTCTCAAGAAAATTGGCTGAAACCTGGTCAGCGGTCAGTCCCGGTCGGAACCGTAGACGGCGATGCCCTGTTCGAATTTGAAGACCAGCGAGGCGGCGCGTTCGGCGTAATCGGTACCGGGATACTTCTTCTGCAATTCGTCGGACAAAGCTTTGGCGTGGGCGCGAGACTCGTCCGCCTTTTTGGCGCTGTCGTCAGCCTGGTACATATCTCCGAGCACAGCCTGGCGGTACATGGCCTGGTAAAGCGCCTGCGCGGTGCGCGGCCCATCCGGGTGCTCGGCGGCGAATTTCTCGTAGATCTCCGACTCTTTTTCGGGGCATTTTGTCTGCCCCTGCCAGTCGCCGCAGAGCTTGTTGTCGATCTTCTCAAAGGCCGCGTCGTCAGCCTCTTTGGTATGGGGATAGAACTTGATGACTTTGTTCAACTCGCTCTCGTCCAGTTGCTCGCGCAGGTAGGGGTCGCGCTCTTTGGAGGATGGGAGTCGCGCGGCGTCGGCCTTCTCGAACTGCCAGCGAATGTCGGCGGCGCGCCAGGCGGCTTTGGCGGCCAGCGGCGAGTTGGGGAAGAACTCGACCAGACGGCGATAGAGCAGCCGCGCGGCCTGCCCGGCGTTGCGCGGTCCGCGGGCGTCTTCGGCGAGGATTTCGAGCGTGGCCGCCTCGCCCATCAGCACCTGGTCGCCGTTCGGCGTCGATTCGCGGACCACGCCGCGCGCCTGAATCCAGCCGGAGACAGGCGGCGGCGCGGCTTCGTTTCCGTAGATCGGCACATCCTGTTGGTTCACCTCTTCGACGTCGGTGTTGGCATAAACGCGAATCCACGGGCCGCTGGTCTCGGCGATGACCAGTTCACGCCCCTCCTGCACGCGATCGACCTTCTGCGAGGAGGTGTCCGGCTCGACGTAGAGCGGCGTCTCGCGCAGGATGGTCGCGCGCGGGCCGGCCATGGGCTTTTCCTGGGGCTTGTCTTTTTTCTGGGCAGAGGCGTGCGTCGGGATGAGGGCGGCGATCAGCAGGGCGATTGCGGCGGAGGTGAGGAGGAATCTGCGTGTCGCCGGTTTACTTCTCATAGTCCAAATCATAATCGAAGGACGTTGATGGGCGGTTTCGGTCAACGGCATCCTAAGGTATCGCTCGACCCGTGCCTGCGCAGGCAGCGCAGGCTAGGTAGGTATTTTCCCAGTCTGATGCTCGCGGTCCCTCTCGCTCAAGCAGCTCCGCAATGCCCATCGGAACTCCAGGCGACTCGATCTCCATGTACTTGGATGCCCCTCTCACATCGCTCCAGCAAATACCAGCGATGAATGTCCCGGCAGCTCGGCAATGCATGCAGAAGCCCGGTTCTTGGAGGAAACCCTCGTAACTCCAAGGCAGGCCCGCGTTCCTGCGGTCGGTTCGCCACTGCCTGATCCGGTCGTGCGAATAGCCGTGCCTCTGGGTACCGGATCTGGAAGCGAAGGTGGGCATGGCCGTCCTACACTATAGGAGTTCGTCTCCCGGCCCGGGCTCGCGGTCTGGTGCGGAGCGGAGAATCTCTAAGAATCTTTGCGGATCGGCACCCTCGGCCCGGCGGCGAAAGAACTCGGCCACGGCCTCGGCTGAGCCAATTTTCTGGGCAACGGCAAGGGAAACCCACTGGTCGAGCGAGACGCCGTCTTCCTCGGCCAACCTTTGCGCGGCGGAGCCGATCGACGGGGGGAGTTCGACGGGATAGGCCGCACGACTCATTTGCGAAGCTCCTTCAGAAACTCTGCCGGTGTAACCACGCTCAACTGAAACCGTGAAACAGCAGATTGAAAATCGCGGATGTTGTGCGTCACAATTCTGTCCGCCAAGCCGTTCAATGCCGTTTCCAAAACCATTTCGTCATCGGCATCCAGCATTTACGGCCGCCACTGGTAATGCACTCGCACTGGAGTCATAATAGCAGCAAGTCCGCGCAGAAACTCTTCGATGAACTGATCCGACAGGCCATGGACTGCTCGCTGATCCTCGCGATCAATGACTTCCTCGTATTCCAGAAAAAGCGCCGGAGTCACAATGGCCTCGAAAGCTCGACCTTGAGCCAATTGCAACAAAATGCTGCTCGCCCCTAGCCGGCTCCTCAACGCGGAGACGATGACCGACGTGTCGAGTACAGCCCGCATCCAACCCACCCTAAATCAGCGCAGCAGGATCGCACCCCTCACTTGTCCCGCCAGCGCGAGGTCAAACGTAGTCAGCGTCAGCCCAGCGGATTCGGCGAATGCGGCCAGGTAGGCATCCGCCCAATGCTTGGTTGAGACCTCCGCTCGGTCCGCACGTTTGCGGAAGATGGCTTCAACGCCGCGTGGTTCGTCCAGCATTTTTGCGGTCGACAGTTGCAACAGCTTGTCGAATAACTTCCATGCTTCCGCCTGAGTCAGAACGTCCGATTGCATGGCGGCGGAGTTGGTCAGCAGTCGCAACAAACCCAACTGCGTGAACCTGCAGAAGACCAAAACGGCATCCGCGGGGAGGGATCGTTCCCAGGCGATAGCAGAATTGTGATGCGGATGAATCTCGTGCGCCAGGGCGAACCAGACATTCACATCAGGGAAAAGGAATGTATTCGTAAACGCCTTCCTCTCCCAGTTGCAGCGAGCCTGGATTCTTCGAGCGAATCACGGGGAATGGTGGTCGCCGCTTTATTTCTCCGGATTCGCGCTCGCGCAACTTATCGGTCAAAGAATTGAGGATGATCTTCTTGATCGTCGTACCCTCTGTAGCGGCGCGGACTTTCAGTTCGCGATAGATCGGGTCGGGGATATCAACGGTGGTCCGCATTTTTCCATCTTAGCACCTTTATGGTTTTATGGCTGGATTAGCCTTTCTCGGTCAAAATCTCCGCCAGCATCTCCGGCGCGACGTTGCCGCCGCTGACGATGGCGACAGCCTGCCGGTATGCGGGCAGCTCGTGCGCGTGGAAGAGCAGCGCGGCGGTGGTGACGGCTCCGCTGGGCTCGGGAACGAGGCGCGTGACGGCGACGATGGCTCGCATGGCGGCGCGAATCTCGGCTTCGGTGACGGTGACGATGCGGTCGACGTAGGCCTGGATATGAGCGAAGTTGCGCACGCCGACGCTTTGGGTGCGCAGTCCGTCGGCAATGGTGCGGCTGGTCAGCTCCGCCGGCCAGGTGACGATTTTGCCGCTGCGGAAGCTCTCGGTCGCGTCGCCGGCCAGCTCCGGCTCCACGCCGACGACCAATGCCTTCGGGTTCAGTTGGCGCACCGCTGTGGCTACGCCGCTGAGCAGTCCTCCGCCGCTGACCGGGCTTAGGACGAGGTCAACTTCCGGCAGGTCGTCGGCGATTTCAAGGCCGCAGGTCGCCTGCCCCGCGATCACGGCTTCGTCGTCGTAGGGCGGAATGGTGACGTAGCCATAACGGGCTACCAGTTCGTCCGACTTGGCGAGACGTTCGCTCGAAGCCACGCCCACATCGACCACCTCCGCACCGAGAGCCAGGGTGGCCGCGCGTTTGATGGCGGGAGCGTTCGACGGCATCACGATCACCGCCTTTGCGCCCACCTCGCGCGCCGCGTAGGCCACGCCCTGGGCGTGATTGCCGCTCGAATAGGTGATGACTCCGCGTGAGATTTCCTCCGGCGTCAACTGCAGTATCTTGTTAGCCGCGCCGCGCAATTTGAAGCTGCCAATTGGCTGCAGGCTCTCCGCCTTCAGCCAGATGTGCCTGCCGCTGCCGCGCGGCGCGATGCCGGGAAACGGCGCATGGACGAGCGGCGTGCGCAAGGCGATGCCGGCGATGCGCGCGGCGGCTTCGCGGATGGCGTCTAGGGAGACGAGCGAGTCAGTGGCTGTGGTCACGGGAGATACTCCGTGGGGATTGCCTCGCCGGGGGTTTCCGCTTCCCAGACAATCTCCTGGATCTTCCAGCTCTTGCCGTCGTTGACGGCCTGGATGCTGTTGATCCCTTTTGCGTCCGACAGGATTTTCCCATCCGCATCGACACGCGTCTCGTAGGTGCTCCAAAGATGCGCCAGGTGCCCGTAGACCTCGGTCTTGACCTTGATCTGACGCTCCGTCAGCGTGGCGCTGCCGCGCTTGCGTACCGCTTCGATCCAGCCATCCACAGTAAGGATATTCGGCGAAAAGCCGCCATCTGCGTTCTTTGCGGTCGGGATCAGCCGCGCCTCGGGCAAAAACAGCGCGCGGAAGCAGGTGCGGTCCTTATCCGCAGACCCGGTGACCGCGGAGTCGATGGCTTTGACCAAGTCGTCCAGCGTGGCCGTGGAGGGGCAGTCGGCGGGAGCAAGTGCTTTGGTCTGCGTGGGGAGGCTGGTTATGGCGAAGGTCGCCGATAGCGCGATTAGGAGCAGGATTCGTTTCATATCGAGATTCTACAGACGCAGATGGGCCAGTCGGTGGAACTTCATCCGACGTTCTGGCTATCGACCGTAAGTATCTCGAAGCGGGAACTCAGTCAATCTAAATGCGCGGATTGCTCTTCCAATCCGTTCCCAATCAAATCCTTCGCCCTTCTTTCGGCTTGACGGGTGCGGGGTTGCCAGACACCAGACCAAATCGCCACTCTTAAGCTTGTAGGCTTGTAGGTCGCTGCATAGGTAAGGGCCTGTGCAATGGGGCATTTTGTTCCACATCGTCTTGCCCGTAACTAGCACCTTCAGCGGGTGAATATCCTCAATGAGCGACAGAAACACGGGACCCGCGTCCTGCCAATGCCGTTCTCTAGGCCTACTCTTCGCTCCCTCGCCTACGGAATCTTGCACAAAAGGGCTGTAAGCATATTCGTCCCAGGCTTGCCTCAGTTCCTCCGAGGACGGCTGTTTTTTCCTACAAAGCGCCCTGCCCATGGCCGTGTAATACCCCCGCTTTCCGAAATTCTCGATCCCCCAGAGGTTCAGGTTCTCCGTCGGGTGTGACGGCTTTGGATGACATAGTTTTCCGTTTTCGCGCCAGCTATATGTACTCTCGCTTAGGATCAACATCCTTGTCTTGCTGTATCCCGGACCAATTCTGGGTTCAAAGAATGCTCCAGCCACTCTGACCTCCTGCTACAAAGTTTGAAAGTTTGAGCGTTTCTACCATCGGGCCGGCACTTTGGGCAACGAGCAGTTTCGGGTTAAGTATGGACTGTTGCGGGCTGCTGAGAAACCCCCAGAATGGGAGCTAATTAGTTAGCTAACTTCCCTCAGGGGCTAAAGCCCAGTCCATTTGATCTGCTTTATCGGCACGACTGAAGTTGTGCCCTTTCACAAAGCCCTTCCGAAGAGGGCTTTTCCATATCCTGCATTAACCGTTTGCAGAGCAAGTCTTTGGCAACTTCCCGTTCGCGGATGCGATCCTCGCGGAGGCCGTCCACGATCGCTAGCAATTCGTACAGCTTCGGGTCATTCAGAGCCGCTTCCGGGGCGCGTCTGTGTAGGGGCGCGAAGGAGACTCCCCTCCTCGTGCCCTCCCCATGAGGCCAGACAGTCGGAGGCTCACCATTCTGCGTAAAGACGGATTTCAGCGGTTCAGCGGAGATGCCTGTCGGGATACCGCGCGTCATAGGGCCCTTTTCGGCGGGGAAGACGTAGCGGAATCCGTGGATAAGGAACTCGAGCAAAGCGGCGCGATGCACACGCTTCTCCGCGCCAGAGACATAGACCAAACCCGAGGCGCGAGAACGCTGAAGGGAGCGCGTAATCTCAGACGGCTCAAGGAACAGTTCCGCCGCGAGTTGCTTCGACGGGAGGCGGTTGTTCTGGTGCACAGACAACTTGAGCAGCACCATCAGATCGAGTCCATTCAACATAGACTCGATTATAGCGCCAGAATTGACAATTCATTCAATCGTCAATTCTGGCCGATCACAGTCTAAATTTCCATCACCACGGGCATCACCATGGGGCGGCGGCCGGTGGTTTTCTGGATGTAGCGCTTGAGTTCGACGCGGATTTTTTCCTTCACCATGCCGTAGTCTGCTTTTTCTTCCGGGCTTAGGCCTTCGACGGCGCGCTGCATTACGTCGCGGGCGCCGTTGGTGATGTCCTGGCCGCCGAAGCCGCGCATGATGACCTCAGGCTGCTGTTCAACACGGCCAGTACGCTTGTTCAGGGCGATCACCGCGAGAACGATGCCGTCTTCGGATAGCGTACGGCGATCCTTGATGACCAGGTCCTCAACCACGTCGGTGCTGGAGCCGGAGTCGATGAGAATACGGCCGGCGGTCACTTTGCCGTTCTTGCGGGCCTGCGTTTTGTCGAGTTCGAGCACGTCGCCGTCTTCGATGACGATGGCAGTGCCGACCGCGCCGGTTTCGATGGCCACCTGGGCGTGCTTCTTGAGGTAGCGGTAGTCGCCGTGGACGGGGATGAAGAACTGCGGGCGGACGAGGTTGATGAGCAGCCGCATCTCTTCCTGGCTTCCGTGGCCGCTTACGTGGATGAGGCCCTGCGAGCCGTCGTCGTAGATGACGTTGGCGTCGCGGCGGGTAAGGTGGTCGATGACGCGGAAGATACCCTTCTCGTTGCCGGGGATGACGCGCGAACTAAGCACGACCGTGTCGCCGGAGTCGATGTGGGCCTGTTTGTGCGTGTTCACGGCGGCGCGGCTCAGGGCGGACATCGGTTCCCCTTGCGTGCCGCTGATCATGATGAGCAGCTTTTCCGGGGGAAAGTCCTTGATCTGGCCGGGATGGATGACCAGGCCGGGAGGAATGTCCAGGTAGCCCAAATCCTGCGCGATCTCCGTGCTCTCGTTCGTGCTGCGGCCGATGACAGCGACCTTGCGGCCATGGGCGCGGGCCAGCTCCATGGCGATGCGGATGCGATAGATGGAGCTTGAAAAGCAACTGAAAAAGAGCTTTTTCTTGGTGCGGGAAAAGATCTCATCCAGGCGCGGCTTCACCGCCCATTCGCTGGGGGTGTAGCCGCTGCGCTCGACGTTGGTCGAGTCCTGTAACAACGCCAGCACTCCGCGCTTGCCGTACTCGGCAAAGGTGTGCAGGTCGAAGGCTTTGCCGTCCGGCGGCGAAAGGTCGATCTTGAAGTCCCCGGTGTGGATGACGACACCGACGGGCGTCTCGATTGCGAAGGCCACGCAATCGACCAGCGAATGCGTCACGCGGATCGGCTCGATGGTGAAAGGGCCGATGGTGAACTTGACCTTGGGCTCAATTTCGATCAGTTCGACCAGATCGGTGAGTTTGTGCTCTTCGAGCTTGCCGTCCACATAGGCCAGAGTGAACTCGGTGGCGTAGACCGGGACGCGCAGCTCCTGGAGCATCCAGGGCAGACCGCCGATGTGGTCCTCATGGCCGTGGGTGAGCAGGATTGCGCGCACATGCGCTTTGTTTTCAATCAGGTAGGTTAAATCGGGGACGACAATATCCACGCCCAGAAGCTCGGACTCAGGAAACATGAGCCCGGCATCAATGACAAGAATATCGTCTTCCCAACGCAGCGCCAGGCAGTTCATACCGAACTCGCCCAATCCGCCCAGGGGAATTATTTTCAGTTTTTTTGTTTGCATCACTCGTCTCTTCTATGCTACCACTCGCGTGGGCAACTGCGTCTGGCTTGGGGAAGGCCGTGAATTTCCGAGTGCTCATTTGGTCTTGCCATTTCAGTACGGGATTGACGGCCTGCCCTCACATGTCGCGCGGCAGGTTTCTCGTGTTCGATCGCTATTTGAGCAAGGAAAATTTATGACGCTACCGATTCCCGGGTCTTCGATGCAACCGACCGTAATTTGTCCCAAGTGTGGCGCTCCGGTGCCCTTGACCGAGGCTTTGGCGGCGCCGTTGATTGAGTCGATCCGAAACGAGTACGACAGCAAACTGCGGCAGAAAGACGAGGTTCTGACGAACAAGGAGACGGAGTTTCGGCAAAAGGAGCTGGCGCTTGCCGAGAGCGCTCGCCAAGTGAGAGAGCGGGAAGCGCAGTTGGCGCGGGAGACCTCCGATGTCGAGACGCAGCGCGCATTGCTCGATGCCGAAGTCGCGCGAAGAACTCAAATTGCCTTGGAAAGGGAACTGCCTGAACGGCTGGTTGTCGAGCGCAAGGCGATTGCCGAATCGGAGGAGCGCAGGCTAAGCGTGCGTTTCGCCGAGGAGATGGCGGAGCGGGACAGGGACGGCAAGGAGCAAGCGGAGAGAATCGAGCGTCTCACCGCCAAACTTACTGCCGCGCAAAAGGCCGAGGCGGACCTCCGACGCCGTGAACGCGAGTTTGAGGATCGCGAGCGTGAGTTGAAGCTGACCGTCGAAAAGGAATTGAGCGGACAGTTGGAACAGGTGAGAGCCGTGGCTGCAAGCGAGGTGGAGGAACGGTTCAGCTTGCAACTGAGTGAGATGGAAAGGAAAAACCGCGATCTTGCCAAACAACTTGAGGAGGCCAGCCGAAAGGCGCAGCAGGGCTCCCAGCAGTCGCAGGGCGAGACGCTCGAACTCGTCCTCGAAGACCGACTGCTCCGTCAATTTCCGTTCGACGAGTTTCAGCCGGTGCCCAAGGGCGAGTTCGGCGGCGATACGTTGCAAGTCGTGCGCGATAGCACTGGGCGAGAATGCGGACGCATCTTATGGGAGTTCAAGCGAACCAAGACCTGGCAACAAGCCTGGCTGGCGAAGCTGAGGAACGATCAGCGCGCGGCCAAGGCGCATTTGGCGGTGATTGTCACCCAGGCCATGCCCGCGGAAGTGCAACACTTCAACGAGTTGGACGGCGTCTGGGTTTCTTCGCTTGCTTGCGCGCTGCCTGTTGCGGCCGCTATGCGCATGTCCCTGGTGCAGTTGGCAAGCCAACGGCGAAACTCTGAGGGGCAGCAGACAAAGAGCGAACTCGTCTATGCGTACTTGATGGGAACGCAATTCAGCGGACGCATCCGGGCCATCGCGGAGCGCTGGACGGAGATGCAGAAGGACCTCGCGGACGAGAAAAAGTCCACTCTCAAGCGATGGTCGAAGCGCGAGTTGCAATTGCACACGCTGATCGAGTCTACGGCTGGGATTTACGGGGATATTCAGGGCATCGCCGGACGGGATTTGGCGGAAATCGAGGCGCTCGGAGAAACGCTGTTGCTGGAAGATGGGGCATAGGCGTGGATTCCCGAAAGCTAACTTCGGGGGCTAAAGCCCAGTTGATGAGATTGGGGTTTGGTGGCACGACTAAAGTCGTGCCCTGTTACAAAGCTTGTGATTTCTTAGCTTTACACCAGGTTTCAAGCCAGTTCTTCCTCTACTCGGTCCGCAGCGCTTCCATGGGATCGACGGAAGCGGCTTTCAGCGCCGGGCGCAGGCTGGCGGCGAAGACCGGCGCGAGGAGCAAGAGTGTGGCTATCAGAAAGGTCATAGGATCGTTGGGCTGGACGCCGTATAACTGGCTTCTCAGCAGTTGCGTTAGCAGCGATGCAGCCACGCAGCCCGCAGCCAGTCCGATCATCGCCGAGGCCAGCGTGCGCTCGAGAAAAAGCGCTGAAATCTGGCCGCGCGATGCGCCCAGCGCCATGCGGACGCCAATCTCCTGCCGCCTCTGCGCTACCGAATACGCGACGACGCCGTAGATGCCGACGCAGGCCAACGCCAGCGCGATGGCGGCAAAGGAGACGAGCAGCGCCATGTTCAGGCGAGGCTGGGCGACGGATTTCTGTACCATCGCGTCGAGCGTCCTGGGTTCGCCAATTGCCTGTTGCGGATCGACTTGCCGCACTTGGTCGCGGATAGCGGGAAACAGGCTCTCGGGAGGCAGCGGCGAGCGGACGACGAAAGAGCGGCCAACCTGGTATCCAAGCGCTTCCACGTACAACTCGGGCTGTACCGGGCGCGCCAGCGATCCGCCGATCCCGCGGGTGTTGCCGGTAATTCCGACGATCTCCCGCGCTTCCGCGCCGCCCTGCGGCCCGGAAAAGAGGATGTGCCTGCCCAGAGGATTTCGATCGGGCAGATATTGCCGCACGAATTCCTGATTCACTATGACCGTCAGTTCGTTGGGTTTTACCGGCCGGCCCGCGAGCAGAGGAACGCCCATGGCACGCAGATAGTCTCCGGAGACTACAACGGACTGGGCGCTGACGGCGTCTTTGTGCTCTGTGCGCGGTCTCCAGTCCACGTCGTAGCTTACGCGCAGATTGATAGCGGACGTGGGTAGGACCCCAGTGCCAACCGCTGTCACTCCCGGGAGCGCTTCGATTCTCCGCTGCACCTCATCGTAGAATCGGGAAACTGACCCCGGCTCGGAGTTCCAGGGCAATTTCAGATCGAAGGTCAACACGTGATCCGGCCTAAAGCCCAATGGTGTCCGGGTCAAATTCCAGAGTGACTCGGCAAGCAGGCAGGCGCTTACCAGCAGCACCAGCGACAGACCAACCTGCAGGGCGATGAAGTAGCTCCGTGTGCTGTCGCCGGATGATCCCGTAAGCCGTCCGCCAGAGCTCTTCAGCGATTCGTTCAGGCCTGCTCTGCACGCGCCCCATGCGGGCGCCACGGCAACCAGCGCTCCCGTAATCAGCGAGACGGCCAGCGCGAAGCCAGCGACAGGCCAGTCGATTGCGACACCGCCCGGGGCGCGCAAGGCACTCGGCAGTATCGGCCCCGCGAAGCCAACGAGTGCGAACGCCGCGACACATCCGAGGGTTCCTCCCAGAACCGACAACATCGTGGCTTCCGTCAACAATTGGCGCATCACCCTCGCCCGGGAAGCACCAAGTGCCTGCCGCAGGGCGACCTCATGTTGCCTGCCGACGGCACGCGCGAGCATGAGATTGCCGACGTTGAGGCATGCGATCAGCAGCAGTACCGCGCTGGCGGCGAAAAGGACAAGAAGCGCCGGTTTGACCGTCCCGTGCAGGAACTCGCGCAAAGGTATCAACCGGAACTGCCAGTCGGAGTCGGTCTGAGGATGTTCGACGGCTAATTGCGAGGCCAGGCTCCGCAATTCGGCGGCTGCGGCAGTTTCGGTGACTCCCGGCTTGATCTTCGCGAACACGTTGGCCCAACGTGTTCCGTCGCCGCGGTAAACGCTCCACTGCGCTGGATCAAGCTGCGCCGGCCGCCAAAGGTCGGTCTGCGCAGGCATTTCAAAGCTGGGAGGCATAACCCCGATCAGAGTCGTCGGCTGACGATTGATGGTCACTACTCGTCCGACTACGCCTGGATCGCCGCCGAAAAGACGCTGCCAGGCGCTGAAACTGAGAACGGCCACCGGAGCGGAGTTGGCGTGGTCCTCGCGTTCGTCAAAGACGCGTCCCTTCAGCGGCTTGGTCTCCAGTACACGCCAGAAGGGAGCGCTCACCGCTGCGACTTCGAGTTGCTCCGGAAGGCGATTTCCATCCGTAAGCGTCTGCGTGTCCAGATACATCAAGCCGATCGACGAGAAGGACTTGCTGCGCGTTTGCAGGTCAAATACGCGCGGCACTCCCGTAAGCCCTTCGGCAGAGGTGCCTTTGAGCGGAAGGTCTTCGATTCGGACAACTTTGCCGGCATCGGGATAGGGCAGATCGCGCAGCAGCGTCGCATGAACTACCGAAAAGATTGCCGTATTGGCGCCGATGCCGAGCGCCAGCGTTAACCCGACGGACAGCGTGAAGCCGGGAGCGCGCAGCATCTGCCGAATCGCGTAACGGCAATCCTGCCAGACGGTCTCAAGGCGGAATGCGACGGCTTCATGGCTCTGCTCGCGCAGCTTCGCCTGGTTGCCGAACTGGCCCTTAGCGACTCGGCGCGCAGCTCTGGGAGCGACGCCCGATGCGATCAGGCTTTGCTCCGCTTCGGCGCGGTGGAAGGCCATCTCTTCATCCAAATCGCTGCGGAAGCGGTCGCGGCGGAGGAGCAATGCCAATTTACGAACCAGCCTGGTCATCTCAGGCCTCCTGCGGGCCATGCTGCTGATCTTGCAAAACGCGCCCAATCGCGGCGATCATGCGTTCAAATTCCGAGACTTCGAGGCCAAGCTGCTTACGTCCCGCGTCGGTTAGGGTGTAAAAGCGGGCGCGGCGGTTGGTTTCGGTCATCTTCCACTCCGCCTTGACCCAGCCCTGCACCAATAGCCGTTGCAAGGCCGGGTAGAGCGAGCCTTCTTCCACAGTCAGGACTTCGTCCGAAATGCGCTTGATGCTGAGCGCGATGCCGTAGCCGTGCAGCGGCGCGCGGGTCAGCGTTTTCAGAATCAGCATGTCGAGCGTGCCGGGAAGCAGGTCAGGTTTCTTTGCCATGCCCTATACATAGATTATCCATGGATAGGAAGTCAAGGGGATAGAGGGTGAAGGGAGCCATTGCATTCGACGCTTCGCGTTCGCGCACCGCATCAGTCGTGCTCCCGACGCGTTACGCTGGCGCTGCCGTGCCGTTTTCCGGTTCTCCGGCGCCCAGCTCGTCCAGGATCAATCGATTGCCAAACGGATCGAGCAGCCGCAACTGCAGCGCGCCGTAGAAGGTCGTTTCCAATCCCGGACGGTAGTAGCCGTAGTTTTTTGCTGTGATTTCGGCGTGCAGTTGGCGCACCCCTTCGACGTGGACGGTGACTGCCGCGCCCGGAGAGCCGTCGCCGTAGTGCTCGGAGAGCCGCAGCGTGAGGCCGTCGCGCGAAACCTGCATGAACAGCGGCGCACGCTCATCGAAGCGGTGCTCAAAATCAACGGTAAATCCCAGGAAATCGAGATAAAACTCGCGCGCCTTTTCGACGGAAAAAATGCGCAGCACGGGAATGACACGAAGGGCGCGGAAGCTCATGC
>Ga0116231_10007767_pt1 | contig 19331 bp, 16 predicted proteins | sample S1TSphgellanicum_2_FD_89695 | JGI IMG/M metagenome (GOLD analysis project Ga0116231, IMG submission 89695) | Host-associated microbial communities from peat moss isolated from Minnesota, USA - S1T2_Fd - Sphagnum magellanicum MG | ecosystem: Host-associated > Plants > Peat moss > Unclassified...
AAAATTTATAGATCAACCAGTGTAATTTGGTAAACATTCGCGGGTAAAGAATGTTATGACAAGGTGCTAAATGAAGAATTTTAAAGAATTTTAATGTGCAAAATGAAGAATGTCATCACTAGGAAAAACTATTGTTGTTAGTTGGTCAACGACCATGATTGGCCCACTTGTACTTTTAAATGATAACTAACAATATGCATTCAAATTTTTATAATTTAGTGTGGGTGGGGGACGAACATTTGTATTAGGCATTGGATGTGAAAATTAATGATAATGTTCCATGCCATTCTTTAGTTGACATGAAGAAATTAAGGTTGATTTCTTTTATAAATGTTCAAATTATGGTTGATGTGTTGTTGTATATCATATTGAAGTACCAAAGAAAATGATTTTGCAATGGTGGAAAAATGACACATCTTTAGGTTTGTTAAGTGGTATTGGGTGTTAGTTCTTTTTTTGCAATGAAATGAAAACCTAACACACATTCTTTAATTCTCATAAGAAAAGACATGTGCATTTTGGGATGAAATTAAAATAAAGCCACAAATATGAATTCAAAGTGAGATCAATTTGCGCAAACCAAAAAAAAACATGATTAATGAAAATTGGAACCAAAATAACACACATTCACATTACTCACCATGTTTCAAATTTGGAAGGAGTCATTACTCTTCTCCTTATAGAATATTATGCAAATAATGGTGGAAACTACATTGAAATGACAAATCCCAAAAATCCTAGGGTCAAAACATGTAACTAAGAGCCAAAAAGGGCGTTGGATGTTAGACATAATTAGTCAAAATCAAACATTTATTTTTTATTATCATTTAAAACCATAGTAATCATGGCAAGTTATTCATTTTTCCTTCATATGAATGTCAAAAGTTTTAGGGTAAAAATTCGTTCAATCCAATGGAAGTTTTGAAAATTTGAAATTGTTTTCTTGCTATTGTGTGGACTCATTTAACTCTCACATAAAGATTTTGATTCAATAGATTTTCAAGAAAATTTGTAGCCCTTGAAAAAAACATTCCAATGACATATCACACACTCTATTTGAAGGTGATTTGACTAGCCCTTTATTGGATGTTTTAATTATTAGTAATCAAGTTGCCAATATGATTGTTCATCATTAAATTGGCCATATTTTGTAGTTTAGATCTTGAAATGGGGAATGTGACTATCTAAAATGGGGATTCTTTTTTGCACTCACACACAATTCCTTTTCACAAGCAATATATGTTTGAAAGTCTCCTTTGCTTTGGCTTATTTTCAACTTGCTTCCCCTTTGTTTTGTCCTAGCCTTGGTTGGAAGCTCAAGGTTAGAATTGCGATAAACTTATGTTAAAGAGAAATGAATTTTAGTATGAAAGTATTCAATATGTTTTACTTATTTGCTCCTTTTGGAGTGGAAGGCAATTTTTTTATAAATTATGTAAAGCCCTAAAGTTGCTAATCATATGCATCACTTAAAGTAAGTCATAACATATAGGTCTTGATTGCACAGTTTTGTTAGACTAAAATTTTTGTCCTCAATTTCCAATGTATAATTCTATAGTAGTTTCACTGTATACAAAGAGACTTGGACTCCATACTATTATGCACTACTAGGGATGATCAATTGATGAAAAAAATGGATTCATTTTGTGAAAATTAAGTTCCAACAAATGAAAATATTGAATGACATGGTATGCATAACTTGAATTGAATTGAATTCAAATTCAAATTCAAATTCTTCACTTCAATTCAGATTTGATTGAATTAAAATTCAATTGGATTCAATTTCAATTGAAGAGAAATGGGAATGCAAATTGGTGCAAAAAATATTGAAAATTTGCTCGTGACAATGGTGTTGAGCAGATTTTCATTCCTTTTTGCTTGGGAATTGACTAAACAAATATCAATTTGGAACTATCCAAATAATCGACTATGGGAATTGTCCAAAGCACAACTTATTGAACATAAGATCTGCTAAACCAATTTCAATGAATTATTGGTATTGGCCGAGGGTAATTGTACAAACAATACAAAAATATTGTCACACATGTGACATTCTTTTTCACCCCATTTGTGTTGGTCCATTTCATATTTCACCAAAATAATTGAGTGATTTCCAAACACCTTTTGCATCTATAACATGCCATATTATGAGCACTAGACGTTGGATGACTACTAGGTAGCATGCAATATACGTAACATGAGAGGTTATAAAAATGTCATGTTAATCCTAAGAGGAGTTCCATGGGCACCTGGCTCAACAGTTTTCAGATGAAATACGTTTGGGCTCATATGCGGTGTTTGAACCAATAAATGTCATTTGGGACTAGTTTATCTGGAACAATCAAGCTAGTATCGACGATAAAATTGTGTGTTCTGTGGCACAGGCAAGTAGTGTGGCTTGTGTTGTAGATTATTTAAAACATTGAGATGGAGGCCAGCCACTGGTGAATAGTTGCAGTTTGCTTTGGCAGGTCATGAACATCAAAGAATATGGACCGAATACTATTATTCTTTGAGCCTGCCATGCTATCAAGTTTGCTTAAGCTTGTGCAGATGTACTGCTAAAGCTGGGGATTGGAAACTAGAGTGCAGCTAATTAGGCACCACTCATTAATAAGTTTCTCACTTACCATATTACTTCATCGCTATCATTGAGCACTGTTTAACTCTCCGCATCATTCTTATCAGGTTGTATAATGTTTATAATTTGTTATAACTCACCACATGCAGCGGTATGACTCATTGGTTGTCCTGTATGAAACAGCTGGAATGCAGGAATTTGCTACTAATCATATATGAATGATCAAGAAGCTCATTTTGAGAGATTTAAGAGACTACCGATTCAGGTAGTTTTCAGCATTTCATTATCGAGATTCGAGTACAAACTTTTTTCCTTACAACCTTCCTAATTGACATGAGATGGAGAGACCAGTAAAATGATAATACTGTGTATTGTTATGCCACACTCCAGTACTGCAGGAGGCAGCAGCGCACCATAACACAATTGTAACTAATAATTAAGGGCTTAAAAATCCTTTTGCAGGATCCATCAGCCTTAGTAGGAGGGAGAGGGGGGCAGCCTTTTTTCCCTTGCTTTATGTAGCCAAAAACTGAAATTAAAAAATGTTAAAATCAAGTGCCTTTTGAGATTTCAAAAGCTAGAATTCGATCAAAAATTTCAGATTTTTTTTCAGATTTCTATACATATTTCAAGTCTGTTGCCAAAAACATAAAAGGATGTTGAAATGCTTTTACCTTCATATGTAACTTGGTAGCCAAATTGGTTAAATCTTCCTATGGATGACTGCCAATTTGGCTTTGTCAAAAAATCGACAAGAAAGAAATTCGAGGAGCTGGGGTGGTGGGGGGGGATCACTTATACTTTTACAAATACAACATCAGTTCACTATAAGATGTCTTTTTATTACTTTTGGAGGTAAACAACTGCTTGATGATCAAGGTCTAACAATGCAGGATTTTGCCTCTAATCATATACTCATGACTAAGATTCCCCTAGTTTTAAACAAACATTATTAAGGTTCAAGCACACACTTGTTAATTTTACAAGATTGAAGATGGAGAAAGATGTTGGCAGCACAATTAATATTACATATTGTTAAGCGACTCCAGTATTGCATGCACTGGCCAGCGTTTCTTTTTCATTTTTGTGATGAGGCATGGGTGGCGACCACCCCACCGTAGATTTTAGTATTTATGGCGAAAAATGTCAAGGAAACTGTAAAGTCAGTAGAAAACTAGTAGAAATCTGGCGAAAACTCCTGTCTCACTGAATGCAAACTGGCACTCTAATCCTCATCCAATAGCAGCAGTGTGTGGCAAATTGGAGATAAAATCTCCTGTTACGGTTGTTGGTTGCACCTCCCCAGCAGAGGGCGAAATCTGGCACCAGTTCGCCAGGAAAAAAGAAAGGCAGGGTTTAGAAAATAAATGAATCCACGAAAAAATCCTTGAAGATATCTATAAAATAAAAACGGCACATCAAAATATTTTTAGAAATATCTTATTTAAATAGGACCCAAAAACAAAATTAGCTGCAAAAAATTACCATATCTGTAGATTAAAAATGGTAGATATTAAATACCATACCCAAAAATATATACAGAAAAATGTGTTCTGAATAATTAAGTAACAAAATAACACACTCCGAAAGCAGGGGGCTAGTAGAGAATACAAAATACATGGATTGACCCCCCTAGGCGTTTCTGAAGCATCAGAGTTTGGTTTCAGAGGGCTGAGGCTGATTAGTGGAGAAATTGGCAGCTTCTATATTATTGAGAGCTTTTACACATATGTTGCGTTCATTCATTTCATACTGCAGCTGCTGGCTTTAGATCAGTGGCATCATCATCATGTAATGTGGAAGGACACAATTCTGTAAGTACTTGAATGTCAGGCTCAATTCAGTTTTTGGGAACTTGGTCAAGTCATTTGCATTTAAAGCCCCCACAATCTAGTGTGTGTAATCATCCTCCTCGGCTCTGCATGGCGTGGATGATGAGCATTGAGACCTCTGGCCAGGGTGAACCAGCACCCACACTTGTGGTACCTTCACCTTCTTGAGTGATGCCTCTTAGTCACCAAATTAAACCCTATAAATGCTAGGTTTGTACTCAGAGGCCCTGATTTGGTCTTAGCATCGGATATCAATAATATTTAGAAGCAATCTATCTATGAAAAAAGAGGTTGTTTGTTTGTTTTGTTTGTCACATTGAGATCTCCCAAATCATGGTGCTTCTTATCACATTGAGATCTCTCAAATTATGGTGTTTCTTATCACATTCTTCATGCCTTTGAATAGTCTTTGATAAGTAAGGGTTCATGGAGTCAGTTTCATAATGTTTCAACCTATGGTATAGTTATTGAATATTGAATAATTTATTCACTAAAAATAAATTTAAATCAAGACTAAAAATTATAAAGGAATTTCAGTGCATTTTGGTATTTTGAAAAGCCCTTAGTGAATAGGATTTAATGAAGGCAATTTGGAAAATTTTAGATGTAATATGTAGGAGATATTGAAACTTGAGTAATTTTTATCATTAGAAATTTAATTAAATTTCAAAAAGTGGGTTGGGAAGGAAAACTTAATAGGATAACCAGTTCAAACATGGGCCAATGACACATGTTATAGTAGTTTAAATGAAATTTGAGGTTTTTACCATGGTACCAATGTGGGTGAGACCTATGGCCTTGGAAATTATTTGATAATTTTTTTCATATGTGCAATTTTTGGATTGAATTTGTGGATCTAAGTTTGAATTGGTGCTGGTAAGTTCTTGGATTCCATCAGGTTCAAGTTATGGTTAGGTTCTAAGATTTTCAAACTCGAGGTTTTAACTTTTGTTGGAACCACAATTGGAAACTAACCAAATAATAAACCTTTTTTCAAAATTGAATTAGAACTTGAACCAAGGATGCTACACCTTAATAAGTCAAGTTCTCAAGGATGCTACACCTTAATAAGTTAAGTTCTCAAGGATGCTACACCTTAATAAGTTAAGTTCTCTAGGTAAATAAGTAAAAATTTATAAGTTTGATTATGTGTAATGAAGATGGAATTATACTTAGTCTAAAATCCAATTGGTTTTAAATTCTTTGTGAAATTGATCAGAATTGAAGATTGTTAAAGTCCAAAAAGCCAGTCTCACAAATGAACAAGTTGTTCCATCCAAAACAAAAAAAAGGTTAGAACCAAGACCAAAAGTCCTTTTGAAATCATGAACCAGATTACACTGGTTTGAACCAATCTTGTGTAGGTAATATTAGACATGGCAGCAAACCCTCTCCACATAGCAGGGTAGTGAACTTATGGTTGATAACTGTGCTTCTCAAAAATTAAATTCTTGGTTATTCTCACATAAAACTGTGATGATCAAAAATTCAAAATTCATGGTTCTGATATGTAACTATGGGTCTCAATTTTTTTGATGAGAGTCAAATAACTGCCTAGAAAACCAATGGCTCTTTCAGGTTTATGAAATAACTTTGATTCTCTTTTTTCTCAGATACTTAGAGCAGGTGATTTTTAAATAAAAAAAGAACCTCTCCCACACTGGTTAGTTTGAACCACTGTTGAAATAAATGTTGTGCGAGGAATATCAGAAATGGCATGAAACCCCCCCGGCTATTAGGGTGGTTCTTCAATCTCATAACCACAATTCTCAGAAAATCAGAGAACTGCTTCTGTAAATAACTGCCTATTTTCAAACCCAAAAATATTCATGAATGAACTGACCAGAAACCTGCGGCTGTTTGCCAGTTCCTTCATGAAAACTTCAGGTTCATTGAGTTTTTTCAAATAACCAAAACTGGAGGTTCATTCAGATTGTGTGGTTTCAAAAACTGAAACCAATAGTTTGTTGATGAATTTTTTTTCAGAAAACCAAAACTGAGAGTTACTTACAAAAATCAAAAACCTGCACAACACTGCCTTGAAAGGTAACCCATCTATTTCCTAATCATCCCATTTTACCCTTGACAGAGCTTATTCTTTGATGTTCAGGTATGTAAGTAAACTTACTGGAAGTCTCCTGGTTAATTGAGGAGCTTCCAAATGATGTCTGAAGTTTTTCAATTCTCTGTTTCAATTTATGCTTACTTCACAGTTTGCACTGTGGATCTACAATTTGTGTAAAGTAAGGAGCCATTCTGGGAATGAGGACCCAGCACCATGAAGGATCTCAGATCAGGACTCGAATTCCGAGAACTGACCCAGTCAAGATCCTTACCCAGTGTAGAGAACCACTAAAGTTTTGCTTTGTCACACGGATGGCTTCAATGTTTGAAAGAAGAGGAGTCATCTTTCCTCGTAAGAGGATCTCCAGCTGTGCTCATTATGTGACCCTTCAAATTTATTTTTCACATCCAAGTTTAGTCATTTACTTTCTTGCAACCACACCCATGAAACTGGAACTAGGATAGCAAATAGGTGGGGAACTACTAATAGCAAACCACCTGGAGCGGTCGTTATCGTGGGTCAATTAGAAACACTGAGCAGCAGTCAGGTCATATTTATTACCTCTTTTCTATATGTGCGCAGCGTTACTGCGCCTTTTACCAGCTGTCGCAAACTGTGCTGAATCAAAACCATTTTCCTGAACCAAACCGGCATATTTTGACTTATTTTAATCCAATCTTAATGTGGAGGATCACATACTGAGCACCGTTGGAGATGCTCTAGCATTCTTCTCTCTTTTGAAGAACCTTACCTCTATTTGGCCATCTGCTGTTTACACAACAATTTGACTGAGGACAAAGGTGCCCTCCACATAAGCTAGAAAAATGATAGTGGTTCTAGATGTAGGATTCATGGGGTAGACCTTAAAATATATAACCTGGCAGCCTTTACTCTATTGTCAAAATTTCCTGGAAAAACGTAATTAGAAATTAAAACTCAAAAATAATGTGATTTTTGAGGTTTTCAATCTCCAAAAACGAGGGAAAATATTTTAAAGCATCAGATTTCTACATTTCATATTAAGTGTGCAGCCAAAAATATAGAAGGATGATTAACAAATTGTTCTTCATATCTGGCTTACATCCAGGTTTGGCTAAAACTTCCTTGGGATTTTAGCCACCTTTTTACATCTTCCTATGGATGATCCCTTTGGCTGCAAATAAAAGTTCGAAAAAATAAGAAAAATACTACCTATTACCCGGGTCCAGCACTCAGGAGCGTACATACTTCCCTTAAAAAAGCTTTTTAAAAAAAGACTGGTTAAAAAAAAAGTAAAAGACAGTCCTATTGCGAGATCTGGACCAGAGCGGCACGGGTATTAGAAAGAGTCAAATAACCACAGGCTCTTTTCTGCTTCTTTCACGAAACCCGGCAGTGGTTTGTACTTGGATCAAATAACCGGACTCAGCGGGTTCGTTTGTGCTGGAAACTGCCAAATTCCCGGAATCGGCGGTTCTATCTCTCAGACGGGTGATCGGAACCGGAGGGTATTAAGAGTCTAAATACCCGCACTGACACTGGTTTGGACTCTGGAGAGATGGGTTTGGGGTCCTCCTTGCTCTGCCCTGCCACAGCACGTGGGAACCTCGAGCCTGTGGTCCCACCTTGTGTGGTGCGTGCCTATCTTTGTGTTGAGACCCTGACAAACATAAGGTGAACAAATCTGCAGAGTATCGGACCCTGGCAGAATCGGAACCTGAAGTTGCCGACATTTAAAGCTTAACTTGCCCAAAATCTGGCCAAAGTGCTCAATGGCAACGCGTGGAATTGTTACAACCAGTGTTGTCCGGTTTGTTCCAGCTTTTCAAGAGCACTTGCGTTCTCAGCTCCCAAACCTGAAGTCCCTCTGGTTTCTGCCCCAGGAATTTATTTGATACACCTTGGGGTCCGGGTTTCGGACTTGATTCGATTCTAGACTCCTGGTTCCCTGTTTCCTGGTTCTTACCAAATTTTGAAAAAAAGAAAAAACAACTTCGGTGATTTCTGTCTGCAACTGGGTCGGCTTTTGTACCTCAGTACACATGGCCCAAAATTGATTTATAAAATCATTAGCATTGTACAACCTGACTTATAGATACCAACTGCGTACATAAACCAAAAATAAAACAAGGGGTGTGTCACACTGTGGCCTTGCCATTTACATTAAAAAGTATCTTCAAGCAAAAGAAGAATTATGGAAATTCAAGTATTTCATCATTCAAAAATATAATCTTCAAAAAAATCCTCTATAACCAACCAAAGTCCTTCAAGATATCATAACTCTAGAACTAATCTCAAGTTTTAACACAAGCCAAAATATCATCTTTCAAAAATCCTCATGTAAAAATAGATCTACTACCTAGGGGCCAAAATCCCTTAAGCTACTATACTCTATAATGAATCTAAACCCAATATCCTTGCCTTTGTATTCAAGGCCAATAAAAAATTTGCATACTTGAAACATGTTTCAAAAAGTACCCAGATCCCTGCCCTTACTCTTAATATTTACTATTGTAGAAAACATTGTAACAATTTAAGAGCTGAAACATCTATATTCACAACTCTATAGGCTGGGTCTGATTCTAGTGGGAGGCAAGTTCCTTGGTCTGGTTTCAAAATTTTGAACCTTTGAACACAAAACCAGCCCAAAACCTGAAACCAGACACCTAAACCCCACAACCTCACCCCTTTCTGCCACGGATGCTGGTTCACCCCAAGGCACCTCTTTGTTGTAGTGTCTTTTAACCAAGAGAGCCACGACAGCGGAGAGGTGCGTGATTCAGTAATGTGAACTGCGGGTTGTACATGTCATTCTATGCTCTACTAGGGGGGTTTTGCATTACTATGGGGGTATTGACTAGTGTTTGGCAAGCATATAGTTTGTTGGCTGATAATGGTATTTATATAGTGAACAACTTCTTTGGATTTTTGGGATGGGGCTGCTTAATTGGTCTTTATAGGTCAAAAGAAAAAAGCAGCTATCTTAGTGCAGAAACTGTGCACATTTCACACTCTTGGTAACAAAAAAATAATGCAAATATTTAACAAAAGCTCTATGTACAACTTTTTACAAATGCATATGCAAAGTTCAAACTCATTCACAAGGAAAAAAAGTTGTGTGTATACTAAGCATGCAACTTCAAATCAGAAAAAATGATTGAGACATCTCCATGGTGTGAAGGGGGATAACATACTTTCTTCTAAAAACCTCTCACATCCATTTGTTGGATCTCGAACATGAGATGATTGTTGTTGGTGAGATTAGGAAGACGATGGCCTCCTTTATTGCAATTCCCAAGCAAGTTGTTCTTCTTTTATCCATCTTAGCTTCGAACCAAGGTTTGTGTGTTCATAACAAATTCTTGTAAACTTGTTCAACCCCACATCTTGTGGCATCATCATGCATTTCCATAGAGTTGTGACCTCAAGTACTCCATGCCACTATTTTATATGGGACAACGCATGATGCTATGGGTAAAATTGTCCAAACCTCAACATCTTCAAAAGCACACCTACAAGAGTGGCATTAATTTTCTTTTTCATTTTGTATTTGCAAAATATTGCAGCTCTTTCCATGATATTGCTATGTGTGAAACAAATTCTATTTTTGCTAAAGCAAGCTTCATATTTTACATATTCATCCACCCCTTCTTGCATTTCTTAAACATTGACATTCTTGTAATGAAATTGAAAATGTTCTTCCCCTTGGTCTTTCAAAACTGATATCTTATCCTGCTAGTGTAGGTGTGCATGCCAACTCTTCTCAACACTTTGCAATGAACATGATGTCTTGGTGAAGCCTTATTGACATCATCTCAACTCAAACATTCTTTGATGAGGTTGTTCAAAGTTACAAGGCTAAAAATGTAAATCTTGCATACCATTTGAAGGTGAAGTCTTGAAAACCTTCATACTCTTTCCAAAACACACAATCTTGACGCATCTTTTATGAAAATTTTCATGATGTTGAATATCACTATGAAAATATCAAAACACCAAACACTAATTGTGATGTTAACTTCAAAAAATTTATCATGCTTTTTTTAATTTTCTTTTTTCTTTTCTTTTGCAGAAACCTTGAAAGAAACAATGTTCTTTAGGTAAAAGGAACACAAACTTTTTGCATGATGTCAAATATCACGATAAAAATATGAAAACACTAAACACTAATTGTGATGTTAACTTCAAAAAATTTATCATTCAAAATTTATTTATTTTCTTTTTTGCAGAAACCTTGAAAAAAACAATGTTCCTCAAGTAAAAGGACCACACAAACCAAGGAAATGATAGGAATAATCTCCCAAAAAAAAACCTCCGCCCTCCTTCCCAAAAAATTCCCATTCATTCATTAATCACCACCTTGGAGAAAAAACCATGAACACACCCTTTCCCTTCAAAACCCAAAAAAACCCTTGGGAGGGGGAGGGGGGGTGGTGGAAGATCTTGAGTGCATGTTGTGTGACCGGGCAATAGGTCACCAATGCTAGTGTGAACATGGCCTGTTGGTTGAGTTAATTTTGTAGCCGTCAGTGTTTCTGGCTGCGCGGATCTCTGCATTACTGATGCAAAGAATGCATGGCGGTTACTTCTGGATATGCTGTGAAATCGGATCACGCGTGAGTGAGGGGGCGCGGATTATGGGAGAGTGGAGCTGCATTGATGAGCAGGAGTGGATGGAACGACGGCGGATGGAGAGGAAGCAAGATAGAAGGCCAAAGAGGACCGGTGGCGAGGGGGGGAAGATCAGAGGAAATTTTTGGAGACTTAGTGGGATGTGGACGGGAGTGTAATTCAGATCGTGGTAGATGAGTATAGAGATGCGCGACTAGATAGTAGAGAAATTTTTTAGCTCTGGCTGGTTGTTAAAATTTCTCCGCTGCGCCAACAACTTAGCTGGACAGCCATGAGTGATTTGTAGAAATAGCTGAGAAGGGATGGAGCCAAGTTCTTTTGTCTTTGATGAATGCACTACAACAAGTATGCTTGTACTCTCTGGACTTTTATGAATGAAGATGTAAGCTTCAGATTCGATGATCAGAATCTGTTGGTTTTGTAAACATAAATGGCGTCTGTGTGAAGATTAGAAGGTGTAGGAGAGAAAGATCAGAAGGTGTTGGTTGATTTTAGAATCGCATAGAACTCAGTTCTGTGTAGGGCCATCAGATCATCCGGTTTGTTGTTTGGTCTTGCACCCTCTCTTTTGGTATCAAAGCTAGGTTCCGATTTGACAGTTTCGACAGAACCTGTGGATGTCGAGCTAGAATGATAATTGAAGTATCATGTCTACGCCTAATGCAAATGAGGGTGGAGTAAAAGAATTAACACAGGAGATTCATGAACAACAAATCGTTAATAGGTTTGATTATCTGACTACTCAGGGTGGACCACAAGGAGGAGCGGTAGTCCTGCATTTACTGGGTTTTGGAGTGGTAACACTTGTGGGAATAGATCCAGAGGAAGCTCGAGTTGGAGACATAGCAATAGAAGTAGCTCACGGTGGTTTTTATATGCGCGCTAAGGTTTGGTTGAAGGTGAGAGATGGAGCAAGGGGATGGGTGTCAATCTCAAAGCTACAGACGCAGTACTACTACACCTCGTACCTTGCGTAGAGTAACGCCTTTGTTTGCTGAGAGGCAGCGTAGTGTGCCTAGGTTAGGAGACATTTGGGTTCCTAAGTCTGCTGTGTCACCTAACCATTTCACCAAATTCTACATTCCCAGTATGGAAGATTTGTTCCAGGTTGGAGATCATCTTGTCAGGGTGGAACACGATGGATCAAGATCTCGTGTCATTAATTAGAGGATATGGCGCGATTCAGAAGAAAAGTGGTAGTTCCAACAAGAATCCACAGATGAGCAAAGCTTTTCCATTTTTCCATCTAATTTTGCACCTTTGAGACCAATAGCAAAAGAAGATTAGTTTCAATTCGCAGATTGAATCGTATAACATTTGCTTTTCTCAAAATCCAAAACGAACAGAATAGACTATAAAGCTGTTCGGTACTGTGGCCGTCGATTGTGGCCGAAAGTCAAGTGTATAGTAGAAAGTGTTGCAATTTTGGTGTAAAATTGAACGTTTGCAAGATGACCAGTCCCCAAGGGATGGATGAATTGTTTTGGGGAAGAGACCATGAGGACGTCAATGACTGGGCGGAGAGGCTCACCATGGCAGCTGAGGTGTGCGATCTAAATGCGAACAAGCTCTTCAAGATTGCGAAGCTGAATCTGAGGGGTAGAGCAAAGGAGTGGTTCAAGAGGATGCAACCAGCACCAGCCGACTGGCTTGAGTTGAGGACTCTGATCGTACAGAAGTATGGAAATGTGGATGTTGATGACATCAGGATGAAGTTTGATGCCATCAAGCAAGAACCCAAAGAGAGGGTTCAAAAATATTTTGAACGTCTTGATAGAGTGTTTCAGAGGGGAAGGATACAAGATGCCGAACAAAAGAAAAGGTTTTTGGCCAGATTAAGGCGTGACATTCGAAAGTTATGTGTGGTAAGGACGTTTGTTGACATTGAAGAGCTGGTGAGTGCTGCCACTGAGCTCGAGAGAGTACTGGGTGAGCTTGGAGAGACTCCATTCAAACCCCTGAAGGAGGAGCAAGAAGAGGGAGTTGTAGAGACGATGATGGAAAAGCAGGTTACTGCTTTAAACAACACATTCATTAATTTCTTGAAGGGGAATGTGCCGAATCCTGTCGCATCATCCTCTTCCACCATGTTCGGAGGGTGCCAGATTTGTAAGGGAGGAGACCATATAGCCACTACATGTCCGAGATTGAATGAACCATGGTCGAAATGCGCCAAATGTGGCATGTCTCATAGGACAGAAAATTGTGGGATAAAATGCTCCTTCTGTTCAGGTTTAGGACATTCAGAGGACAAGTGTTGGAAGAAACCCAAGGATGCGAAGTCACATTCTGGAGCAGCAAACTTCTTGGAAGTATTGCTGAATGACGAAAAAGTAACTCTGCAATAACTCAACAAGTTGTGTGGGAATGAGAACATATTTTCATACACTCGAGTACCCAGGAGAAGAATGCCTGTCGAAGTGGCACCGACAAGCACTGAACCATCTCCTAAAGCTGCCGGAGAGGGCACAGGAATGAATCGGGAAAATTCTGTCAGGTCGAAAATTTTGTCCCATTTCATTAAAAGAAAGGTTTCAATGACACCCATGGAAACAATGCTGATGATACCGGGAGAATTGGAACTCCTAGAAAATCTAGTAAAAGTGGCTAGAAAGAAAAAGGATGCAGAAGCTGCAAACAATTAGGTGTCCATGGTTTTAGCAGCCCCAACGCTTTGACGAATTTGCATCAACAAAACACATAGGAGTAAGACACTCCACTTGTCGGTGGAAGTGAATGGCTATTTGGTGGAGGGACTTGTAGACACTGGAGCGTCTATGTTTGTCATGGCGGCTGCAGTGGTTCGAGAATTGGGACTAATGCACTTGGTTTCTGGATCTGAAACTTACAAGACCGCATTAGGAGTGGTTTCGCAAGCTCTTGGCCAAATTGATGAAGTGCTGATCAAGGTTGGAGGTGTGCAGTGCACCATGACCTTCATGGTGGTGGACACGGACAGCTATGACGTACTGCTTGGACTTGATCTTCTGATCAAAATTGGAGCAATTGTTGATGTGGAGCGAGGATTGATCCAAGTGAGGCACGGACCAGGAACCAAGGTGGAAGTATTACCATTGATCGTGGTAAACATGCTACAAAAAATGAACTTGGAAACTCTGATGCGAGAAGTTGCTGCTGCTTTGGGAGACACGCATCTCGATGGAAATTTGGACACGATTGCCAGAAAGCCATCTTTGTGTGAGCACATTGCAACTGGACGAATGGATGCACTGGTATCAAATTCAGACTCTGATACAGATGAGGATCGTGAAGGCGGGCTTCAACTCGTGGGGCCAGTTGATGACGAGTCTGAGTTTGGAAACACCGAACTTGAGGATTTGATATTGTTGGAAGGACCACAACAAATGCTACAACTGACGTTGCAAGAACAAGCTGATGATTTCATGAAAGAGGAAATCACAGATGCTGATGACTATGTTGATTGGATCAGGTGGGTTTATGATGCAGAGCAAGGAAAGCAGGCTCTCCCTGGAACCGCGAATTGCGAAGAAGTACCTGTACTACTACAAGTCCAGCAAATGGACACTGCTAACTCTCATAACAACTTCAAGGAGTAGTTGGAGTCATCTAACAATCGTAAGGCAAGTTCGAGGTGGGGAGAGATTTGGCAAAAGATTCGAGTTGATCAAAATCTAGATGAGAAGAAGGGACAGCAACTCTGGGGAGTGTTAGAGCGATATCAAGATGTGTTTGCTTGGAACAAAGGAGAGCTAGGCTGTTGTATTGTCGAAGAACACTCCATAGACACACAAGGATTTCCACCTTGCAAGGTAGCTCCTAGTCGATTATCATACTGGGAAGAGGCAGAGGTGAAGAAACAGATTGATGTGTTGGTGGAATTGGGTAAGATGAAGCCGAGCGATTCGGAGTACGCCTGTCGTGTGACCCTGCCAGTGAAGAAGGACGGGAGTAGGCGATTCTATGGAGATTACCGACCACTCAATTTACAGACCCGGCACGATTCGTTCCCCATGCCTCTTGTCGACGATGTGATTTCCCATCTGGGGAAATCAGCTTGGTTTACTGCACTAGATTTGCAGTCAGGATTCTGGCAAATTCGTATGGCTCCTGAAGATATGAAGAAAATGACATTGGTTACCAAGACTGGACTGTATGACTGGATAGTTATGCCTTTCGGACTCAAGAATGCAACCAGTACTTTCACGAGAACAATGTCACTAGTTTTCAAGGAATTAGGAGACAAGTTCCTAAAGGTGTTTGTGGATGATCTCAATGTCCACAGTGAAAATTGGGAAGACCATCTGCGACACTTGGAAGCTGTACTCTCCAAGCTCAGGGAAGTGAACTTGAAGCTGAACCTAAGCAAATGTTGTTTCGCTGCTAAAAGCATCGTGTTCCTAGGCTATATGGTCAGTAAGGAAGGTACTAAGCCAGATCCTAAAAAAATTGACGTAATGTTACGTTTTCTAGAACCAATGATGGTTACCAGTGTCAGGTCTTTCTTGGGACTGACAGGGTACTACCGAAAGTATGTACAAGGGTATTCGAGGTTGGCTGGTCCGTTGTTTGAATTGACGAAGAAAGATGTTGTGTTTGTATGGAATCAGGACTATCAGCAGGCGTTTAATTTTTTGAAGAGAGCACTTGTTGATGTTCCCATACTGGTACGTCCAGACTTCAAAAGGCCATTCTGCCTCGATGTGGATTGGTCAACGAAAGGTGTTGGTGCCGTCCTATCACAAAAGGAGGGTAGATTCGAGAAAGTGGTGGCTTATGCCAACAAAGGTTTGACGGTGGCACAAAGGAAATTTCACCCCATGGAAGGGGAGTGCTATGCATTGATTTGGGGAATCATGCATTTTAGACAGTATCTACACAGAAACCATTTTACCCTAAGAATCGACCACAAACCACTTGAATGGTTGGCAACGGTATTAAATGCACATGACAAGAGAGGCAGATGGATCGATATGCTACAGGATTTCAGCTTCAAGATACTGCATCGACTCAGCTTGAGACATGCGGATGCAAATGCTTTGAGTAGAAATCCAGTAGGGTAGGCTACAGATGATGATGACTTTAGTGAAGAAATCCAAGACGTTGGAAGTCCACTGACGGACGCATCTAAAAGAGAAGGGGAGACTTTCTTTGTTCGGACTGGCGAAGAAACAGAATGGCTCGGCGTCAAAAGAAAGGACAGGGAGTGTGTACGACGTCATGCGTATTGTGACCATGTTAGCAACCAGCAGCTGTATATGGTTGACCTTGTATCAGAAGAGGACAAGGCCAAGGAGCTTGTGCCATATGAGGCAGAAACTACAAGGGGGAGTGAGCTTGTGCAAGACGAAGATGTGAAAGTGGTGCTGAAGAGGAGGACACCCCAGTGCTATGACAGGCAACAATAATTACAGCTAGTGTTGGCCGCCCAACGACTGTTTGAGTTTGGTGAATGTGACTTGGTTACTGCAGGTTCGGATGAGGAGGACGAATGGGGCGCAAGCACAACGCACCAAGATATATGGGAGGATGTGACCTGTATGGATTTACTGCAAGGAGGCATGCTACCAGACACTGTTGATCCTGTGGAGTTTAAGAGAGCAAAGAAGAAGATATTGAACTACCACTGGCAGGATCAATCACTCTATTTCAAGGGCTTACTTGTACCAAGACCAAAGGACCGTATGGGACTAGTAGTCCGAATGCACCAAAACCTAGGGCATTTTGGAGAAGAAAGGACTCTAATTGAGATATGCAGGAGGTATTTTTGGCATAATCGAACTGAGGATGTGAAGACTGTGGTAAAGGTATGCCAACAGTGTCAGATGGTGAGGAGAATGGGGAGTATACGTTCTGAAGATGAGGAGTTAAAGAACATACCCATTTGTGATCTGTTTCATAGAGTGGCTATGGATATTATAAGTCCATTGCCTGAAACCAAGACGGGAAACAAGTACATACTGGTGGCAATCGACCACTATTCTAAATGGTGCAAGGCAAAAGTAGTTGTTGATCACGGTGTTAAGACTACGGCCACGTTTTTGGAAGATGACATAATCTGCAGGTATGGAGTCCCCAAGTTCGTACTCACTGACAATGGTGGGGAATGGGCTGTAGAATTCGATCTTATGTGCAAGGACTACGACATCCAGCATCATCACATTGCACCCCAGTGGCCTTAGTGTAATGGGATGGCGGAGCGCTTGATTAAGACCGTCAAACACGACATTACCGTTCTTGTTGCAACACCAGAAAACGTAGATTGTTGGGACGAGCATCTAGCCAAGATACTGTTTGGGTACAGGTGTGGGATATAAGCTAGCACCAAATTTTCACCTTTCATGATTCTGACAGGTCGAACACCATGTCTCAGGGCGGACAATTACCTACATGCTCTAACTGCTACGACTGATGATGATGTTAATGTTGAAGTTGCTGCAACATAGTTTCTACAGAAGGTAAGCTTATAGCAAGCATCCACGAGAATGTCTTGCTCAATGTGGAACATGCCCAGAAGAAACAAAAGAAGACCTATGATGGCAGAAAAGGTAAACATACTTTTGAAGGTCTTGTTGCAGGTGAAACGATGGTCAAAATGAAGAAACCAGGAAGGAAGAGAGCCTTGGCTGCAAGTTGGGAAGGTCCATACCAATTCATTGGGCACGCAGATGGGAAGGGGAACTTTGATTTTGAAGAGGGCAGTCGAGTGTGCATCGTCCAGGATGCAGATGGGCGCCAATGGGAAAGGCCTCGTAGAGATCTTCAAATCTATCACGTTCTGCAAGAGTAGATGAAGCTAAGGGATTCATCTTTTTAAAGAACGGAGGGGTTACATATGTGACCGGACAATAGGTCACCAATGTTAGTGTGAACATGGCCTGTTGGTTGAGTTAATTTTGTAGCTGTCAGTGTTTCTGGTTGCGCGGATCTCTCCATTATTGATGCAAAGAATGCATGGCGGCTACTTCTGGATATGCTGTGAAATCGGATCACGTGTGAGTGAGGCGGCGCGGATTATGGCGGAATGGAGCTGCATTGATGAACGGGAATGGATGGAACGACGGCAGATGGAGAGGAGGCAAGATAAAAGGCCAAAGAGGATTGGTGGCGAGGGGGGGAAAGATGAGAGGAAATTTTTGGAGACTTAGTGGGATGTGGACGGGAGTGTAGTTCAGATCGTGGTAGATGAGATAGAGATGCGCAACTAGACAGTAGAGAAAGTTTTTAGCTCTGGCTAGTTGTTAAAATTTCTTCGTTGCGCCAACAATTTAGCTGGACAACCATGAGTGATTTGTAGAAATAACTGAGAAGGGATGGAGCCAAGTTCTTTTGTCTTTGATGAATGCACTGCAGCAAGTATGCTTGTACTCTCTAGACTTTTATGAATGAAGATATAAGCTTCAGATTTGATGATCAGAATTTGTTGGTTTTGTAAGCATAAGTGGTGTCTATGTGAAGATCAGCAGGTGTAGGAGAGAGAAGATCAGAAGGTGTTGGTTGATTTTAGAATCGCACAGAACTCAGTTCTGTGTAGGGCCATCAGATCTTCCGGTTTGTTGTTTGGTCTTGCACCCTCTCTTTTGGTTACAGTTGCACCTTCTCATTGGTTACATGAAATTTTTATTTTCAAAATTGTTGGTCACCATTTTTTGGCTAAGCCAATGACATGGGCATAATTTTGGCTCATATACAGGGGTGCTTACACCTTTGCTATTCATTAGATGAGGTGTCTCCCAAATTTAGTTTTTTTTTCTGCAATGAACTAATTTGATTAACCCATCACTAAAAAAATTTGAAATTATGGAAGCTCCTAAAAGTATAATGTTTTTTTCCCCTTGGCCCAACATTGCCAAACAATATGGGATAAAAGTGAGGTGCTGAAATCACATGGGTAACCATGTGATGTATAGATTTTTAAGAAAATCTTGTTTAGTTTCCTTTTGGTTAGTATATAAGTGAGTGTTTGTGACCTTTGAAGACACCTTCACTTGATAAAAATAAGTTGTTGTATGAATATAAAATTTCATGGAATATAATTATGAAGGGAATTGAGATTTTAGTTTCGAAAAGTTTTGGTATATTTTATGTGAAATTCATGGTAGGAAAATGGTGTGACATATTAGTTATACATAGACAATACAAATGACGCGCTCCCAAGTCACGGGGTGAAACCCACTTGAGGGTTTCACAAAGTCAAGTTGCGGAAAGTTGAGACTTGGTAGCACGCTCCCGGCTTCCAACTCTAAAAAGGGGTAGAGGGTCG
>Ga0116231_10007769_pt1 | contig 19326 bp, 13 predicted proteins | sample S1TSphgellanicum_2_FD_89695 | JGI IMG/M metagenome (GOLD analysis project Ga0116231, IMG submission 89695) | Host-associated microbial communities from peat moss isolated from Minnesota, USA - S1T2_Fd - Sphagnum magellanicum MG | ecosystem: Host-associated > Plants > Peat moss > Unclassified...
AAATAACAATATTCAAAATTGAAATGTCCATTTTTAGACTCAAGTACTAATTTTCAGACTTGAAGTTTTAATTTTGAAAATACAAAATAATAATTTGGAATTTAAATTTCAGGTTTGAATCAAGTGATTATTTAAAATTTAAATACAAAATTTTCAGAGCTGAAATATAAATTTTCATATTCATATAAAAATATTCAAAATCAAAATGTTTATTTTTTAATAAATTAATAATTTTTTGAATTGAAATACTAATTTGTGGATTCGAAAATATTAATTTAAAATTCAAAATCAATTTTTAGATCAAATAATTTTTTTTGAATTTAAATTAAAAATATCATATTCAGATCAAAAATTTCAAATTCAAGTACTATTTTAAACAATCGAAATAATCATTTTCAGATTCAAATATCACATTTCAAATTCAAATATTCTTTTTTAAAAATTAAAATAACAGTTTTCAGAGTTGAAATATCACTTTTCAGATTTGAATAAAAAAATTCAAAGTTCAAATATTAATTTTGATATTCATTATATGAACAATATACATACGTATGCATATTATATATATATAATTTTAGTACATACATTAAAATACACCCGTATGTCATTGTAGAATACCTTTAGGATGCAACTAATTTGATGACTATTGCAATTAATGGGACATATTAACCTATTAATGGATGAAAATAAATGTAAAATTGATGCAACCAATAGGATGAAAATTTTAATAGTTGCATCATAGTTAAGAAAATGACTAAAATAGTTGAAAGTTTGGTCGTGTAGTTGCAAGTATTCTCAAATCTAGTCGCAAATGACTACAAGTCGCATGTAGTCGTAAATGGAATGGTTACATTTTGGTTGATTTCTACTAGTGATGTGGGATTACTTGGGAATGTGAACAATTCATGTGTGTTGAGGAAATATAGGTTGTACCATCATGCATTGCATGGGGGACTTTTTGATGTGGTTGTAGGTTCACAAGATACATTGCCAATTTATATCTTTGGAGATAAAGGCTACCCATTATTTTATTGGTTCATGATACCAAACAAAAAAAATAAACAACATCATTCAATTCTAAAAATAAAAAAGAAGGGGTTCACTGGTCAAAAATGCATTTTTATAATGAAATAAACATTCAAATAATTTTTTTAAAAGACAAACCTACACATAACCATTGTCCTTAATGTGTTGATTACTTGTTGTTTCCTTCACAATTTGATACTAGGTAGGAAAAAATAGATGTCAAAAAGCTTATGCAAGTGAATCAGTTCAAAGACATGGAAGATGATACATTGAACACAAATGGATGAAATCAATTTGAAGATAATGTTTGTATCCAAGGCAAAAAATTCTTAACCATTCAAAAACATTCGAACTTGGAGGTTTACCTTGTTGTTCAACACTATTGAAACACATATTCAATCATATTTACACTAGAAGGAATCATGTCCTTTGTGGTGAAAAAATCAATGAACCAAAGTCTTAAACGATTCAATAAATTACTATAGTCATAAACTATAATGTTGAATCTTAGTTGAATAAAACTCTATTAATAAATAAATAATGGATGATATGGCTAATGGATGATAATATGGAATGGAATGTAGGAGGTCGAACTTTCATTGCTTGTATTTCATCTAGACATCATCCATAATGAAGCACATAGTGATGTGAAGGTCTAGTTGACATATAATAAGTCATAATAACAAAGTCACACACTATTTATGAATGGGGGGAAATGTGTAGTAAAAAATGTGTTAATGCATGTGTTAAAGATAGAAATCTTCTAACCTAATTAGCATAGTGGGCATCCTAGTAATTGTTTAATTACTAGTGATAGATTTTATTTACCATCTCCTAATTTATTAGGGGATGAAGCTAATTTGATTAGTTAACTTTTCATGTGGATGAGGGATTGGGTTTCGGTTCATTCAATCAATTAGGGTTTTTTGGGGAAGGATTAGGATAAAGGCTTGTTTTCTAAAGGAAGATGTGAACCATGTACGGATTAGTGAAAAGGAAAATTTGGAGGAGAAGGAGCATCTTCTTGAAATAACATTGTAGAATGGGAGTAGGAGGAGATTTGGAAATGATGGGAGAGTTTGGTAGGAGAACAATATTATACTTCATTATACAAAGAATATTTAGAGAGTGAAGATGATGTACCTTGAATACATATTCCTATTTTCTTAATTTCTACCTTGACTTCTTACATACATGAATGTAAGTCCATTATTCTATAGATTATTGTAATTTTATTTATTTTTGGGACTACCTTCTTCTTTGTTTCACTTAGAATGACTTTCTAGAGCTTCTAGAGTATGACAATAGTTGTAGAAAAAAATAGTTGTTAGAAGGTAATGTGCATAATGATGAAGGCATCATGAAAGAACTATTGTTCTACAACTCAAAAGTATTTTTCTTATGACTAGAAGGTACTACCTTTAAGCCACTAAATGTTTAAGGAGTCTTTTATTGTAAGTTTTATATTTGAAAGTAGGACTATCTTCAAACAACAACTATTTTTTTCCTTTTTTTGATGTTTTGTGTGTTTTACTTGGCTAGGTTTGTGGTTATATAATATGTTTATGAAAAATGACATGAATAATAATCTACGAATGACATGGAAGTGAGCGCCACACATTCAAGTCTACAGTGTAATTATTTTTTCGATGTATGATGTGTGATTATGTGTATAGTTGAAGATTTTGATGATATCATAAATGACTAAAGTATGACAAATAATCATTTTTAACAACCATAGCATGATTATGGATATTGATATGGATGACATACATGGCAGTTCATTGTGACATTTAATGACTTCAAAATGACACTATTGAGTAAGGATGACTAACATGATTAGGGATGGATAATAATTATTTGGCCAAAAAACAATTTGTTGATGTTACATTTTTAACATTATCCATGGCTTCATTGAAAGTACTACCAAGCTTTTTAAATAGATACTTATAAACAACAAAATGAAGATGATTTGGCAAAATACGACCAAACTTTCAATCAAATTTTAAACCTTCAAACACATGGGCAAATAAGTCATTTATTTATGAAATTCAAACCTTCAAATGAGGTCAATTTTTTCTTAGAATAGAATGGAATTTATTCATCAACTTTAAAACTTTTACATGCCAAAAGATTGTTTTTGTTTAACAATTCTATGCTCTTATCAAAGGTTTTGTACTTGGAGGTGGGGGGCAATCCCATTGGAACATTTTACCCACATGGTTCCATTGTTGTTGTGATGAAGACATTTTTCGCATTTGCAACCTCTTTCTTAAAATGGTTTTCCTTGTATAAGACAACACTCCAACCTGGTTTTTTCAAATTTTAGAAAAAAATATTTGCTTTGCCTAACCTAGAAATATGGTTTAGATGTCATTAATAGCATATATCAAAAATTGATAGTGAGAACCCCAACATCATGTTATACATATGTTGGGTTTCTTTGATTTCCTTTTCATTTTAACGACTCACATTTGAAAATCACAACAAGAGTTTGCATTAGGCCATAGTCCAATTGCAATGTCTTTTATCACCCCTACATATTGGATAGACATTTTTTTAGCATCAACAATTTGTTGTTCAAATATTGAAACAATGGCATTATCATATGTTTGCAGGAACTTATTCTTTGGGTCATCCATTCTAAAGTGGTTACCTCAATCTAGTGTATCATAATGCTACTTGTGATGGTTTGTTACATAACAACATTGCATCCAAATCATTTAGGTTGTTCAAATCCAACTCTTTCCCATGGATCACACCTTTGATCCAATTAGCAAGTGGAGGTATATTTGGCATGGATGTTTGCTCTAAATCCCATTTTCTACATTAAAAAAATGAACACAATTAATAATATAACAAATTTAAAAAATTCAACCACATTGAAAACAACATGATAATAATCAACTTATTTTGTAAAGTACATCCACATAATAGAACATAACTTATTACATCCATGGTGTCATAATGGATTTGTTGGCCAATGCATATTAATGTGGGGCTATATTACTATATCCTTCCAATTGAAGCCCATGTCAAACTTCATGCAAGCTTCTTTTGTGTGAATGTGGAAAACATTTATAAGAGAAAATTTGTCCACAACATGTTGGTTTACACCTTATTGTTAAACACCATTGAAAGTTACCAAAACTTGAAAATTACAACTAGAAAAAAGTATTTAATCCATAGGTATTTAATTCCTAATACCATTCTTCATTTGAATCTAGAAAAAAATGTCAATGCAAGCTTACTTGAATTGAGTATCATGTGCATTATAATTTATGTTTGGTGTTAAATTTTAATGCACAACACCTAGTGCAAATGTTAATGGCGCATTGTTTTGCTTTCTTTTGAATGCCAACCCCATGACTATAATAAGGCTCATTATTGTTTGTACCATTCCTTATTGTGTTCAATTCAATTTTATGTTTCATATGTTGAAATATTTTTGTTTTCTTTGGAAATCTTTTCTTGTGCCTATGGTCATTTATTTTCAATTTGCAAGTTCACTTCATGTATATGGTTGATTCTTGAATCAACCAATGCCACATTCCTTTTTATGGTTATTTCAATGATGTTTTTGTGAGTTGAAAATGTCCTATTTTTCATTCCTATGCTCCGAACATGATGTTGATTTTGCCCAATAATCTACACCAATAAATTTTGCAGTATTGGTTGTGTAGTTACAAAGTACATGAATATTTAGACCTTCTTTTTTATTGGAGTTTGGGATGGTTGCATAATTGGTCCAAGAAATGGGTGTAATGTTGTTTGTTTTATATTTGCATTTAAATTGGAAAATGTAGACCTTGGAATGTTGGTGTATAGCTATGAACTTGACTACCAAGAGAGGTATTAAGGTAAAAAAACAAAAGAAATAAAATCAAAGCGTGAAAGAAAGAAGGGGGAGTTGCCCTTTTAAAGGCAATATTACCTTGAGACAAAAAACTTACAAGGAAAAATCCCAAGATAGATAGATTGAATGACTAGAAGGTAATTACTTTCCAATCCTAGAAAAATACTTTGATTTGTAGAACATCAACTCCTTCATTCTACCTTCATTTTTTTATATGTTTTTTTCCAACAAATTTTACTTTTTGCTATAACTTTCACTACTTTCTTTAATAACTACCATCATGCTCCAAAAACTCTAAAAAAACATTCTAAGGGTAACTAAAAAGAAAATAATATAGGAAACAAAAATAAATAAATAATATTTTGTGAAAAGCTAAAACTTATATTCACACATCCAATAAGTCAAAGAAAAATAATCTAAAAAAAAAATACACACCAAGTTGCACGACCTTCACTCTCCATATATTTTAGCATTAGGAAAAGACAACATGATTCTCATTTTCCAAATTCTCCAAGCATCTCTATTTTTCTTCCTACTTTCCTCAACCATGTTACATAAAAAATGATTGTTCTTCTCCTCCAAGTTCCCCTTCTCACTAATTCACACATGGTTGACATCTTCCTTTAGAAAATGACCCTTATCCTAATCCCTCCCCAAAAATCCCCTAGTTGATTAATGAATAAACACTAATCCCACATCCACATGAAATTAATCAACCAAAGTAATTTCACCCTCTAGTAAACTAGGAGATGATAAATAACATCTACCATTAGTAATTAGATAATACGAAGATGCCCACTAGGCTAGTTAGCTTACAAAAGTTCTACCTTTAACAGTTGGGTTGTTGTGTACTTTAGTTGTGGGGGTTTTTTTGTGTTGATTTAGGTAGGAATAAAATTAATTGATGTATTCTAGTTAATAATATGAAAATTGGGAGGCATTACCCAGTGATACCTTTCTTGTAATGCATTTACACAATCAAGGATGGGATCGAAATTAGGTGGGAGAAGATATGCAACTTTCTTAATGGCATATTCACACATAATTATGTATTTTTTCATTGAAGTCAAGGTCATCATATGGTGAAGATTCTTGTAGATAAGTTTGCACATAATAGACAAGATCTTTTGAATCCTTGAAATTTTGAGAATATGGAAGATTAAGGCATGGTCTAGTATGCATGAAATCATGAACAAAGTTGAAGTATGATTTGTTGAAGCTTCTATGTAATCCTTGCACAAGCTTGTTTTTTATGGACACTTCTTAATAATTTTTAGTGTGAGGTTTTTGTAATCATTGACCTACTTGTAGTCTCCATATAGAGTCTCTCATTTGTATTTGTGAATTGCTCCATTGTGGAAATGTTCAAAACGTCCATTGGCCATTACAACTACTAAAAGGTGATTCCATTTGATGATCAATGTTTCCATGTTATGTTTTGAATCAATCATTACCAAGTTGTCCTCATGTTCTCGTTTTTTTGCTTTGATAATTGGTAGGTTTTTTGATTTTTCCAATTCGGTTGTCTTGGTTTTTTTCATTTGGTTTTTATAAAATCTGAATTTGCACAAACTTTCCCCTTCCTTTTGTTCTTTTGAAATGATCTTGATATTTTGACGTTATCATGATGGGGGTTTATGATATTTACAATTGAATATAATTTTTCAACATTATTCCTAATGCATTTCAATTTCAAGTTATGTATAGGGTCCTTGAAGTTCAATTTATCTCTCACGTTTTCAAAATATTGATGTGGCTTGTTTTGGCTAGAGTGAACCAACACCCACTAGTGCACTAATGTGGATGGATGGTGCACTAGTAAGATTCTTTTTCTATTCTTATGCCATCCCAAGTTGATTTTTTCGTTTGCCTTTTCTCAACCTTTTCAACCCTAATCTTAGTTTTTTTTTACAACTTTATTTTCTCCCTACCCCCTTCCCAATTGTTTTTTCCCCTGATTTCTGTTTTTTTTTTTTGGAATTTTATTTTCTCCCCACCCCCCACCCATTTTTTTTTCTTTTCAAAATTTTCGCACCCACCCACCTACTACCTCCCATTGTCCCCCACCAACCTACTCACCTATATATTTAAATTAAAAGTAGACTCTTCCCCATCTACCTACTCATGTATAAATTAAAAATGTGCTACTTTCATCCTCACCCACCTACCCACCCCCCATCTATTTTCAACCTACCAACATTTTAGGAAGGTACCTACCAAACCCCACCTACATGGCTACACCTACCTACTTGGTTGGCATTCCAATAAACCCCCAATGGTCAAAAACGATCATGAAAGAATAAAATGAAAGTATTGCATGGAACTTGGTCTTATTCATTGAAGAAAAATTAATAAAGGAAGATTAAAATAATTGTCACCCCCCTGTGTAAGGGTATTGCAGATAGACATTGGTGGTAAACATGATGTTTTTATGTGTTCTGAAGGTATTGCAAAATCTTTTGAAAATCTAAAGTATGTGAAACCCCCCAATGAGGGTATTGTAGGTTCTACTTTGGGAGTGTTTTCCACGACAGGGGGTAATTGCAAAGCCATTACATTTAATGCATATCGTACACATGGGGGGCCTAGATAAAACTATTTGATTTTTTTTGTTTTAATGGTGTACTTAAGCAATGTGGATTAGATTTAGCAATTATTTATGTTAGCACTAAGGGGGATTTGGCATTTGCACATATATGCCACGATATATATATAAAAAGTGGAGAAAGGCTCACAAGAAAAGACCAAAGTAAAAGGTAAAAAACACATCATGACTTCTATTCATTTGTTTGTTTCATTTAGGTTTTTCAAATTAAAGTTTAATTAATGATTTTTTGTTTTTACTTTTACTTAGGTTATTTTGTTCCCCCTTGCGCATGGATGGTCATAGAAGTATTAATTGCATGTGGGTATTGCACATCCAGATTGAAAGCCCTACATATATTCAATTGATTATTTCTAAGAAAATAGGGATTTGTTTTTTTGCATAAGTCTAGATAGCCATAAGATAATCACATGATTTATTTTTCCATTTGTAAACTATTTCTTGTTTATGGGTTGTGGTAAGGTTCACCTGTAAGGTTTAGGGGTTTTGTTGATTAGGGTTTAATGGTTTTATTGATTTAGGTTATTACGATTTGTAAACTTATGAGGGTATTCCATGGGTTTTCACAAGTTGGGGACTCCTACTATAAGGTTATTCCTTCGGTAACTCAAAACATGGGGCGAATTCCATTGTCCCAATCCATCGATATCCAAAACTTGGCAAAGTCACCTTTTTCAAATGTGGACTTGGTGTGGATAGAGGGTTTAAGCATGGATGCCAAAATAAGGTGGCAATTGAAACCACATACATCCCCCATGCTCATGTCTCTAAGTTTCTGAACAAGGGGATATACAAATTATGGTTGAGTGGAACATTTCCAAGAATTTGTCCCTTTAACAACATATAAAAAAAACTAACGATAAAAAATCACCTCAAACATACTTGGTATGGTTTCAAAACCTATAAACCCTTTCCATTTGTCATTTTGGTAAGTTTTAGGGTTAGTCGTTTTTGCGTCTTTTGATTTGATTGAATGGAATCTATGTTTTGTAAGTATGAATGTGGTTATAGGTTGGAAGACCATCTAGAAGACCCAACCACATGAGGTCAATCAAGCTAAGTTGTTTGGCCCACTTTTCCGTGAAGAGGTTTCACACACAACTAGATGTGGTGGAAATCATTTTTTACCATCAGACTCATACTCGGGCCAATGGAGATCCTGCTCACGGTCCATGTCAAAAATGTTGACAAATGCTCCATGCGTGTCTAACAAGTTGAAAGGGTTTATATGGACCCAATTAGAGTTATGTTACACCATGAAGCAAATTTATGACAAACATAAAGAAATTTGGTGGGCATGGGCGAATGTGGGTGAATGGATGACGCATGATGATTTCCTATGACTCCAAGATATCACCTACTTGGATTGGAAGCACAAGAGGGGCATTTGATGCTTGCACACAAACTTGACACTTTCCTTTTAGTCATGTGTTTGTGTTTATCCTAATGATGTTTTTTATTTCCAAGATGCAGATGAGGTGAAAGGGATTCATGTTCTTTTCACCATAAGGATCCAAACACCTACATAATTTCAGGCCATGTTCCAATTTGGTCACAATGGGTTTATTTCTATGGATGCCACATTTGGCACCAACGATGTGAAATACCACTTATTCACATTGATGGCATTTGATTTTCATTGCACATGGGTGTTAGTTGCTTGGGTTATCACAAATTAGCAAACATGTGAAGACTTGGTGGAATGGTTGAATGCCATGTGGGCAAAGCTTCTCTCGCATATGCCAAATTGGAAACCATCATGTTTCATTATGGATGATGCCCCATAAGAACTCTGAACATTACAGTAGGTTGTACATTGATTTATTTAATTTTATTTTTTTTGCATTGTTTTATGTTTTGGTATTACGTTAACATGGGGATTCCATAACATATTTATTGTTCATGGTAAGCACAATGATGTTGGGTGTACCATGACATGATTATGTGGGGTTGAGATCTTGTCCCAATTTTTTTTGCACATGGCATGTGTTGAAAGCATGGCGCTTACACTCCATGGAGAAAATCCAAGATTCAGAGGTGAGGTGTGCAATATTTGATTGCTTCCACATGGTGATGTTCGTGTCCATCAACCTAGATGAAACCATTGATGATTTCAAGGCACGTGGGAAGGAAATGGTGGTGGAGAGTTTTGATAACTTACAACCTAGTATTCCTTGGACAAGATACTTTTGGGCTTACTATTGCCAACTTAGTAAGTAAAAGGTCCCCTTTCCAAGTATGTGGCAAACTTTTCCTTGGGTGCTACCACTAGGAACCACCTTACTAAAATCATAAAAAAGTTGGAGCCAATTTAAGAAATAAAATTCCACCTCCTTATACATTGATTTATTTGATTAAACTAGGTGGGATCATAGCATAAGTAAAAGGTAACAAAGAAGTTTTATGGATTTTATTTATTGGAGCTTTCACACTGTGTTCCCCACCTATACACACATTCAAGAAAAATAATGAACACCCAAAAATGTATAATGTGCATTAACATTTTGATTCTTGAACCATTTTTAACCCATTCTTGACCTAATTCTTGATTTTTTTTTCGTTTTAAATGTTTTTACACTTACACATTACATATTTTTATCTTATTTATTTAGTACATGCACAAGGGAATGATCCAAATTAATCATTAAAACAACAAATTGTGAAAATAATTATCATTTGTGTTCTTGACATCAATGGTCCTTTGGGGCTTCACAAACTTGATTTCAAAAATTCATAATTGAATCAAAATTGATTCAATCAATCTAATATATATTAATTCACTACGTCCGTCCGTTCGTTTGTCTGACGGGGGTTTTGGGGGGTGGTGGAGGGAGAGGCCGGTGAAGCAGCTGGTGACTGGTGTCAGTCTGTGACAGGGGTTGGACCACCACGGTTTCCGTGTACAAATCGTCTCCACAAAGCATTGTAGCCGTCCGAAGGGTAGGAATGACGGTCGGATTGCATCCCTCTCCCACCACACCAGAGGCGGATATAAAAACCTTCCCCTCCCCCCGCCCCCCACTACCGAAAGAACCGACGGTTATATAGAGGAGTGTGTTTTTGGAAATTTCCAAAACTTTCGGGAACCAAGGTTCAAAATGTTAGAACTGGGGTTTTGGGTTTTCTCACATTGGGTAAGGGAGTAAATACCCGGACTGATAACCTGAGGGTACACATGGCTGGTTCTGATACCCGCACAACGTCGGTTGGGACCATTGCACGTTCGGGGTGGCTGGAGTGGCATAACCACGGGTGTCCGAAGGTCACGAGTACCACTAGTTATCTATAAAAGACATCAAGTAGGTTGCCATTTGAAGTATTCTAAAAAATTAACATCCAAGAAAAATTCCCAAAAAAAGGATTCCTTTTGTGTTCATGATAAAAAAATCCTTCATGTGACATTATTGAAATTTTTTCCTTATGCATTCATTTTCCACATAAAAACCCATTTTTTTGTAAATTTAATTAGGGTTTTGAATTCTACATGACTTGAGTAACCTTTTGATAAATAAATTTGGAATGAAAAGTTTTCTTTATGTGAATCCTATGTTGGCTTGAAGTTGGATGGGTCACAAAAATTTGGGGTGTGACGTTCTTAGTGGTACCACCCAAGGATAAGTTTTCCATATGGCATGTTTTAAAACATTTTTGATATGGATGCATTATAAGTTTCATGTTCACTTTTCACACATATTTGAATTACATCGCAGGTTGAAAGTATGTTGTGCATGTCCATGCGGAACTTTGGATAGTTGGGCTTTATCGGGCACCACACTCAAATTAAGACATTTAAGCTAGCATAAAGTCTTATCATGAAGCTTTAAAATGTTGGTTATCTCTTGACACCAAGGGTTTGAAGGGGCGTCACATTGACTAGTTAGTGTGGAGGCTAACCACAACTGTGGTATGACATTATATGCAACAAGCCAAGATGAAGAGGCAAGGGTTCATAAAAAACAAGGTCATGGCACAACTTGTGGTGGCAAGTGTTAACAAAGTTAGTTGGATTCCACATAGTAATGTGATTTCACCTACTTTTGAGGTGGATGATGGTGATGATGTTTGGTGGGTGCAAAGCCAACACTATCCTAGTGTTATTTACAAGATCTGTGCCCTTTTCATCGAATATGCAAGTTGCACTTGCGAATGGGCATTGTGAAGCAACTTTTGCAAACATCAAATTGTTGTTCTATTGACATGTACTAACCTTATAACGAAGAATATCATTGAGTATTGTGACACATATTATGGAACTCACTATGGTGGTTTGAAATGCATGTTTGTTGACCCAACATATTTATAATTGGATGATGCATGCTATGTCCGACAATGAGGATTACAACCAAGATCTAATCGATGAGGTCAACATTATTGACATTAGGGGGTTTATGGCCATGGATGAGGATAGTTGTTTTGACAATGTTGATGTGCCAGACAGTTCATCCACACCCATGGATTGAGCCCTAGCCCATTTCCATGAAACAATGGCTGAGATCATCGTGAAATGTATTGCAGGTGCAAATGTTGAATTTGTGCAACCATGCAACATCACGTCTTTGAAGAGTTGGATCAAACATTCACCACCTTTGTTGGCCCGAGTTAATGAATCCATTCACCCAGGAATGGTATTTCGTCAGGTGGATGATGGCTTTAAGAATTCCGTCAACTCAATGAAGGATTGGCATGAAATAATGATAGAGCATTTAGATACCTATAAAAATAGAACTAGGAAATAAAGAAAGGTTTGTCATTTGAACCCATATTCAGATTTAATATATGTGTGATTCAATTTTCATTTATACATAACCTTTTACACCTTTCACCAAATCAAATTGAATTATGCACAATTTGCATTGGAAAAGAAACTCTAATAATTTGGTAATTAATATGTGTTAATGAATAATTGTTAATCACAACTAGATGTGATTAATATAGAAATTTTAAAATCCAAATAATGCACAAAACAATGTAAGTTTCTTGCTTATATAGATCCAGTTCAACTACAATACTCCACATTATGTAATCCAAAAACGTGTAATTGAGTATCTAAGAAATGTTTTGGGCCAATCAACTATCGTTGGACATAATGAAGGGTATTGCATAACCAAATTAAAATTAAAATGGATAACAATACTCATACTGGGGTACTCTATAAAACACCATGTGTTTATTCATTTTGGCCTATGCTATCAAAAAGGTAATACCTCATGATTAGAAGGATGAAGTGAAGTTGTACTACCCTTCTCAAGGTATCCTGAAAATGCCAAGTGGTTAATCACATATATTTTGACAATTAACAAGGTATTGCATAACCCTACCAAAAACTTGGAGGGAAATCAATACCCTAATTGGGGTATTCTATAAAACACCATGGGTTAGATCATTTTTCACCTAAACTATCGAAGGGGTATTATTCATGGCTAGAAGGATAGACTTAAATTGCAATACCCATATCATTTGTGGCTAGAAGGATGAAGTCAAGTTGCATTACCCTTCTCAAGGTATCCCCAAAATGCCTTAGGGTTTAATCACATATATTATGACAATTAACAAGGTATTGCATAACCCTATGAAAAACCTAGAAGGAAATCAATGCCCTGATTGGGGTATTATGTAAAACGCCACAAGCTAAATCATTTTCCGCCTAAGCTATTCCAAGGGTATTGCTCGTGGCTAAAAGGATGGAACTATATTGCAATACCCTTGTCCAGTATCGCATAAATGCTTTTGGGTCAATCACATATCTTTCCAAACTATTTGGGGTTACAATATCCAAAAAAAACTTATTAATGATGTATATTTAATTAATGCACGTAATCAAATATTTATTTTATGGAAATTGAAATTTAGGGAATAACATATCAAATTATGCCATTAATGATCACTAATTGTCACACTTCAATTTGTATTCCTTTTTGTATTAAAATATATTAAAATATGTATTTTTTCATATTTTATTAAACCTAAAACACATGTGAAGTTTATTTGAATAAATGAATGGTTGTTTATGATTCAAAAAATATAAATGGTGCATAATTGATCAAATTTTTAAATATATTAATTGAAATCATGATAGTATTAATTAATTAATAAGTGAAATTATCTTTTTTTTTGTATTTATAGAGATGTAATATTTGCTTAATTGTTTCAACTTGGTAAAATTTTAATTAAACATTATAGTTTAAAGTTGTTTTCAACATCATAAATGACAATAATTCATTAATGGACCAATGCAAATTGGAATAAAGGTATTGCAAAACTAATCACATTGATGGTATAAGGTTTACTTGAATAAAGTTTATAAATGTAACTATAATACCTTCATTATGTTTTCATAATGTCATTAACCATGAAATTGAGTTTTTTTTTTTTCATACTTAATTTATGTTCAATATATCATGCCATGTCCATATTATAACAAGTAAACAAGTGTATTACAAAATTAGTCACATTGATGGTTTGAGCAAAATGTTGAAGTGTAAATGCAATATGCTCATTACTTTATTGATAAGTCCATTGGCCATGAGACATAAGAATAAAGTTTTAAATTTTTTTACTTAATTAAATTGTGTGGATCTATTAAATTTGTTAAATTCTTACATTTATAATATCTTAATAAAAAAATGATTTCAATGTGACTAATTTGACAATACCTTCATTTGTATCATAGTTTAAGCTATTGTCACAATATGGTGTAGGTATTGTATTCCTTTTAGGTTTTGGTAGGTTTATGCAATACCCATCCATGTTTCATGGTGAATGCAAATATCCCAAGATGATGCAGGTATTGCATTTAAATTCCATAACTTTGTCCAATTGTGAAGAACTTTGCAATACCTTCATTTATTTGAATAAATATGTGGCATGATATAGTGAACATGGAATAAATATCTTTTTTTAAAAAAAATTTGTTTCATGGTTTACGATATTATCACAAAATGATGTGGGTATTATTTTCTTTCTAGGTTTTGTTAGGGCTATGGAATACCCTTCCAAATTCTAAAAAATATTTTATGGAGCCAAAAGGTTTATGGGATACTTGAAGAAGGGTAGTGCATGTGAATTGAATACTTTTGGGCATGAGCAATACCCTTCCAATAACGCAAACCCAAATAATCGAGCCCATAATGTTTGCAGATTACCCCAAATAAGGTATTGTTTTCCTTGTAGGTTTTGGTATGGCTATACAATACCCTTCTAGGTTTCAATAGATATGTGATGGAGCCTAAAAGAATTTTGATATACCTTAAGAAAGGTATTACACATGCATTGAATAATTATGGGCACAAGCAATATTACCCCTCTAATAGCCTAGACTAAAATAGTTTAATCCATATTGTTTACAAAATATCCTCACGAAGGTATTATGTTCCTTCTAAGTTTTGTTAGGGTTATGAAATACCCCTTTAGGATTCTTAAAATATGTCATGGAGCCCAAAGGATTTCTAATATACCCTAATAGGGGTATTGCATGTGCATTGAGTAATTATGGGCATAAGCAATACCTTTCCAATAGCTTGGACCAAAATAATTCAATCCATGGTGTTTACAAAATACCTTCATGAGGGTATTGGTTTCCTTTTTAGGTTTGAACTTTTAATTTTGGGGGGTAAAAAAAGATTTTTTAGTTTGAGTGCAAGATTAAAGTCATTTTTTTGATAAATTTATTAAGCATAGATATAATAATATGTTAAAATCTATTTCTAATTATTAACACAAGATGGTGCAAAATGAAAATAAAATGCCTTAAATAAAAAAACAAAGGTGACATGTGTTTCAAAAATGTGCAAAAAAGTCAAAGTCTAAAACAACCCCACCCTAAAATGGGGAACATGTCATAATGGTAAATATGTAATTGCTTCAAAGATATATTACTACCTTAAATACAAAAGACCAAAACATCACCCTAATCAAAAGTGGGATAAATTATGGGCTATATGTGTCATTATCAAACGGGGATGGGATCCCATTGGCCTTCTTATACCATGTTGATGCAACCTTTGCATCATGGGTGTGACGTTGCATAAATACCCTGTGACTGGCCAATACCACATCAATAGGATCAACCACAAACACTTCCTTAATGGCGCTTCAAACCCTAAAACAAATAACACAATATAATAAGTATTGCATATGAAATTTAAAACTTATAATTCAAATAAAAATGAATATGACATTGTTAGAAACTTATTGACCATGAATCATTTCTAAATTACGGCATTGCGTAAAAAGGCCAAACTTTTTATGTTGCACCATCTTATGGGATGTAGATTTCTAGTTGTGTTCCATCCAAGCGCCTTTGAGCGCCTTTGAATACCTAGTTTGAGTCACTTGAATCACAAGTGCAAGGTCCTTATTGAGCTCCAACTTGGTTTGCACATTGAAAGGGATGGCCCCCACATCCCATGCAATCATGCCAAGAAGCTAAAGGATGTGGCTAGAGGTTAGCTTAACAAGTGTTGGCTTAGGAACCTTAGGTGTGACTTGCAAATCAGGTTGGAGCTTATCGCACTCCAAGGCAATGTGCCTTTTCGCCCTTGTAATTACTTTATGTTCGTTACAACAAAACTAGGCCATAGGGTTACTCAAGACGCGCACATTCATGGTTGCATGCTTTTGATGCCTTCAGCCTTCTTCTTGAATAAATGGGTGTTTGGGCTTGCCCATCTCCATGGTCACATTATGGCGTGCTCGCAAATGCTCAACCAAATTGTATTTGGCTATATAGGATGCATTGCACCCATCAAACTTGTAAACAAATCTGGGCCCATCCTTTTCCCAATGCACACCGTGTATGGCAACTGGAGAAAGGGTAACCACATCTCAAATTTAAAAAACTAATGCAATAAACCTAATGTGAGAATTAACATCTAGATGAAGGTTATTTCTACACGATGAGGGTATTGCAATTATAAATAAAAGATTAAACACACCATGATGGTATTACAAAAATGGATAAACAAACGAAAACCCAAGATGAGGGCATTGTTAAAATTTAGTTTTGAAATTTGCATAGAATGAGGCTAACCAGAAAAAAAGAACAATATTACCTACAAAGTTGTAGGGTATTGCTTAGATATTTGAAACAAGAAAAAATGCCCCACCCACCTTCTCACATGGAGAAGGAAGGTGGGGCAAACATTTGAGAACCACAATTAATGAAGGTATTGCAAACACAAATTTGCCAAAAAAAAAAACCCACCCATCCTTTTAAATAAAGAGGATGGGTGGGCAATAGATTGTAGTTAAGATAAAAATGTCACTTGCAACAATCTCAACATGTTTTATAACATGTTCATCTTCCTTTCACACTAAAGCAAGAATTACGTTTTCTTCCTCCATTATCATCTAAATAATTTTTTGCAAGTCAATTTCAATTGTAGCAAGATTTGTTGTACATGTTTCCTTAACCTCAACACTCTTTTGCACTTGTTCATCATTAACATTACAAGGAGTTAATGCACCATCTTCAACAATCGCTTGTACGTGCTTTTGCATCTTCCATCCCTCCAAACCTCTTTCATTCATGACACCTCCCATGCCATCTACCAATTTAATTGAAAATTATTTTTTATTCTCTAACAGTCCTTGTTTTTTTTCGATTTTGCATCTACCAAAGGTACAAAAACCACAAAACAAAATAAAACAAACTTTTTTACCAACATTAAAAAACAAATAAAACACCCATTGAACTTGAGTGACCAGAACAAAAAAAAACACAATGATAAAGAGTTGAACTCTTCGTTGTCGTGGGTTTGAATCATCGAAATAAAAAAACACAATGAGGAGGAGCCAAGCTCCTCATATTTGTTCACTTGAATGATTGGAACAAAAAAAAACATGACGAACTCATCGTCATCATGTGCTTAAATGACCATAACAAAAAAAAAAAAATGACAACAAAGAGCCCAACTCCTTGTTGTTGTCATGTCCTTGGGACTTGCATCATTAGAATAAAAAAAAACACGATGACAAGGAGTTGAGCACTTCGTTGTCTTGGCCTTGGGGACCTGTAACACTTGAATTAAAAAATAACATGACGACGAGGAGCCAAACTTTTTGTTGTTTTGTCCTTGGGACTTACAACACTAGAATAAAAAAAACATGATGATGAGGAGTCAAACTCTTCGTCATCATGCGTTTGACTAACTTGCAAAACTAGAACAAAAGAACATCACGACAAGGAGTTGAACTTTTTGTTGTTATGGCCATGGGGACCTCCAACACTTGAACAAAAGAAAACCACTATGATGATGAGTCAAACTCCTCATTGTTGTGTCCCTAGGACTTACAACATTGGAACCAAAAAAAAAACATGATGATGAGGAACCGAACTCTTCATCATTGTGCGCTTGACTAATTTACAATGCTAAAACAAAAATGCCTCATGACAAAAAGTTAAGCTTCTTGTCATTGTGGCCATGGGGACCTCCAGGACTTGAACCAAAAAAAACACAACAAGGAGGAGCCAAGCTCTTTGTTGTTGTGTCCCAAGGACTTATAGCATTGGAACAAAAATAAATTGACAATGAGGAGTCGAACTCCTTGTCATCGTGTTCATGGGACTTGTAACATTAGAACAAAAAAATGCACAATGACAAAGAGCTGAGCTCCTTGTCGTTGTGGCCATGCGGACCTCTTGCATTTGAATAAAAAAACATGACGAGCATTTCATCGTTGTGTCCATGGGATTTATAACATTGGAACAAAAAAAACATGATGAACATTTCATTGTTGTGTCCTTGGGATTTATCACATTGGAACAAAAAAAACATGACGATGAAGAGCTGAGCTCTTCGTCATCATGCGCTTGACTAATTTACAACATTAGAACAAAAGAACACAACAACAATGAGATGAGTTCCTTGTTGTCATGGCCATGGGGACCTCCAACACTTCAACAAAAAAAAAACCACGATGGTGAGGAGTTGAATTCCTCGTTGTTTTGTCCTTGGGACTTGTAGCATTAGAACAAAAAATGCATGATGATGAGGAGTCAAGCTCTTCGTTGTCATTGCCATGGGGACCTCCAAACACGATGACAAGGACCCAAGTTTTTCGTCGTTGTGTTTCTGAGACCTGCAACATTGGAACAAAAAAATGCATGATGAGAAAGAGCTGAGCTCCTTGTTGTCATGGCCCTAGGGACCTGCAACATTTGAACAAAAAAAATACAACAACGAGGAGCCGAATTCCTTGTTGTCGTGTCCTTGGGACCTACAACATTGGAACAAAATATGCACGACGATGAAGAGCTAAGCTCTTCATCATTGTATGTTTTAGTGACTTGTAGCATTGGAACAGAAGAGCATGATGACGAGGAGCTCTTCGTTATTGTGACTCTCAAACTTGCAACATTGGGACAAAAATCAACTTGCTAAAAAAGCATGGAAGGGAGGAAATGAACTTATCTTGTAATTCTGTTGTGCTTCATGCTTGCTCCAAGCTCTTCCCCTTGTTTCTCCTCACTTTTCTGAAGCTCTGCAACCCTAAACCCTAGTCCCACAAAATCCCAAGTGGTGGTGATGGAGGAAAGCACAAGCACACAAAAGGGGTGAGTAGAATGAGGGAGGTAGATGGGCTGGTAGGAGGAAGGGTGGTAGGTAGGAGTTCACAAAAAAAAGAATTGGTGGTTAAGGTGGTGAGGAAAAAAAATAAAATCAAAAAGAGCCCAGGAAGAAAAATAGTGAACTCCCAAAAAAAAAGAAAAATCTGAGGGAAAAAAAAGGCCCCCCCAAAAAAAAAAAAAAAAAAAACAAGAGAACAAAAAAAAGTCCCACGGGGGGGGAAAGATGACCCACTAAGTAAATTATACAAAGGGAGTTTTTGAGTTGTGCTT
>Ga0116231_10007772_pt1 | contig 19323 bp, 11 predicted proteins | sample S1TSphgellanicum_2_FD_89695 | JGI IMG/M metagenome (GOLD analysis project Ga0116231, IMG submission 89695) | Host-associated microbial communities from peat moss isolated from Minnesota, USA - S1T2_Fd - Sphagnum magellanicum MG | ecosystem: Host-associated > Plants > Peat moss > Unclassified...
ACGAAAAAAAAAATAGAAAAAAATTAGAAATTTTTATTTTTTTTGTAAATTAAAAAAATTTGCTAATTTTATTTTTTTTTAAATCGTAAAACTTTAAAAACCAAAAAATTGAAAAAAAAAAAAAAAAAAAAACGTTGCCCGACAGGCACTTCTGTCATGTATCCACATCCTGTTTTTAGACTAGACTGGCTGAATCCACCCACCCGGCTCCATTTGCAGCCTAATGACCAGTACCGGTACTTCTTGTAATTGCTTGGCTACCTTCAAGCGCTCCAAGCTGTCTAGGAGTTTGCTAGTGGTTGCTTATGAGCTCTCTACTAGCTTTCTTTCGTGGCCATGATTATCAACGTTGGTTAGCGCTAGACTGGATATTAGATCTGTAGATTGCCCATCGAGTAGTAGTATCTGCATCTGTTCAATCTGCAGCAGCTTGGAGGTGTGATAACTTGCAAAGGACGAGCGCCCATATTCTGATCCAGATCTAAGTTGCGCGTAATATGGGTCCTCATACAGGAAGAACAGGGACAATGTCGATCGGGGTAGCGGTGGTAGTGTGTTTGGGAATGTTGGCCCAGAGAGCGTCGGGGATCTTCTCAGATAACTTCGAGACCAGCTCCGATCCTTACCATTGTCAAATTCTGAACAATGGGACCGAAGTTGCGCTGGTTCTCGATGAAGCCTCTGGTAAAGCTATCCCCGCCTTCTCTTCTGTCAAGTATCATGATTTGAAACTACGACATCATTGGCGTTATTATACAAAATAAAGAATCTCTAGCGGTTTTTGGTGAAGTTATCAAAACCATAGTATGGATCAATGTATCCAGTCTGGAGTTTTCAGGAGCATCTCTGTAATTTTAAACAAGAGACTTATGCTCATGCGGTGTGTGTATTTGGGCTGCAGCTTCAGGATTCCAATCCATTTACAGTTTCCTCTTCGGATGGGTCGAATTGAACATCAAGCTCCCCTCTGGAAACTCATCGGGCACTGTCAGTGCTTATTATGTAAGACCGGAATCGATTCTGCTATATATACAACATCATTAAAAATTGCGGCCTAACACACTGAACATATATGCATGTTTGCGCAACAGTAGGACTGACTCGCTTTTACATGACCTGTCTCTCTCCACGCAGCTGTCGTCAGGAGGTCTGTATCACGACGAGCTCGACTTCGAGTTCCTGGGGAATGAGACATATCAGCCATATATTCTGCAAACTAATGTGTTTGCTAATGGTACCGGAAACCGTGAGCAGCGCATCTACTTGTGGTTCGACCCTACTGCCGACTTTCACACATACTCATTCCTGTGGACAAGGGATCACATTGTGTAAGGGCATTGTTTCTTACCCCTGTTTTCTAAACGACCAAGACAGTGCGCTCGTAGACTGTATTCGTTGAAAGTTAGCACAACATGAGCTTATGATCAGTGGTCTTTTTGTTTTCCCTTTTCAAAATAACTACATCACCTGATTGCACTTAGGTAGCTAACAATAATTGCATCTTATGGCCAGATTTCTGGTTGATGGCATTCCAATTCGCGTGTTCAAAGACAACAGTGATATTGGTATCCCTTACCTCAACAGCAAGCCGATGTACCTATATAGCAGCTTGTGGAACGGTGATTCCTGGGCGACACAAGGCGGACGCATCAAGCTCGACTGGTCCAATGCTCCGTTCATTGCATATTTCTCCAACTTCAACAGCATCGACGCTTGCACCGTTTGGAACGTTAACGACACCAGCTTCTGCAGCACTCCAGGCACATCCTGGTGGGAGACTGATTATTGGAACGCCAGTCAATTGGGCCAACTGAATTGGGTGGCGGAAAATTATCTGATCTATGACTACTGCACAGATACTGCACGTTTCAATGGCGTTACTCCACCAGAATGCTGGAATAACTGGCACTAGCCGATTCTATAATATAATTAGCTGGGAATCTGCTGTAACCGACCGCGCTGCTGATCTTTTAATCAAGCTGGATCTGCGTTCCCTGATTCTCTCATATAAATGTCTAGCTCCCGAGGATTCTACATGGGTGGCAGAACACTGTACAGAAAGCAGCAGTTTCGCCACGATTCCAGGTCTACACCATGAGATCAGCTGAGATTTTGATGTTAGATCCCTGCTCAGTAAGTGGCACCTCATGGCACAGCTAGACTTCTGCCCACTCCGATCAAAACTTTGCACGGTAATAGTTGCCTTCTGGCAAAGGAGAATTTCTCGACCATCGGCCCTCTCCCAATTCTGATCGAACTGCCAGATATCTTTCTCATTATTCTTTGCTAGAATTTAGGTCGTTACTATTGATTTGGGGAAGACGCTAAATATCCCCTAACGAGTCATTTGGAAGCTTTTTCCAAATGGAAGGAATAATTTTCCCGTTTGACTGTTTATATACAAGGATAGGTTTATTCACAGCCAGCAGATCTACACTAAAACTGTTCTCAAATTCTGTTGTATTACATACGAATAAAACAACTTATACTGTTTTTAAAAAGCAGCTCCCTGTTTGGAATTTGTAAAACTATTTTTTGAACTTGTTCATTATTATATCAGTGAGTGGTGGTAGAGTTTAGGGCAAAGACCAATGGTTGCTACAATAACCAAATTAAATGGAATTAGTGCATTTCGAACACATTTAGAAAGCCTAGTTAAATTTTCCATGATGGTTTTCGCAACATGGAAGTGCTGATTTTTTCATGGGGATTGTTTCATATTTTCACCAAGTCATGGCTGTCTTGACCTCTCGAACTAAATTTTCACCTTGGACTTGCACTAACTAATGGGTTGTTATAGAGACATATGTCAGAGGCCATATGGCACTAGTATGGTGGATTACTTTCAAAATCATTAGTTTATGATTTACTATCAGCTCTAACTAATTTTTTCAGCTTGGACTTGCAACATTGTTCGAAGTATTAGTAAATTGTATTCAAAAAATTTGCCGCATATGTGGAGACAGGGTTTTTTCTGTCAAAGTTGTGATTGTGATCTAGTACAAGTTCTGATCATTCAAAAGACGATATAACGAAATTTGGTTACAAATAAAATATGAAGGTAGAAACATTTACAGACAGGGTTTTATATTTTTGTCAAATTTGTGATTGTGATGTAGCACAAGTTTGTGATCATCCAAAAGATGATTTAGCCAAATTTTGCCACTAACGAAATATGAAGGTAGAAAAAGTCTAAATTTGGCGATCTAAAACCTAGCCAAAACAATATATGAGGTAGAAAGATTTTGCAAACCCCTCTATTTTCTGGCTACTTACTAATAGGTGACGTAGAATTTTCGCAAATCAGACCAAAAAGGGGACTAGCTTGACTGCAGCCTAATTCACGACAGTTATGGACACTTAAGACAAACTTTTATCAACCCATGCAGTGGAGAGTGGCCCTTCATAACCAGTGAACTGCGGCCTAATATGAAAATACTTCCACTTATCTAACTGGTTGCCCTGTGCTATTCCAACCAGTGTTTTTCTGTTTGGCGACATTTTGTCAAATTTCGATGTAAAAAATATGATTTCGACCAAATATTGCAAAGGATTTTTCATGGAAAATTTGGCCTGGATTACCCAGATTTCGAAGAAAAAAATTCCAATCCTCCAGATTTTTACTATAAGTTTCAGTAGGTAGCCAAGAATATAGAAGGATTCTTTTCTTTCCCACTTTCATATTAGCATGTAACCAAATTTGGCTAAATTATTTTCTGGATGATCGTCACTTTGGCTACATCACAAAGTCCATAAAACCAGGCTGATTTCACACTATTTCAACCATTTTCCTAGACAGGATAGGCAAACATGCCTTTTACTACATGGGTATATTCTATTGATATCAACATGGGTATTAAAGAACCTACCAGTTGAGTATGACCTAAGGCAATATTAATTTTATATCAATACCAATATTGTATGTCACCTACAGTAACATCAAATATATATATATACTTACTTTATACCAGTATCAATATCAAGTTTATACTTAGCATATACCAAGAAAAGATTAACCTTGAATCTAATACAAATATCAAATTAGTATCAAAATATTTCATACTAATATTTGCTAGGTATGGAAAAAAAAAACCAATACTAAGACCAGTCTTGTATGTTCAACTAGTTATCCCTTTTGGGACCTGTAGTGGAGGTAGGCCTAGTGCCCAATATTATGAAAGGTATTAATATTTTTACTGCTGATATAATTAAAGATTTTTCACATAATTATGACAGAATAATTCAATTCATGTGCTGTGAAAGAAAGGTAGCAAGAAAAAAAATCTTTACTTTGAAAGTGTTTGAAATGATGCCACATGGCACTCTGAAATTTCAGATTGCGTTTTGAGCCCTCATGCCTACCTCCACTAAAAATTGATACTAGTCAAACACTAGAAATACATTATTTTTAAAATATTAATAAAAGAGATTAGCAAATTATTTCAAATAAGAGTTTCCAAACCATCTCAACATGGTGCATGGAAGTTGTAAGGGTCATTAGAATCACAATAATAATAAGGAAAATGGTACTAAAGTCCTTTACACCATGAATATTGTGGAATTTTTATAACTTTGTTCAGAAATATGTTGTATCTTACAGTATCATTGGGGGTGGCCATCAGTTATTTTATGGGAAAGATGAATTTGTTTTTCAAAAAATTAGGCTTCCAATAGATCTAGAGTTTTGGAACTTTCCAAATACACTAATATAAAATACCAAATTAGGACTGATCATAATATGCAAAAATTGGTCCACTTTCATGTGAAATTTTGAAACATATGAACATTGCCATTGATTTCCAAGATGAACAATGTACACACTATTGTGCTTTGTACATGTTGAATACTTCTTGTACATATTTTCCTTATGTCAATGTATCATTATTTTTTAAATGAAATTCCCCAAAGCATTTTTTGTCATAGGATAAAGTATCAAATTACATTGGGCATTATGGTGTCTTCTGTTGAATTATTATCATGTGATTAGAAGACTTAAAGCTTGGGTTGTTCATTTAATCTCAATTTAACAATAGTTTACCCTTTAGGGTATGACAAATTGAATTTAGAAAACATACATCAAAAGAAAGGTTGTGTTTTACCTTATTGCACAAGGTACATAAATTTGATCCATTTATTTTCTATTTTAATTTGGGAAATTTATTCTTAGGAAAGGAGAAAATGGGTTGTTTGGCTTTATTGCTTAAGCATAGGCACATGAGGCAAGTTAAATTACCAACAATGTATTTTTTCTTTTCAATTTTTTGGTCACAAAAGGAGTAGGTGATGGCATCCCAAGGTAGATTTCAAATTTATTGAGAACCATTTTTAGAAAATTGTCCAAAATTTTCTCCAAACATGAGTAGCAAAGTGGCAATAAACCTTTGGAGGTAGTTGAGAAGACATTTCTTCAAAACCTATAATTTTCTTTTTTTTGAAAAAGAAAAAGGCATCTGTGACAAAATATTCCAAATTGTTTTGGTCAACATAGTGCAGAAATTCACAAAGGGAAAAACATTGATTATTAGTAGTGGAGATTACCAAATTTAGTACTGGGTAGATTGGGGTTAGAATAAAGTGGGCATTGTTTAGTCCACTAAATTAGGGACTAGGTAGAAGGTTTGAAGGAACCATCATTATTCTAATAGGACCTGTAGGGGTGGCAACCTTCATATTTTAAACAAATAATATATGTTTCAATAGATATTACAAAATTTCATAACATTGCCTACCATTCAATTATATTTTAAATAAATATGTGTTTTCACATTGTAATAGGTATTAAAATTATCCATAAATGAATGTAATTCAATAGGAACATAGCTAGTAAATTGTTCATAAAGTGGGATTAGATTAAAAATATTCACTAGAAAAGTACACTAACATTTAATATTGAGGTGTGAAATTCCTTCTAGCCCAATGTCGAAGAGTTGCCATGAAACTAGTTTCAATTTGAGTTTCTTGTGACCTCACCATTGGTTTAACTATAGGCAAAATCTTGACTAATCATGTGTATTAAATGGTCCTAATGTCAATAATTTGACACATAAATTCAATAAAAAAATTTCTTATTATGAATAAGAATGTTTGGGGCTATAGTTGAGGTTGAGGGTGAAATTAGGCCCAAAAGTATTTTGCCTTCATTTATGAATAACTATTTTTGCATAAGTATATTTCAATGTGTCACAGACCTTGGGCTCTATGTTGTGCATTACCAGTGACGATCAAGTAATCAATTGATGTAAAAAGTGAATTGATTTTGTGAAAAATAAGTCCCATTTGAATGAAAATATTGAACAACATTCTGTGCAACTTGAATTCAATGGAATCTGAATTGAAATTCAATTCTCAATTCAATTGAATTTAGATTAGATATAATTTAATTCAATTCAATTCAATTCCAATTCAACATATGAATTAGGATTGAATTTGGATTGAAGAAAAATGGGATGCAAATTGATGAAAAAAGTATTGAAAATTTGCTTGTGAATATGGGGATGAAAAAAAGAATTTTTAAATTTTGTGAAAATGGGCTAATTTGATTCTAGTTTGGAATTGTCCAAATGACAACTTCTAAAAAGGACAACTTATGAAATCTGAAGTTATCCTACTTAGACCAAATCTCATGAATCCTTGTCACTGAAATTTATGAAATCCAAAATCGTGATCTTTTGACAATTGATTTCTTTACATTTTTCAAGCTATCATAAAATAATCCAAAAGCATTGTGAAGATTCTTTTTAGTATTGACGTGGTTGTAGTTCCAAAAACACTACATCTAGGAAAACAATATTTATGCCAATCTTTCTCGCTCAATCCTTGGGAGTAACTTTAGTTCCATTTTTGAGCTGTTTTTAGTATCTTTCATAGACCATGAGGCACCCTTAGGAGTAGCAAGCCTATGGAACCTAAGCTAATGCTTGGAGGGTTTAGGGTTTAGGGTACCAATATCATGCACCTATATATACCACCTATACAATAAGATTCTCACGTGTGTAGCATGAACACATCAAGGGTGCAACCTGGGTATAGAGTGCTTATATGAGGACAGATATTGAAGAAACAATTAGTCCTGATGCAATACCATCCTTATACCAATACCCATGTGGTATAAGACCTGAGATAATATCAGGTATATATCTCCCTTCAATATCAGGTCTATGCCTCCCCTACACCATGCAAAAATCAGCCTGGGACTTAATACCAGTGCCAAACTGGTTTGATTTTTTTTTTAAATACCCAATTTTTTTTAAATACTTGGGTAGTATCACTCATCACTGAACACATACTTATCATCGAACACTTTCCAATATTTTCCTGATTCCTTAGCCAAATTGAGCGATTTTAGTGTCATTGGATGCACAAACTGGAGGGTTACAAATGTTCTTTGAGCATCAGAAGAGTAAAGGAGCAACACAGAAAACAAGAGAGGATGAGTGATAGTTTGCTTCAAAAAAAAATTTAAATAATTCTAGACTCCCTCTACTTCCAGCCCCATATCTTCCTCATTTTTAAGTCCATTTTGAGTTATTTAAAACCTGATGGGTGTGCCAACTAACACTTTACAAAATTTCTTTGTATTCCAAAAGCAAAGATGCACGATCAAAGATCTTAAACTCAAAATCTTAATCACTCCATATCTTGGCCATTCCTTTACCGAATTGAGATATTTTTGCAGCATTGGAAGCAATAGGTGGAGGGCTAAAAAAAATTATTCTTTAAGCTTCAGAATCAGAGGAACAATGTGTGAGTATTAGAGCTTGTTTGAATTCTTAAGTGTTCGCTCACCAACCTACGTACCCTACTTGTAATGCAAGACTTGCACCTATGTCTTTGTCTTCTTAAGGAGGCATATTTTACCCATTATGCAACTAGATAAGTATTCTTGTGGGGCAAATAGTATTCAACAGATGAATGCAATTCCTTTAAGTGTTCTATAAGCTTTATTATTGAAAAAATGATACCAAATGAGATGTTTACAAACATTTGGTGACATCGAAGTTCCACTACTTGATGTAAGAAATTATATCTAGAAGAAAAAAGTTTGTTATCATGCCATATTTTGTAGTCATAAGTCATAACTTGTAGATGCAACATTTACCTCTTTTGCATTTGGAAATAGTTCCAAATTGCCAAAATGGAAAGCCTTTGATTAAAGGGGCACAAAAATCAAATTAACACTCAACTCACTAAAGTTGAGGTTAATTTACCCAAAATTGATTAGACACAAATGACATATATTTTATTACACAACAAATATTAGCAACTTCGAAAAAATTATAAATTTTGACCTATAATATGTTAAAATTTTCCTCCAAGGAACACTTTAATTATTCAAATCACAAGGTTTAAAAGTGCCATGCCAAATGACCAATATTGACACAATGGTAGGTATAATCTTTAAAAATTGATTGATGAATATGAACATTGGTTGCATTTGTGCTACTACACTTGAACAACTTTAGTGTGTGGGACAATGGCATAGTTATCAAAATCAGCCTTATCAGGTCAGACCAGTCTCATCAATTTTATCACCAATGTAGCCCAACATCATGTCAATTTAAGGTCAAAATGTAATTTTTTTACAAGGATAAATTTTTTACCCCAATGAGAATCAAAATTCAGTTGCTTTTTAATTTTGAGGGGATAGGGATGATTAATTAGACTTGGGTCTTAGTCCATGTGGGGATTAAAATTTAGTTGCAAAAGAAAAAAAATCAAAACCATCCAGATGTGATGATTGAATTTTGGTTGCCATTTTGATAGTCAATTTTATTATTTATTTTTTACTTACAATTACAATTCCATCACCATATGGACTAGGATGTTTGAGACCATGTCCACCCAAATAACAATCTAGTAGCAACCTAGAAAAAATAATAATATTATTATTATTCCTTTTTCTAATTTTAAAATTCTTGATTGTCAAAATGGTAATTAAATTTTAGTTACAACATCTCAATAATCAAGGTTTTTTTATTTTTGGGATCAGATTTAGGTGGACTGAGTTCATAAGGTCAATTTTTATGTATGAAAATTTCCCAATCTAAAATGCAAGGCAATAATTAAAATATCTTATGCACAAACCCACCAACCGTGCACAGACAACTTCACACTTGAAAGCCCATTTCCAATGTTTGTTGATGAAGCTATGCAAGTTTGGTCGGTGCTTCCCTCTTTCTCTTTTTGCTTCCTTAGTTACTATCAACCTAGTGTTGAAATGATTGACTTCCCACGAATCTCATCACAAATATAGTAATAATCAGGAACTCATAGTAGTCAAGGTCCCCATAATCATGATGGTATATAAATATTATGTATTTTGTAATTCATGCATTTCACTATTTTTGTGCACTTTAACTTCTATGCATCCAAATTCTTACATGTCATAACTCCCATGTTGCTTGTGGTTTGGGTAGTCAAAAGGTGAATCCTAGGAAAAAACAAGCCTTCTTCCAATCCTATTGACAACCTAACACCATTTTTAATAGATTTTCCAACAATATAGTGCCAAATTGACTTTGGAAGTAAGGTGTTACATTGGTTGGTATCAATTTTTGTCATTGATAGATGGTAAAAATTAATTTGAGTTTTTGGACTCATCATAATTTTTCCATTGTGTTTGTAGACATGTCCAAATTTTTTATTATCAGTTTTGGGGAGTGTACCATTTTTTTTTATCAATCATTTTGACCTCCGAGATGTAACACACTAAACAAGTATGTAAATACGACCCAACCACTAAGGACTTGAAAAAAGGCACTATAATTGTAACATTTGAGTCCCATGTGTCAAGGTAAAGCAAATGTGTCCCCAATGGTCTATTGACATTGAAACAAATTTGTTAACCATGGTGAAAAAAAATTCTACACACCAAATTGAGGTGAAACATTAAAGGGTTGAATCTTGCATGAATCATGTTTATTAATGTGACATCTACAAGTGAAAGTGCAAGGCACAAGAAAATATTGGAAAGTAGAAAGAGTAAAAAACTTTGAGAGGGAAATACAATTGCAAACACTTTGAAAACATGAAGGAATGTGCAAACACCAAAAGAGCTTTGGATACCTGGGCCTTTGCTGCTCCCAGTGGGGGGATAATCTATCCGACCACAGTAAATCTATTTACAGTGCACACAAACTCTCACATAAAACTAGTACCACCCCTGGGTTATGGGTATGGGTAAGGATGATTTTACAGCACAATGGAGGGGTACGCTGGATCTTACTTGGGCAGGTGCCAAGAACTATTGTGTACAGATTCTTTCTGCAAAATCCGCAAAACCATTTTGCAAATCCACATGAAAACCATTACTTAATGGACCATGCCAGATACAGGCTATTGTGCCCATTTCGCTGCCTGTTTGGCAATTCGAGTAGTGCAGGATTGCCCAAATTTCTCAGAGGCATCTCCCGAGGTGCAATGGTCTGTACCGAGCAAGTTCAATAGTACATTCCATATAGACCAATCATTGCACATTTCCACCTTCAACAGTGATAGTCCATTTGTCTTTTTTGCAGGAAACAGGCAGAGTTCAAATTACAGCCAGTGATGGGAAGTTTGTTTTTGTTGCTAGTAAAGAGGCGCTAATTAAAAATTACACTCAGTGATAGTACATTTGTTTATTGTAGCAGTTAAGAGGTACAATTAAAACTGAAGCCATAATTTCCTTCAAATGGAGTTTAATTTTTCTATGAAAAAAGTTTAGTAACCTTTGGATCACGGCAGTAATCCAATGAGTCTTTCATTCTCAAAGGCACTGAAACAAGTTAGTTCAAAACGAAATAGATGTCTATGTAAAATATGACTACCTTCTCTGCCTCCACCTCATGAAATATTGTAACAGGCATGTATCTCCACTGGAATGAGTATCCCTTTGAAGGGCAGAGCCCAACTTTTGAAAATCAAGGCCTGATCACAATCAATTTTGAACTTCCAATACAGATAGTACTACTTACTGTATCTTTTTCTTTCTGGGAGCAAGCATGTACAGGTGAGCCACCTTTTGTTGATCCAACCAAACATGGGATAACTTCCAGTGCCAGAAATGTCCTACAATCTTCTTCATACCAACACACAGATCTAGTTCAAACCTAATATTAGCTTTGTTTAGTTTTAAGCCTGAAGTGTGCACAGATCTAACAAAGAACAGGCTAGCTTTACACACAAATCAGCAAACGCTTTAAGGCAAAGTATACTCCAGACTTTGCATTTCCCCACAATTTTCTCTCACTAGATCTCTGCAGGAAAGCTGCAAATTGAAGCTCATTTGAAAACACATTTTACATGAATTTCAGATTTTACAAAAAATGTAATAGCACAAAATGTTGTCCACAAGAAGTGTCTTTCCTGTTTATTCAGGATCTCATCGAATTCCTGGTCAAATAGGGTTTCTCAAAATTGGCTGTTTTGCAGGCAAGCAGAACTATTATTCATAGTTGTTGGTGAGTGTATCATTATGGAGATGTCGTGTTGACGCATCCACTCACATTCCTGCTCATGGAGCTTCTAAGGCTATTATTGACTAACACTTCCAAAAAATGGGTTGGATAAGAAGAATGGAGCCAGGTAACCCTATGAACCATACCAGTTCTTGACACATTCCGGTGGTACAATTGGATACCTAACTTTGTCATTGCAGTAGTCATAATAAACATAGTTGCTTTGCACATACTTCAAAGTCGTGATCTGTTCTGGAGTTAGGTATTGATAATGTTGTGCATTCCACCAAGCATCAACTGGACCAGCAGCACAATAAGAAATATCATTGTTAACCACCAAGCATCCATCAACCCCAAATCCCTGGTAAGATGCAACAAAAGGTTGATATGCCCAGTCAATAGGGTATTTTCCTCCTTGTGTGGCCCAGGTGCTCCCATCCCAGACAGCAGCAAGAATTGGCATTGGTTGCGAATTGAGATATGGCACCCCTATTGCCTCATTGTTCCTGAAGACACGGATTGGTGTGTTGTCCACGTAGAATCTGCAGTCCACCAAATGCATCATTGCTAAGGTGGGATGGGCATAGAAGTCCTTCCTAAAGACAAGCAAGCAAAATACCCTAAAAAGCTCATACTTTATATATACATCTGCAGGCTCTGATAGAAATCTCAGCATTAAACAAAATGTCTAGGGTTCTGTTGATGACCAGATCAAAATGACTGCAAAAAATGCACATGGAAGTGATTGGCTAAAGAGCTCATCTCCAGATTGTTGCCATGAGGTCGGTGCAATCAAATGCATCATTGGTAAGTTGGAATCAGCAGAGAAGCCCTTCCTAAAGACAAGCTGAGACTACCTTAAAGCTCATGCTGCGTATTTATCTGCTGCCTCTGATAGCAATTATCAGCATGAAATAAAATGCCTTCGGTTCTACTGTTGACAAGACCGAAATGACTGCTAAAATTGCACATGCAAGTGATTTGCTACAGTACTCGTGATGTGCTTTTTTGCTGGCTTCAGATTGTTGCCATCAGGTTCTAAGTTACTGTCCCAATACCAGATCACTTCTATTTGGATCCAAGGCCAGGATGTCTTACGTAATGAGTTCCCTTGTCCAGCGAAGGGTGTAGCTGTGGAACTCTGCTGTTGGGTCGAACCACAGGTTGATCCGCTGCTCCCGGTTCCCAACTCCATGGGCAAACACGTTCGTCTGCAGCGAGTACGGTTGGCCGCTTACATTCCCCAGAAACTCGAAGTCCAATTCGTCATGTGCATCTCCTGAGGACGCTAGCTGCACATGGATAATTGCAAGAATAGGAACCAAGTTAGAAATCGACGCTACTATTCTGAAATGCTTTAAGAGTTCATCGACTGGAAATTAGAGACAGTAGTCTTCAGAATGCCCAGAACGTGAGGGGATTGAATGTGATTCATCTCAAGCGTTCCGGAAACTATCTATTTTCTAACCCAGGCTGTTGCTTCAAGCTTAGAATCTTCTGCTAGCCTCGGTTATTTCCCTTCGCTTCGCTCCTTGCCACGGAGAAATGTACACAAAGCTAGATTGTCATGACTTGCGACATGCCCAAGACAAAGGACTGCTTTCTATTGGAAAACAGGCTATTAAACTCCTATTGCAAAAGTTGTATGAAGGCTTACGAAGAAAGTGGTAACGGTGCCTGCAGAATAGCCAGGGGCGAGCTTGAGATTGAAGCCAATATTTCCGAACAAATAAGAGCTCTTTGATGCGAATGTAGCAGCTGCACATTTCCAAAACAGGGTTTGCCCCATGGTAAGGATTTCCAAGCGGATAAATCTTTAGTACTAAAAGGACTCTCGTGAGGAATTGCAACCCACTCCTGCTCAATTCCTGCTAGATTATGATGGCCAGAAGACTGAAACTTTTCGCTTCATCTCCACAGTTCACTGACGCAAACTATCAAGGGTTGAAGAGTGGACCAAAGCCCAAATGATCTATTACTTGAATATTCGACGAGAGCCAAATTGACGACCTGCCCGCCATCTAAGATTTGAGCGTGATTGCCGTCGCTGGTGACTACAAAATTCGCGTCGAATGTAACAGGAAACTCAGCTGCATGACACACAACTGCCAGAAATGCTGCTGCTACAAAACCAAGCACCAGTAATGACCGGATTCCCGTGAACATCGCCATTCCTGCTGTCGATCGAACTCCGGCTTGGAGAATGACAAACACAGCTACTCCTCTTCGCAGCTCGCAAACGGATCAGCTAATATTTGTTTAAATATCTCCCCATATACTTATAATCTCGTAAAAGATTACGAAAGTCTACTTGCCAACCAAAGTTGCAGATATCGTTACTGATGATCAGGATCGAAGAAGAGTCGAGAACGAAGAAGGGCAACGATCGTGCAATGCAATGTCCCAGATCAGAAGAGCTCTACTGTCCTACGAGAGGGATTTGGAGGGGACTGAGGGGAGTCGGAAGCTATATTGCAGCTGGAACGGAGTAAGGACAAAAGACAAGTAGACTCGCGGTAACGGGGACCTCGTCGTGCAAAGAGGCTTGTAGACAGGGGTGACAGATGGCATTCCGTAACAGACGAACAGTCAGGAACAGCTAGCGACTGCCGCACTTGAATTCTCTGGGCTACATTCAGGCAGCCTGGAATATATTGGGCTCCAAATGAGACACATATGCACGATAATAGGCTAGTCCTTGTCCAGATAGACGCCACAAGATAAGGACAAGCGATCATTAATGTAGGCCACCACCCTGTGTTTTGTTGGCGATTCCTCCATGTCAGGGTTTTCTTTTTTTATTCAATTTTGTTATATATAGCGCCAAACTGGCGATTGTCCACAAGAAGGTAAATTAGCCAGATTTCTCTGTAGACCAGAATCCACTGGATTTTTTGATGTTGCTCAAGTCGTTATCATTTGTATGTATATTTAGCCAACTTTGGCGATAGTTAAACTATAAAAGTAGAAAATCTCAAGCACCGTTACTTATTGTAGCCCAATGTGGCGATTTTTGGTGGATTTTTTTTTTTCTTTTCTTGGTGAATGTTTTCCAAAGAATGATTTGTGAAAGAATATGTTTTTCCAAAAACATGTGTTGCAAAATAGCGAAAATCACCACAAAAAAATCATTGGACCACATATGAAAGTATAAATATTTAAGAATCTTTTTATATTCTGGCTATCCGCAGGAACTTTTTGTAGAAACTTGGCAATATAGGGTGGGGTCAGTTTCCTCACAAAAATCCTTTGTATGTGTTGAAATCATATTTTTCAGGTGCCAAAATTCACGAAAATTCATCAACATAAGTTCTTTTTTCTTTTTTGAGGTAGACTTCTCATAATTCTCTCTTTCTGCCTTTTCCTCAAATTACAAACTTTGTCTCACAAAAGTTGGATTCAATTTCTCTATATCTAGTGTTGGAAAACTCTCCCAACCAGCGTTTTTTTTTGTGGCGAAATTGCACCCATTGGTGAAAAAAAAAGGGGGGGGAGGGGGGTGGGGGCACACCTTGTACAAAGGACTTTTTTCGGGGAAAGAATCCCAAATTCGCTATATTTCAAGGGGGAGAAAAGTAGAAATCGCCATATTTAGACAATAGGTTCTTGCATGTCAAAAAAATATATACTCTTTTCTCTGATCCGTAGCCAAATTTGGCTAAACACCTCTTGTGGATAATTGTCCGGCCACCTACCTCTCAAAATTGAAAACAAAAGCCCTGGCTCACAACTGCATCACCAAACTTTCTATTATGTCCCACAACTAAATTAGCTACACGAATTCAATTTCAATGTTCAAGTGCAAACAAGGTCCTGGAATTCTGCCTTAAATTCTTGCATCTATTTGGTAGGCAGGGACATGGGAAGGTGCTGTTACATTGATGTTGACAGCACAATTTTCAGACACACCTAGAGGTGTAATGTAGACGTGTCACAAAGCAATCAAGAGTCAATAATAGTGTAGTGCTAAAAGACCAGCCTCCTTTCAACCACTCCACTTGAAAACTTCCATGTTTGTGCAAATGGATAATAACATTAGTAGGCTAGCTGTTTATTAGTTTTGAATCAATGGATGCATAAAGTTTGAGTATCATTAAATTGAAGCTGTTAAATCAGAAGTTTGGGTGTCATTAAATTGAGCATGATAGATTATATATTTGGGTCATCAATTACCCATCAGCAGAAGGGAATATTTATGAGCATTATAGTTCCAGTGATATTCATGAATCATGATACATTCGCATCAGTGACAGCCAAGTGTCCACTGTCGAGTCTCGACCAGTCATGAAGAGAAGGGAGTTATGCAGTGCATGAACTGGCTGTGAGTGTACTCCACGCATTGCAAGGCAGATAATTATGTATTTGAATGGCTTCTGCTGTCCAGTCATACAAAATCTTAAATTGAAAATTTCTTGGGAATTTAAAAACCTTGCATGTCGCACTGGTTAGGAAAGTGCTTTCAAGTTTCAACATTACTGGTACTTTGGCAAATTTTGAAACAACTGGCGGGAACAAAACTTGAGCTTCGGGAGCTGACTGGGGTGCATGTCTGTATGCGTTGTCTGCCTTGTGAAAGTACATAGGGTTGTGGTAGGTGAACTACAAACCCATGGTCTTTATCACGTGTAAACACCACAGCTGCGCGGTGGTGCGGCAGCAACAAGACGGGATGCAGGCTTTACAATTTTAGTAAAGCTTGTGGAGAGGGTAGGCGAGCTTTCCTAAAACAATTCGTCCTGTAATGTGACATCCCAATACACTACTAAAAAACAAACTAGGTCTTTAGGTTATTCTTTTGCCTGCAGAACAGCGTGTTTTCTTTGAAAGCATTCTTTAAAGTGATCCTATTGAAACCCTGCCAAACTTTATAAACCGAAAGCACCCAAGAAAGGGAAAGGGTCCCATTTGGTATTGTGTGCTTGAGCTAGTAACTCAGGTGGCTACACTCATATGCCTGGTTATTTTTCAAACTGGCTATACAGAAAAATATACAAATAACATATGAACTATTTTCGCCCTTGGATGGGTGGTGTATTTGGCTATTTCAGGTGGCATTGTGCCTGTGAGAAGTGACTATTTCAATTTTGACAAAGTTTGAATTTAGGCTGCAGTAAAAAAACTCATGGAACCATTTGGTGAATCTTAGAAGATTAGAATGGCAAAGCCCAACCCCAAACAAAACAAAACAAAAGGTCATGGCCAATGATCAAAGCTACTTGAATTACAAATTACAAGTTAAAGATTAAACACTAGCAATTTTCTACAAGTCCATAAAATTCAAGATAAAAACTGAAATCATATGAACAAATCACAATGCATAAATAAAATTGAAAAATCATGTGAAGTAGTTGAACCCTTGTCCAAAGGACACTCCACCCAATGGTAGCACATGATTTTAACATACAAGCCACACATTAGTTTAGGGACACAAAGAAAACCAAATGGGACTCAAAGAGAGAGAAATTTACCAAAAGCTCAAATTGGTCAACATCATGGAAAAGTGAGGCATTGAAACCAAATTACATCAAGCTAAAAAGATCCCTTCTTGTTTTTTCATCAATCCAAGTTGTTATGACTTCATCATGAAAAAAAGTATTAACAATATAAAACAATTGTGCAAATATACACACCACCAAAATCAAACTTTCCAAATCCAATAGTATTATAGTTCGAACCATAGCCAATTTTGCTATTTTTATGAACCCAAAAAATTAAGCACATAACAATGCATCGGAATAACAAGGCATAATTGCATTCCATCACTATTAATAAACTTGAAATGGATCTGAAATTGTATGCGCTAACATTCAAAATTGAAAAATGCATTTCAAGAGCTTTTCTTTTGATTATTGAAATATAATTTAACTACAAATCTAGATATATTTCCCAAGCTATTAATAATAAAAGTTTTCTTCTACCCAAACAAGAGGTCATCACAAAGATGAAAAACCACAACAATCAAATATTGTCATTTAAAACATTATTTTTTATAAATTAATGTTTTTTAATTTTTTGTGAATAGGGATTTTGAACCATAATTTCTTCATTCCACCTTGTTTGTTTGAAATATGTCATATTTTAATATTCAATGTCACATGTGAAATGAAATCAATAACATATACATAACATTGCAATACAAAGGATATATAGAGGTCCATCTTTTCAACTTAAATTAAACTGGTTTATAATTATAGTGCCATTAACAAACTTATTTATAATTAAAATGCAACATACATAACATTGTAATGCAAAAAATATCTAAATCTCCATCCTTTCAACTTAAATAAAACTAATTTACAATTGTAGTGCCACTAACATATCTTTATTTATCATTAAAATGCAACATATTTAACATTAATAGTACAAACTAAGTTATAATCAACTATAATTGCATACAATGTTGGTTTTCAAAATAAAATGCATCACATACTTGGAGTATTGAGGTTAGAACTCACCATACCTTTGTTATTTTCAAATTTGTTTTCTTGCACATATTGGTTTGGATTATTATACAACAAACAACAACACATTGAATGACATGGTTATTTACAACCTACCAAATTATACATCGCATGTTATTAAATTGCTACTTGCAAACAAAGTCAAACATGGTTGACTACAACTATATTTATGATGTGTACATTTTATTATATAGATGTCTATTTTGCAAACCAATTATAATACAATTCCCTAATTTTCTAACATGAATTTTTATTTTTATTTTTGCGACAATTGTAAAATAGTTGTATATTAATTGTTTGGAACTCTAGTTGTAGGGTAGTTTAGTTGGCATGAACATGATTTTTCATAGTGAAAGGATCACCATTATTGGATTTTTTCATATATTGTTAAATCATGTATTGAAAAATAATTCGATATATTAATGATAAACTATAGTTTATTATGTTGAACTTGAATGAAGGAAATTTTCTTGAACCATATAATATATAATTTTTTGATATTTTTAAATTGATTTTTTATTCAATGATCCTTTGGAATATTAAAGCCATTTAAGTAAAAGAAAATATTACACATAGTTTTATGTTAAATTGCATTCATGGTGATTGATTATGATTCAAATTGCATCAAAACCAATAACCAATTATAATGATATATATTGTCTAATTAGATTTTCTTATTTAATGTAGACCCCTAATTCCCATTATGGAACAACCTTGTAATGAAATGATAAAACATTGGAAAAGTTGTGTCATGGTTGAAACCAATGTTGGGCATGTCATAAATATCAATATTGATGTGAATATCAATATCATGGAAAAGGCCTAAATGGTATAAGTTTTTTGCATTATGTGGGTAATACCATATATACCCCATATAATCATTCATATTGGACTAGGGATGGTATTGCACCCACTTAAACTTGATTAAACAATAACATGATATTACAAGTGTTGGTTTATAATGAAGAGTATTATGCATAAATATTGCGAATACAAAGTTAGAATGTTAATTTCATCGGAATATTGTTGGTATTAGTGTACAACTAGTGTGAACCCGGTGCATAATGCACCCGTCGAGCTCCCCCCCACCCAGTCCTTCCCATTGCCCACTCCGGTTCTTTACCTTGAGGCCTGAATTCTGCAAAGGAAGGAAGGTAGTAATGCAATTTTTCAAGAGCAAGCTTCTCGACCACCATCCAACTCCTCTTCTTCTCCAAAATGCCATAGGAGCTGTTTCTCTTTGTGACTTCTTTTGGTGGAAGGAACGCCAACCCACACACACACACACACACACACTATAGAAAGTCTCAATGATCTTCTTGCAAGCTTTCTCCCTAACACAAATGCGTCACCTAATCTTCCGCAAATTCTTCTTCCCTCTTTAAAGAATCGATGTGGATAACCTCGCCACCTCACAGATCCGT
>Ga0116231_10007775_pt1 | contig 19317 bp, 32 predicted proteins | sample S1TSphgellanicum_2_FD_89695 | JGI IMG/M metagenome (GOLD analysis project Ga0116231, IMG submission 89695) | Host-associated microbial communities from peat moss isolated from Minnesota, USA - S1T2_Fd - Sphagnum magellanicum MG | ecosystem: Host-associated > Plants > Peat moss > Unclassified...
AGGATCCCGAACTATCACCAGCGCTGGCACCGGCTTATACACGAGGCTGCGCGTAGTCGCAAACATTATTTTGTAATTTTTGTAACACAATCTCGAGCAAAAGAAGCCCGCACGGGGCGGGCAAATACCACGGGAGGTCGGCTGCGGTAGACGGTACTACGGTACAGCGCCCATTTGACCGCGATATTCATCAGCGGACAACATAGGCGCCGTAATAGCAAATGGGATTTTAGGGCTATATCGAAGGTCAACAAACGACGAAAGCACGAGCAGCAGATCCCCTGGCGTTACTTTGTTAGCAGGCGCAGCCAAGGGAAAGATAAGTCTGCTGTACTCCAGAGCAGCAGCAGCCAACTCGCTACAAAACCAAGCATCATTGCAACGCCAATTTCTACCCACCACGAAAGCGGCAATGGCCAGCGCGTCATATGGTTTTCCAACTTGCTCTGCAAGGAAAGCATAAAACTCTTTTTCGTGATCCTCATGGTAGGAAGGTACCTTTATTTGAAAAGTGCTTTGACCGGCGAGATAATCCGAGGGTCGGATTTGCACGCCGGGCGGAATGTCGCCGCATTTGTCGGAGCGGGCTCCGAGCAAGTTGCCGTCCGGCAGCACGATATCGACGTGGGAGTAAGCTGGACCGCCGCCGAACCATTTGATTAGGTTCGATTCGAAATCGTTACCCGCCGAGAACTGAAGCGTTACTGACATTTGTTCCGGCATTACCTTTGTACGCAATCTCATCGTCTAGCCATTTATCGAGTGCCGCAGCGTTCACGAATCCGAGGTCGGTTAAAACGTCTAGGTCGGATCTTAGCAATCGATAACGAGCGGCGTCAAGCGCATCAGGATCGGTGCCGGTCATAGAATGTACCATTGCCGTTCATTCTCCCAGCTAGCTATTTCCAAAGCCTCATCTCCATTGCCGGTTTGAGCGAACCATGTCGTCATACCCGAATGCTCAAGCCTAAAGAACTGAGCACGGAAATGTCTGCGCACTATTGTCTGCTTCCAAAGCGACAACGGCATATCCTCGTTAAAGTTTTTCGATGAAAGATTAGCGCGGCTGCGTTTTATCGCAAGGTTTTCTGCGTCGGACCATTCCATGTTAGTAATCCCCCGCGATAATTTCCGAAGCGCGTTGCCTGACTAAAATAAGCCAGACATTTGCCCACAAAGTATTACCTTCGGACAAATAGGATTTGTAAATTGCAATGCAATAAAAAAGTGATCCTGCCATTTGAGAATGTCTTTGAAAATAGCATTGTTGATACAGCAATTCTCTGTTTATCATTTCCAGTACCCTTTAACTGTAAGGTAGCTGTAGCTGCAAACCTCTTTGACCGCAGCATCGTGTTCGTTGTATTCGTCGGTCCCTGGCGCGTGTTCGTCGCGCTGCTGCATAAAAACTGACAGCGCAACTTCGAAGGGAACCTGCGCCAGCAGTGACCTTACTCGTTCTTTGGTATCCATTTAATTTCCCTTCGCTGCCGAGTGGTGGGTGTAGAGCGGCTGGCATTCGATTTGATCCTCGCTCATGGCGCGGCTGTTCTCAGGATGAATTGGTCCGTGCGTGTAGAACCAAGGTTTTGCGTCGTCGTAACGCCACCTGTAGGCCACCGGCTCCTCCTGTACGGGAGCGGCGGCCTCAAGCGCGGCATGAGCGCGCATCGTCTGAATATTGCTGCCATCGGCGCGCACACCTTCGGGACCATCGCATCGGTCAACTAGTTCTTTGAGCGCGGCGAACAATTCATTTTGCATGATGTGTTTCCCCTAGTTAAGAAAAAGGGGGCATTTGCCCCATTGATCCGCCATTGCTTCGGCGATGCCTTCGTATGTTCTACTCCGTTCTTTCCACCGATCTTGACTAGGTGGCATGAGATGCACCTTCGGGGTTCTTCCTGCAACCACGTTTGTCGGGACCAATTTCGGTAATCCCTTTAGCCATAGACACGTTGCTTTAGTTTCGCCATGTCCAAACTGCCATGGCTGAATTATTTGATCTGGTTTGCGGATGCGGCTGGAGATGATTGACACCGGATTCTCAACGCAAATCTTCTCTATTGGAGCGTCCATAAGCGCGCGCACAAAATTCAAAGCCTGTTCAGGACGATTGCCTTTGCTTTTGAACCAACGAGCGCCAGACACGGCTAAATCTGTGCAAGGAGGGTGAGCAATCATTAAATCCCAACCCTCCCCAAGTATTGAAAGAACGTCGGCGCGAATGTGAAAATGCGAATGATCTTCGGAATCCAGCAAATCGCAGGACCAGGCATCGTGCCCACGATCCCTAAACGCTTGACGAACCCTGCCGCTGTACTCGCAAGCTACTACAACTCGCATAATTCCCCTTTGCTGTTTCCCCTAGTTAAGAAAAAAGGGGGCATTAACCCCCTTCATTTAGGCAAGCATCAATTCCACCGTCCAGCAAACAAGCTGCTGTTCGATGCACTTGCGCGCCGCCTCGTTTGTTTCGTAGCGCAGCGCCTGCTTGTGATCCTCGATCCGCTGCTCCAGAGTCTTGATTTGGGTTTTCGTCATCGCATTTTCTCCCGGTTAAAATTACGATAACAGAATTATCGGCTAAAATTTCGGTGCAGTCAATACCATATATCAGTTATTAAGCCGCTTATTTCCGCCCCATTTTTACTACCCTCAATTTCGGAGGCTCCGATTTGGGTATCTTTTCAGGGGGCCAAGCCTGCAAAGGCTCGATTTTATATGGTGGAATGGGAGTCAAATCCCGCTTGCGAGCATTCCGGCGAAACAGAAAACTTACGACAGACGCTAAAAGGTTACGCATTTTCCACCTTTCAAGTTGCATTAGCCGAAAAAGAGGTCTATAGTTTGCTTACCCATTCGGGTAACGGTTTTCTCAAACCCAATAAATAACACAGAAAGGATTACCATGTCGCAACTTCTGTCCAAAATGTCCGCCAAAGCAATCGTCGGCGCAATCAAGCCGCTCCTGCCGCGCGACGCAGAGAAAAACATCATCAAAGATCAAATCGTCATGCTCTACACGGTTTTCGGGATCGCTCGCGGCGTCAAAAAGGGGGAAAGCACTTTTGGCCCTTGGGTGAGTTTCAGCGGCAGTTTCGAAGCCGTGGATACCAATGGCGAGGTCTACAACAGTTCCAATCTGTTCCTGCCGGAAGTCGCGGAAAATCTGCTGCTTCCCGTGGTTATGGACGAAAAGAATGAATCCGGCGTTGCGTTCAGTTTCGCCATCGGCGCGAAGGCTTCCGATTCCAGCGTCGGATATGAGTACGTTGTCAAGACCTTGCAGGAACTGGCGGCCGACGATCCCTTGGCTGCGATGCGTGCGAAGCTGGCCGACAAGCTGCCCAAGCCTGTCGCGCCGAAGGTAATCGAATCCGCCGCCGCAGCCGAAACCGCGAAAGAAACCGCATCGGCCGAAACCGCGAAAGAAACCGCATTGGCGGAACCCGTCAAGAAAGCTGCCGCATCCGAACCCGAAAAACAATCGACGGGTTCCGGGTCCAAGCGCAGAGCAGCTTAAAACCGTCATCGCTTTACTAGAACCGCTCAGGCGGTTCTTTTTATTTTGCGCGGCGTAAACACATGCTTGCCGTCTAGCTTGAACGTAGGAATCGGATTTGGTGCTTCTACGGTGTCACCCTTAGCGATATAGAAAATCGCCAGAGGATTTAGTTTGACCCCTTTCGACGCCATTTTAAGACAGGTAAATTCGCCATCCTTTTCGCCCATGACCGCGTATAGCTTCTTACCCGCGATGGCGATTTGTTCGCCGGTAAATTCATGCTTCCATCCTCCCAAGCGCTTAGAATCGATGGTGCCGGAGAATCCATTGCAGAGGATAGAGTCTGTATCACAATATAACGGACGGTTTGCAGCGGATAGTCCCCGTAAAAGAGTGGCACGAGATCCGCCCGTAATGGAGGCGGCGGTTGCCACGTTAAGGTAGCGTTTGATCGGCGATGGCCGACCCCAGATAATAAAGTTTTGATGCTTGACAACAGGCGCATAATTTTTCTCCGGTTCGTTTTCGTCTACGATTGGAGGCACTTCTCCGTCTGGGAGAATAATCGAATCCTGAAAATTCTCTGGATTCTGAGCAAACTTGCCATAAGCACTATTCAAAATTAGCTTATAGAAAATCTCGTGAAACTTATCACCTTCGGCTTTCGCTTTCAATCGGGAGGTATAAAAGTGATCGATAAAATCATCGAAGCTGCCGACTTGATAAAAATTGTATGTCTCTAGAACCTTACGCGGTTTGATGGTGCCGGTTTCTAGTCCAGCCTCAAACTCGTGAATGGTTGAGTAAAAAGCTCCCTTCGGCGTGTCTTTCGAATCTTCGACCGTAAAATCTAGTCTATCAGGGAATCTCACCGGAACCGCACCGTTATTTGCGCCGGTCCATACGACGAATGCAGTTTTAGGTTCGATTCTCCCCTTAACTAAACACTCCGCACCCATTGGGTGTATCTTGTTTTTCATCGTGTCTGGATACGATGAGTTGATATCGTACCCTTCAACGCGAGTGTTAATTATCCCTGTCTCAAAACACTGGCATCGTCCGCCGTAGTAAAACTGGCGATACTGCGAATCCATTGCTGGTGAAAGCGTTTCGTACTCGTGAAACTTTTTCAGTTCACGCATTGCAGTGCCGCCGATTGTGAGTCGGTCGCCAAATTCATCCACGAAAGCCGATACGAGTTTGAATAGTGCTTCCGTGTCGGCCAGCAGATAGCGCATTATTTCGTCTTTGTGATTTTCTCGTACATCCCTTTCCATCAACCTATAGTCTATGTCTTGTTTTTCGCCGCTCGCCGAAAGAGGTATCGGCAATATCGCGTATGAATCGCGCAGTGTATGAATGTCTAAAAACGCTTCTACTATTCGACCGTTTATTATTTTAATGCGACCTTCCAACGCATCGATGATGTAGAGAAAATCAAACTTGCCGCCATTGTGTGCATAGATAACATATGAATCCGTTATGTTATGCAAAAGGTTCACTAGTTTGCGTTCGCATTCCCCTGGCTTTTCCCAAGCCTTAGTTTCCCAATGGCTAAAATGTCCATCCCCATTGTAGAAATCCCATGCGAAAGGGACCGGAATGCGATTCTCTAAAAATGGATCCGTTTCGAAATCGATAACCGCTAGTCTCTTTTTACCTTTTCTTTTTGTTTCCATTGCCAGCCTTCCCTAATTTGCGAACGGCGTCCGATAGCTTAGAAACTTGCTTGTTAAATTGCTGTGCAACCTTCGACTGATAGGCTTGCGCTTCTTTCTCCGCTTTGGCTTCTGCCCGGCTAAATTCTCGCAAGGCTTTTACACGCGCTGCTTGACGGCGCTTTGCTTCCGATTTGCGGGCGCGCTCCGCATTTCGTTTCAACATTTCGTCGTATTTTTTATCCGATAGCGACGCGCGATAGGCTTTTTGTTTTGCCGCTTGCGCGTCCATGTATTCGGAGTATTCGCGTTCGGTCATCCTGGCGATACGCCTAGAACGCTGCTGCGAACGGCGCGCAGCTTTTAATCGCTCGCGTTCGGTATCGCGCTTTTCATTAAACGGGGTGGAAGGTAGTCGATTTGCTAGCGGATCACCTTTAATCTTATAAAGGTGAATGCTTTTTATGAGTTTTGCTTCCGCGTCGCCGCCCTTCTTAGCGGCTTCTATCATCGATGGATAACGCTCGATAAAATCGGCTAACTGTTGCTGACGTGTTTTTCCGTTGCCTGAGAAAAACTGCCTAGACGAATTGCCAAAATACTGAAACGCTAAAACTTCATCGTCGGCAAACTGAACCTTGTTAGCACGCAGTTTCTCTAACCATTCAGGTATCGATGTAGCTTCTATCGTCAAATTCCTGCTGCTAATCGAACCTGATTTTCCTACGGTTGTTAATCGGAAGTTGCCTCGTGTAGCGGTAACTTTTTGATTAGGTTGAATGGGCACCACTACGCGACCCATTTTTGTATCGAAACCGTTTTGCCTATAAAATTTTTCGTTGTCTTTTGAAACCTTAACGGTAGTAGCTCGGCCTTCGATAACCTCAGACCATTGTTTGATCTGCGATTTTAGGTATTTTGTGGGATTGACAGACCGCGCATCATAGGACTTGCTAATTAGCCCTTTGCGCTTTAGGATCGCCACGTCGTGACGAAACTTTTTGATGCCAGGATCCGCACCCGAGCGGCTTGCCATAGCTGATTGATCCCCGAATGAGCGACCCTGCTTTACCGCCGCAAAGTCCCTCTAGCGCCGCGATCCCCGGATCGCGCCCCGTTACGCTGTTCGACATAATAGCGCGCATCGAGTCACGAAACAATCCCCGCGCGGTTCGGTTCGAACAAGCGATCTACGAGCAAATCAAAGGTCGCGTTCCGACCGCCGCGCAGGAATCGATCATCGATGAGATAGTTAAACGGCACCTTTGCAGTCGCAGTACGGGATTGATGATCTACTGCACTTCATGGGGCAGAGTGCAAATAATGGGATTTAATTTGTACGGTCCCTCGTGCCACTACAATGCTACGGTGTTCGATTACCTAGCCGATGAAAATATGCAGCGTTTTACGTTCGCGCTTTTGATAGCGAACATGCGCATAACCTTCGACCTAAACACCCTTGCGCAAGACAAAAATTCGCGCTTGCAATTTGCAAAGCGTTACAACGGCGCGGATTCCTACGCCGATCTAATAGCCGATAGCTTGCGAGCGTTCGGTTTCTCAGTGTCAGAATAACTAGGGGTCTGAATGAGTACCTATAATGCAGTGCAGGCTGCAATCAATGCAGCGCAACCGATTCCGTTTGTGGGCGGCACGAATTTGCTCAAGGGGGATAAGGGCGCAAAAGCAATTAGCTGTCTGTGCGACTTCTCTGCGACTGGTATCCCTTCGAAGGGATACACGATTGACCCTACTGTTTTTCTCCAAAAAGGGTACATCAAAACCGTACAGGCTCTGTACATCGACAACAGTGCGAACAATAACGTAGTTACTGTATCTAATCCGACCTTCGGTCAAACGTTCTCACTTCCGGCAGGCTGGCAGGGATACTTCCCAATTCTGGCATCGGATCAATCGCAGCAGCCGCTGCAAGTCACTTCCATAGGATCCGCGCAAGCCTATGTGATTTTGCTAAACGTTTTAATGCCGCTCGGAATTTGGGCGGCAACGGCAACCCCGTCACAATCGACCACTCCGCAGCCGACCGCCGATGCGATACTCGATGCAACCGTATCGGGTAATCAAGTGCAAGTTTTTGACTCCTCTGCAAATACTGAGTTGGCTAATTTGCTGACGGAAATCACTGCGCTGGCGGCGAACCTTGCCAATGTGACTATCGGCGGCGGCACTCAAATATCCTCCGTGCAGCAAACGGCGGAAAGGTCCGTCACGGATCACAGCGGCACAATTACCGCTGGCGGAACGGCACAAGTCGCCGCTGCTGTCAACAATTCGCGGCAGGGAATTTATCTGCAAAATCTAGACACGACAGAGGATCTATGGTTTTCCCTGAGCGGGACTGCCGCCGTAGCTACAGCGGGTAGCTTTTCCCTGTCGCCAGGGACCGGCACCACTGTTGCCGGAGGCGCGTGGCAAAACTCTAACGCGCTGACGAACGCAATTTCGGTTATAGCCGCTACCACGGGGCACAAATTTTCGCTAATGACATGGTAAAAAATATCGCGTTGTTTTTGCTTGTAGGATTTTCGTCGGCTTTCGCACAGACGTATCCGCCCATAACCACGCCATCGGGGCAGACAAACTACTACAACAATGGCGGCATGGTGCAATTCGGAGCGTCCAATCCGACGCCGACTCTAGGCACCATCAATACACCGACAACGCTTAACTACCGTTGCACGGGCGCAAACGACGATCAAGCGATCAGTGCTGCGTTTTCCGCGTATACCTCTGGCGCTGTCAGTTTCACGACCTACATGTTATCGGGTAATTGTTCGATAGCGTCAACCGTCACGATTCCAACTGCTGCTTCCGGTTTGACTATGACCGGAGAGGATAAGCAAAGCACGACGATACAGGCTGCGGCAGGATCGAATCTGCAATCGATGTTTCAAGCGTTATCGAGTACCGGCACGCTGCAAAATTTTACTTGGCAAAATCTAGTGTTCGATGCCAACTATCCAAATCAAACCTCAACAAACTTTAGTGAGATTTTCAGATTCGGCGGCGGTCAAAGTTTCTACAAACTCAAATGGCAAGACGTGACTTTTCAAGGTTGCGGCGGCGCTCCTTGCATTATTCTTAACACTTCCGGGACCGCAACAAATTTCGACTTTTTTCACGATACATGGCAATCATCGTGGTGCCAGGGTATGCAGCTTTACGGTGTCCAATATGTCAGCATAACTGACTTTACCGTTTACGACATGAACAAATCGGTTGACTCTGGCGGAACATGCCCGGTTTTCGGGTTCATCAGTGACAGTTCCCCGCGCGCCGCTTTAACCTACACAATCGGACCCGGCCGCGCGCAAAACGTTACTGGTAACGAGTTTTTGATCGAGTGCCTAGCATCTACCAGTTCCCCCTGCAACGGTTGGACGATCCATAATATAACGTGCTACGCGAACGCTGTCGGAGAATGTGGTGTCAGCGGACCATTCGATAATTCGTCCATCGGCGAAGGGTACACAATTATCGACGGAAACGGCGGCGACAGGGACGGCTGCGAGTGCGGCGGCAACAATTTGCGCATCGTCGGATTCGTGCTAGACAATGGCGTGCTATCGGTAGTCAACAATTCAACAGCGTATGGCAGTACCGGACCCTCTGGGATTTTAGTAGCGGATAACACCATCAATTTGCACGGTACTCCTACGCAAAACGGTTTGTACGGGATCGCGCTTTCAAGCGTCAATCATGTTAAGGTAGTAAATAACACGATACAAACTAACTATGTCGGTAACACATACAGTTACGATCCGATTTTTGTAGGCTTTTATGGCGGGATAGGTTTTTGCAACTACTGCCGAATCGAAGGGAATAAAATCTTCGATCTAAGCGCGACCTCTGTTATGCAGGGGATCAGGTTGCAGGAAAGTCAGACGCAATTTAGTACCCATGTGACTATTCTGCGCAACGAAATTGAAGGCGCCGCTACGGGTCTATATTTTAACAGCGGCACTACTTACAGCACTTACGTCATCGCTTGCGCGAATGACCTTACGACAACTACCACGCCGATAAACGCTACGCCGACGAACACGGGTGACAGTGTGGCTAACGCTCAGTGTTCGGTATTCTGAGAATCCTATGAGCCTAGAACCATCGGTAATGCAAGGGGTTCAAACCGACGCGCAAATTGCGCTAGGTCAAAAACTAGGGCTTCCTGTTTTCACCCTTGGGGGATTGCTTGTAGACCCGATGGGCAATGGGTTGATTCTCACTCCTCAAATAGTAGGCAACGCGGCGGCGGATACCGCATCGATTCAGGCGGCCGCTTTGGCCCTATATAACGTAGGGGGAGGAACGGTTCAGCTTCCGGCAAAGGAAATTACGATCAACGCTTCCTTGCCCATGTATCAAGGGGTCAAATACAAAGGGCAAGGATCTGTGTCCGATAATTTCGGCTTCTCGCTGCCGACGCAAGGGACTGTGTTAATCGGCGCCTTAACTTTCGATTGCTTTGCTTACAACAATACTCCGGCGCCTAACAATACACAGATAAGCGGGGAGTGGGGCACTGCTGCCAACATTCGAAATTGTGGCGTAGAAGATGTATTCATTTACGGCTTTAATACTGGCATACATATTGGCGATCAATGGTCGATAGGGTGCCAGTTTTCGGAGTTTAAGAATTGTACCGCCTCATCTTGCAACTGGGGTTTTCACTTCGAAAACTTCATCGAGTGCAAGTGGGAAAATATGTACTCGGTAAATTGCATCCAGGGAGCGCAATGGTACGGATGCAGCGGCGGTACGCTGCCGGGAGGTAATAGCCTTCTGCATCGAATCTTCAATCAAGACAGTAGCAGTTCAACAGCCACAACTCGCGGCATCGTTTTTAACGTTCGAAATCCGGGCGCCGGTTCGAACATGAATTTTATTACCGCGTTCAACGTACAAAATAATCGCAACGCGGCCGGAAACTCGATCACGCAAGCTGCCACTATGACTAATGGCAGCGCGAACATAGTAGTAACAAACGCTGCCGCTTTCGTAGTAGATTTGCCGGTCCAACTTTCGGCCAGCGTAAACGGCTTTTCAGCATTGCAGACGTATTTCGTGACCAGCATAACGCCGGGTACGAATACGATCACTTTATCGAACACGATGGGCGGCGCGTCGATTCAAGCCACGGGATCCACCGCAGTTAATGTGACGACTACCGGATTTAGCCCTATTGAGATATTCGCGTATTCAGGGTCTACGATTGGACCGGGTCTGATTTACGGCATGGACATGGAAGGGGTTTCGAACAGCGTTTCGACACTGCAAAATGCTAACGGTTGGGATTTGCAATTTTTGTACGGTAACGGAAACGTCCACGTTTGCCGAACCGCTACCGATATCACCCTGGCGCAGCACACAGTCGCGTCGGCGAATCTTGGCATTCGCTTAGACGCTGACTCTACTTCGAAGCCGATTTTTATTCACGGCAAACGCGCCTACGCGCAACCCGTGCAAGCGGGAAATAACGGATTCGGTCTTTCCTACAATACTGACAATTCACAGCCATTGTGGGAGCAGAACACAATGGGTCTGCATCTTTCGGGCGCGTCCAGCGGCTTGCCCGATTTGGGCATAAATTCAGTAACCGGAAATTTGCAGATTCAGAATGAGGCGCTACAGTTAAACATAGTGCCGATTTTCAATGGGCAAACTTTGACCCCTGCCGGGGTCACTCCGCAAGGGCAATCCAACGTCATATCGGTGCAAGCGACCTCTACCGGATACAACATAAATTTAGGCGCCATGTCTACCAATGGCGATTGCACGCCAATATGGCTTTGCAATCCATACAACAATTCAATTACACTTACTCCGAATGGGTCTGACAAAATCAACGGCAGTGCCAGTTCTTACACGCTAGCCGCTAATTCGATGGCCCTTCTTATTCCTACTCTTAGTTCGCATTGGAGTACGGGAAACAATGAATGGATGATTCACTGAGGCGGCACCGTGAACGGAACCGATATGCTAGTCAATTCCCTGCTGCGAGCGGCAGGTTACTCACGCGAAGCCTTCGATCAGGCGCTGGCGACGTTTCGCAGCGAACTTCTGGCGTTCCGAAATCGGGCAATCGATTCGGAATCGAGGCTTATCAGCCTTGAGGATAAGGCGCACGAGATGGCTTGCGCCTTGCAACGCATCGAGGCTGCGCTACAAAAACCTAACAGCAGCGCCAGTGTCTTGAAACTCGTTCCCTTTACCGATGAACCTCCGAGCGATATCACGCAGAAAGGAAAATGAAATGTCGGTCACGCAAATTTTGCAAGAAATTGAAAAGAGCATTGGGGAAGTGGCGCCCCAACTCCAAGGGGTCGAATCCGTCATCAATGAAGCGGGCACCGTCATCGATGAGGTTGTACCGGCCGCCGCGCCAATAGTCGCCGGTATCGAAACTGCCGAAGGTGTCATCAATGAAGTATCGAGCGTCGCCGAGCAGATCGTGAGCGAATTTTCCCCCGCACCTTCTGCACCTTCTGCGCCGAATCAATCGATGATTCCGGCACCGGCGCCAGTGACCACGAAAAATCCGCCGCTCGTTCCTCCCCCGGCGACGCATACGACGACAGGCGCAACGGTTGCACCGGTCCCGGCTTCCGCCAGCGTCCCGAAAACTCCCGTGGCGAATCCGGCCGCCGCCGCCGCTGCCGGCGTGGCGTCATCGAGTGCGACGCCGGATGCGCTCGTGGCGCGCATTCAGGCACTGGAAAACGGATTCATTCAGATATTGCCCATCGTAGGCCAGATCGCACAAAAATTCGGTCTTTGAGGAGGCTGGAAAATGAGCGACGAAATAACAGCGGCGGACGCGGGCGCCGCAGTAGCGGCGCTTGAGAATGAAGCGGCGGAAGCTGTCGAAGCTGCGCAAGCTGCGGAAGCTGCTGCGTCCGCTGCAATCGCCGCCGCAGAAGTTGTCGAAGCGGCAGCGATCGCGCAAGCTGCCACGGAAGTACGCGAAGTGGTTGCGGCGGTTGAGAATGCCGAAGGGGATTTGTCATGGCTGAAAATGCAGATAGCGGAACTGCGAGCGAAAACGGAAACGTTGGAAGCGCTGATGCGGGAAGCAATGGCGCTGATGCGGGGGAGTGGATCAGTGCCAGTAGTAGCGGAACCGCCTCCGGTAGTGGTGTCCGAACCGTCAACCCCGCAGACGCCATCAATCGGCCCCGCAGAGGTAGGCCACCAGGAGGGGGAGGCGCCGCCGCCAGCAAGAAGCAAAAACAAAAAGTACCGGAGAATTTAAGCGCCGCCTCGATTGGAGGCATAGAAAAAATCCTCTATTCATTGCATCAAATGGCGGCCGCGTTTATCGCGCCCGAAATAGCCATTGACGAATCGGAAGCCAAAGAACTAACGGCTGCGCTTGCACAAGTCAATACGTTTTATTCAAAGGTTGTAGACCCGAAAGTTATCGCATGGGTTGGTCTCATCGGAGTTTGCGGGAAAATCTATGGTCCGCGTGTCGGAGCGTACACGATACGCAAAGCATCGGAGCGCAGAAAAAACGTCCGGCCGGACCCGATGCCGGGAACGCAAACTCAGCAGCAAACGCCGCAAAAGCCATCGAATATGAACGGCGCCGCGCCGGCTCGTCAAGCGACGATGATGGAAATTTTATCGCGGCCGGATTTTGTGCAGATTCCGACTCCAGATAGTGAGTGAAGTTTATCTACCGTCTAATTCGCAATCCATTCTGTTGATTGGAAAGAATGGATCGGGCAAAACACGCGCTGCGGTATGGCACCTATCGAAAAAGGATCTAGCGAATCAACGCTGGATTGTGATAAACCATAAACAAGAGGAGTTGATTAATTCGATTCCTGGCGCTGAGTTTCTGGATTTACATGAATTTCCAAAGGAAAATGGTGTCTATATTTACCAGCCTCGTCCCGATACCGACGATGAATCAGTAACGAATCTGCTTTGGACCGTTTATAAGACGGAAGCCGTAGGTGTCTATATAGACGAGGGTTACATGGTGCGTCCGAATGACCCCGCGCTAAATGCTCTCTACACGCAAGGGCGAAGCAAACGCATACCAGTAATAACGCTATCGCAGCGTCCGTCGCGCATATCGCGGTTTGCTGTAAGCGAAGCTGCATTTTTTCAAATTTTCCAGATAACGGATCGACGCGACCGAAAAACAATGCAGGAATTTGTGCCGTTGGATTTAGAAGCGTTCATGGTGCCGCAAGACGGAAAGCCGCGCGCATTACCTGAATATCACTCGATCTATTACGACACTTCCGGCGATGAGCCTCTAATCATGGGTCCGGTTCCAGACGAGGATTCGATCATGCGGGAGTTTGCGGAAAAATTAATTCCGCCAGAGGTAGAAGAACCCCTTGCAAAAGTAAAGTGGATCTAGTAGCGTGACGCTGGGTGTTAACTACCGCACATAGGGGATGCTCCGATGCAAGACAACATCATTACTTGGAACCTAGCCAACTGGGTGAGCGTCGTGCTTATGGCGCTGCTCGGGTTTTTCGCGCTCGGCGCCATCATGTCCTGGTATCGGCAGAAAGTCGGTGCGGTGGGCAACACAACCACTGCCGATAAATACTCATAACGCGGTATTGACGCGCACAGGAAAATCGGCATGGACTATATCAACGTTTCGATTCTGAAAAACCCTCTGAATTGGGTGACGGTTTTTCTGATGCTGACAATTTTCGGCATTTTCGCGCATGTCGTTTTGAGCCACTATCAAACGATCAGCGGAGATTTTTCGGTTCGCGGTCAGGCGGCACAGGCTGGCGCGGCTTTGGCGTCGTCGTAATCGACGGCAATTTGTAATACTCAAACCTCTCTTTATCGGAGATAGCTATGCCCGGCGCAGCCGCACCCGCAATGTCAGCATCCCAGCAAGCAGCCAGTTTGCAGCAGCAAAACATGATGGCCCGAAGCGCAGTGCTTCGGCAATCGTATCCGATGCTGCAACAAATCTACAGCAATACGTTTCAACCGGCGACGCAGCCCACCTTCCAAATTCCGCCGCAAAACGTAGGGCTCATCAAGGGTTTTTTCATCCGCATGACGGCAACGGTTTCGAATCCGTCTAGCGGATCCAGCACGCTCAGTCTGACGCCGCTCGGGCCGGCGAACCTGATCCAGAACATCATTTTCTGGGATCTGCAAAATTACCAGCGGATCAACACTACCGGCTGGCATATGTCGCTTCTAAACTCGTTGCGCCAGAAGCGCCCGTTCCTGTCGTCAACCGCTAGCGATTCGCCGGTCGGCTTCGGATCCAACTGGCCGATCATCAAGGCGCCGTCCACCATCGCCGCGAATACCTCCGGTACGATTTATATGTACTACTGGATTCCGCTGGCATATTCGGACACCGATTTAACCGGGTCGATTTATGCCAACGTGGTCAACGCGACCATGAATTTGCAAATCACTCTAGCCACGGCAGCGCAAGCCGTGGTTTCCAGTACCTCCGATCCGACCCTGGCAATCTATCAAGGCGCTGGCGCTGTCGCCGGGGTCACGCTGACGAACGTGACGGTGCAGATTTACCAGTCGTACCTCGATCAACTGCCGATGAGCAGCAAAGGGCCGATCTTGCCGTCCGTCGATCTGAATACCATGTACGAAATCAAAAACACGGTTTTCACGGCACTCGTGCAAGGTCAAGACTTCTACATTCCGTTTTCCAACTTCCGGCACTTCCTGTCAACGATTTGCATTTTCGACAACGAAACCGGAGGCGCGTATCCCACTGCGGGTAGTGACATCAATTACTGGTCGATTCGCAGTGCGAACGCAACGGATCTGCGCAAAGCGGATCCCTACACTTGGGACACTTTCGCGCGTCGCAACTTGCAGACCGATCCGCCCGTGCCGGTCTACATTTTCGACACGCGCGACAAACCCATTTACACGACGCAAACCGGCAACATGAATCTAGTTCTCAACCCCAGCACGGTAAATTCCGGCGCCTCAATTCCGGTGGGTTGGGAAATGCTGGCGAACATTTCCAACCTGCTCAACGCCGGTTCCCTGGCGTCGTCGTAAACAAGGATGGCCGACATGAATGCAAGCGATATCGGAAGCGGCATCGGAGACACGTTATCCGGTGTTTCCAAGTGGGCTGCTTCCCCTTTCAACTCGCAAATGTCGGCCATCATGTGGGTTCTTTTTCTGGGTCTTGTGATTTGCGCGTCATGGGCATGGACGCGGTTACTGCATCATTTCGAATGAGAGGGAAAAATGTCGAAGCACATGATTACGTTCGTTGTCGCACTGGTTATCGGCGTCGTCATCGGGATCAAATTCCCGCAGTACGTTCCGTTCATCGGGTCCAGCGGCAGCTAAACCGTGTCCGTTCGTGGCGCAGTTAGCAGCGGAGTTTCGACCGTCGCCGGAGTAACGGGTGTCTCATGGGGCACGGTTATGGCGGTCACTCTTATGCTAGCGTTTTTGTTGTATATCGCTTCGAACGGATCACTTGTGAAGTACAAACAGCTTTTGTTTTAAGAAATCAATATGCCCCTGTTCTTTTTCGTTCTAGGATTTATCCTGATCGATTCTGGGGTGCGAGGGAACGCCAAAGATGCGATAACGCAGCTTGCGAGCGATTTAGAAGGGTTCCTGGCGTTTGGCGCTGTCATTTTGATATTGGATATCGCCGCGCTTTCAAAAACCCTGCGACCAATCGCTACCGGGCTTTTAGGGCTGGTTTTCGTCGTGTGGATTCTAAAGAACGGAAGTAACGTAGTGAGCGGGGTCAAGCAGGCGATTGCGGCGCCGGTCAATAGCGGCGGACCTTCGACCGGAGGCGCTACCGATTCATGGGATCAGGCTTCAAATTCCAGCAATGTGCCGGGCCTCGATACGAATCCGAATCTGACTTCTAACCTAGCATCGAACGCGCAATCACTTTTCAACCTTTTACCCGAGACTTCGAACGGCACGGGTCTAGCCACTTCTGCTTGGAGCGCATAGATATATCATGGATCAAATCATTAACTCGGTTACGACGATCCTTGCTGCGGTTATCGGCGTGGCGATTCTTTCCGTCATCGTGTCGAAAAACAGCAATACGTCCGGCGTCATCAACGCGGGCGCCTCTGGATTCAGTTCGATTCTTAGCACTGCCGAAAGTCCCGTGACCGGATCCTCTGGGCTCGGGTCGCTTACGTCATTGCCGAATCTGAATAACGGTTCAAGCTACGGCTTCTGAGGGTCGCCATGTTTACCGATACTACCGGGCATATGAATTTGATGGGCGAAGGATTCGACTACAAATTCTATGATACTCCCGACTATCGGGCGCAAGACACTGGGCGCCGCGCTGGGCTCGCTCTTTTTCAGACCTACCCGAAAAATGACGTACAGGGTTTAGCAACCCTCATGTTCGGTGCCCCTGGCGGTCTGCCAGGAAAATACTGGCGCTTGTTTCAAGCGCCGCAAGTGATCGTCAATCAGGAATCGATCCTTGCCGATATCCTCGGCGGCGGTCTGGATTCGGGCGCGTTCCAATCGCAGCCTCTTATCTCGGGGTCTTAACCCGTGTTCCACTTCAACATACACGAGGCGCTACAGCACAAATGGGTTAAGTGGGCGCTTGTCGGGGTCGGCGTTATCGGCGCGTACTACATTTATTCGTCGTATTCCAGCGGCGGATCGAGTAGCGCGGCTAGTTCTACCGGCCTAGACGACGCGCAAGCTGCGGATTTGACCTCCCTCTCCGAGCAGGAAAATCAAATCAATGCGCAGCAGCAATCCGAACAGCTAGCGGCAAGTACTGAACTAGCAGCGAACAACTCCAACAATCAAGAGCAAACGGCGCTTGCCGGTATTTCTTTACAAGGTTTGCAGGATCAACTCGCGGCGCAAACGACGCAGCAGCAGCAAAACATTAACGGACAAATATCGCTTGCGAATATTCAAGCGCAAGTGACAAACCATGAAATCAATCAACAAAGTCTTGACACGCAGCTACAAATCAATAGCAATAACTTCATCGCAAATTCGGCAATAAACGCTGCATCTAGCGCCGCTCAAAACGCATCGAACAATAATTTGCTGGGTAAAATTTTCGGCGGTCTGTAATGGATACTGCAAATTCGAACCTCGATTACATGGCACACCACGCGGAACCCGCGTCGAATCCGCGCGTGAAAACAACCGCCGTGAACGATCACGGATCGAAAAGCATGTTCCACCCGGTGCGCAAAAGCAAGCCTTCGACACAAACTGCTCTAGCGCAAGCCGCTAACGCTGCGCCAGGGTTTCTTTTGGGGTTCCTGTAATGGACCGCGTAAATTCGGACATTCCCGAAGGGTATAATATTTATACCTACAATCAGTATTCGGGAAATCCTCCGCAGTTGTCCAACTTCGGATTGCCGCCGTCGCTTGCCGATGCGACGCTGCCAACGCAGATCCCTCGTGCGCCTGTCGATCAACCCGGCATGGTCGGCGATTCCCTCCCTTATTCCCCGGCGTTCATCGAAATGGCAGCGCGCGGCAATGGCGCGGTTCCGCATGTTAATCTAGCGCAACCAAAGCAGCCGTCGCTATGGAATGCTTTGGGCAAAGCGATCCTAAAAGGGACCGTTTCAACAAATTCGGGTGTAGTCGTAAACTCCGCACAGGCTTAAAGTGTCAACGTCTAGCCCGGCCGGTAACGAATATGCACCACTTTCTGCTAGCAATCTTTTCAGCGGAGGGATTTTCGGCAATGCTTCTGGCAGCTTTGATCCTATGGCGTCAAGTAACCCTTTGGGCAGCTTGGAACCGAACGAGGGAACAAGCCTTGCATATTCAACCCTGGCAGGAAATGCCGGAAACTACGTTTCAGGCGCTACTAACATCCTTGGAATGCCAAGCACCCTCGATGGCGCAAACATCGGCAACCTCGGGCAAGGATCATCGGCAACTGGAACTGCTACCCTTAGCGGGTTCCTCGGCGGATCCATCTACAATATCGCCGCAGTTGTAATTGGGCTCGCGTTTGTGGCTGGCGGCGTTTATGGGTTAGTCAAATAATGGCGCCGGAAATTACCTCAGACTTAATCCACTTCGGACTAGAGGGTTTGTCCGTTGTCATTACCCTTTTCGTCGGTCTGCAAAACTCGCGGATCAAAAACGAGGTTCTTAGCGTCAAACTTTGGATAGTCGAAAATTTCGTTCGTAAAGAGGATTTTAAGGATTCTCTTTATCGACCCGATACAATTCAAAGATGGGCTAAGAAAGATGCCACTTAAAAGCGGGCATTCGAAACAAGTCATACGTTCCAACATTCGGACGGAAGTGCGCGCCGGTAAGCCTGTAAAGCAAGCCGTAGCTATCGCGCTTCGGAAAGCTGGGGTTAAACGTGCCGGATCAAAAAGATGATTTGACGGCGGATCGCAGATTCGTTGCGCTTGTCATACTGCATTCTCTGCTGCAAAACAAAACTCTTGAACTGACGGATTCGCAGTACGTTAGCAAATCGTTTTCACTTGCTGACACTTTTTGCGAGCAGTTGTGAGAGTGTGCTTTTGCTCGCGTTGTTCTTTTCAGAGGTTCAAGATGCAACCTGAGATAGTCGCTTGCTGCAAGTGCGGGGCCGATGCTGAAGGGTTCATTACCTTGCAGTTCTATCCCTATGCGGCGCTGATGGAATACTATGGAGTTGACCATCCCTGCGTGGAATTGGTTATCAATAGCCCTTGCTGCGCGCGTTGTCTAGACCTTTTGCCAGGGTTGGCATCCCTCGATCCCGTGATTTACAACGATATTTGCGACAAGGTACAAAGTGTGTGCGAAGTCAAGGTTGACCAGAAAGGGACTAAGCTGGTATTATTGCCCTTGTCCGATCCGCACGTCACCCGAAGCCGTGCGGAGTTTGCAAAGCTGGAAACTCCGGTAATGCTTCCCCGAGCAAAACCGGAGCAGCGGACCTACTAAGCAGGCTCCCCGGCCCCGCTTAGTGGGTCTGCATCATTGCTGGCGCCGTTTATACGCCGCCGACAGGTACCCGCTACCTTACAGCGGCTTAAGATGCCCGCCCCGTGCGGGCTTCTTTTGCTCGAGATTGTGTTACAAAAATTACAAAATAATGTTTGCGACTACGCGCAGCCTCGTGTATAAGCCGGTGCCAGCGCTGGTGATAGTTCGGGATCCT
>Ga0116231_10007777_pt1 | contig 19314 bp, 16 predicted proteins | sample S1TSphgellanicum_2_FD_89695 | JGI IMG/M metagenome (GOLD analysis project Ga0116231, IMG submission 89695) | Host-associated microbial communities from peat moss isolated from Minnesota, USA - S1T2_Fd - Sphagnum magellanicum MG | ecosystem: Host-associated > Plants > Peat moss > Unclassified...
CCATTGAGGTTTGATAAATGCAACTTTCTCATGGCTCTCCAGTATGAAGTCTGGTATTGCTCTGGCCAGAAGAGTAGGTTGAATGGTAATATCAGAGGAGGGGGCTTGTTTGACATTTTTGAGTATAGACAGACCAGTGGCATCTTTTTATTGGGTGGGCTTTTAAAAGGTGGCTTGTAAAATGTCTTTACAACAGTTTTCCATCAACTGCATCAGCTGGGATAGGAGATATAGCAGCAGCTCGCCAAAGTCAGGATTCCTCCCTCATTCTGACATCCTTCCCTGGCATTTCTACCTCAACTCTTGAGAGTGGAGGAGTCGAAGCCACATCTGTTGTGAAGGTGGGGCTGAGGGGAGGAGAGGTTTGAAAAATTATTTATTTTGTCTGTTAACCGCGTTGGGAAAAGAGGAAAAAAGTCTATAATGTGATGATGTCTCTTGAGAGTTGGAGATTGGTTCAAGATTTGAGGTTCTATTTCCTACAATTTTCTACTTGGGTACTGCTGGTTTCTTGTGTATAAGAAAACATAGCAAGGGATGGTCAGATCTTTCATGGTGATTTGCCCAAAAATGGGGTTATCTGATATTTTCTGGCTGTTTGTGAAAAGCAGCAGCAGGGCTCAGTAAGCTCTTCTGGAGCACTGTCACCATCACCGCCTTTGCCAACAGACCAACTGGGAGGGCCATTGGTAGAACCTTCTCTTACTACTGGGGAGGCTATTGACAAGTATCAATTGGTTGCCCAGAAGGTAGAAGGCAACTACCCACTAATTTCAGTGTCATGGTCCTTTAATATCTATGCATTGTTTTCTGTGGCATTCTGGACAAAGCTGACACATGAAACTTACTGACAGTCTCTGTTAATGTGGTGCTTTTCAGCTGGATGCTGCAATTGCAAATGAATCAGCACTCAGTTACTCATCTTTGCCCCCTGATCATGAGGTGTTGGTAAGTTTTCTATTGCACATCCTCTTTGAGTTAAAGTTTTTGAGATCATGGACTTCTCGTAGCCACAGGTTTAGGGTTTAGGGACCCAAGCCTCAAGATACCCAGTGGTATTCATGATTCTGGTGGGTATTTTTTTTCCTGATTTGATGATCTTGATTTGTTCTTTAACAGACATTGGTGATGGAGGTACAAGAGGTTATCCTACAAGGTATTAGCAGGGATGAAGCAGCTCTGGCTATAGCCCAAAAGGTGAGCAAAAAGAGTCCTCAGGGAGGATCTATCTGCTTTCTGTCACATCAATGAACAGGATGCACGGACAGAAACCAGTGGCTGGATGGAAACTGCCCACTGGACCGGCTACTATGATTGTTCTACATCCCCAACTTGTCTTGTGGTAACAATGCTGGTTTTCTGTGGTATGTATGTGGGTTATTGTTTGATGGATGGATGGATGGATGTTTGCCAGGTGTTCAAGCGCTTGTATGAGAATACCACCAGTGATGTGCATGTATCAGTCCACCTGGCAATTCTTGAGTCTATTCGAGATGTGTGCAAGCGGGTTGTGAAGGAACTCACGAGCTGGGTGAGAGATCAGTTGTTGCTTTTAGGGTTTAGGGTTAAACTTGAGAGAGCTCTCAATATGCTACTACCCAATTCTTCCTTTGATTTTGTGAGGGCAATCCCAGGGTTCCAATTGTTGTACAACAACAGTAGTAGGGCTGACTGTGAGCATGTTTTAACAAACAACTTCTTTTGCTGACAACTGGGCTTTTGCCTGCCTGGCACTGAAATGGCAGGTTATATATTCGGATGATGAGCGAAAATTCAACCGTGAGATCACGGTTGGCCTAATTCGCTCTGAATTGATTATCTTAACAGACTATAATCTTCACCTCGCTAAGCTGATTGATGGCGGCCGCAACAGTAAGAAATTTGACCACCTTATGTTATTTGTTGCTGATGACCCTCTCCCTGGCTGCCCATGTGCTGGAAAATTATTGTAATTGCATCTTATTCTGGCTAACATAATTTCCTGACTTTTGCCTATTCCTCCTTCCATCCAATCAAAATGTGGCAGAGGATGCAGTTGATTTTGCAGCATACCTGGTGAAGACCTGTGTGATTGATGATGCTGGTGTGAGCAATACAGAGTTCTACAATGTTATTGAAGCTCTGGGGAAGGTGTGTGTTTACCTATTCATTCCTTTCTCTGTGTCAGTTGAAAGTTTAGCTGGCTGGCTTTGAAGTTAAATGTCCTGTGAGAGGAGAGGCAGGGCATTTTGCAAGTGCACAGTCAATGAGATGGAGGGAGCAATAGATCAGATATTTCTATGGAGTATCCATTCCAGTCCCCTTGATCATCTATTGCATGGTTTAGGGTTTAGGGCAGAGGAGATCATTGTTGTGACCATTTGTAATGGGTGGTCATTGGCTGGCATTTATGGTTTTTTTAAGCACTGATGGAAGTAGCAATTATCTGAAGTGTATCATTTCATGTGGAAATGTAGTTGGCTGCGCAACCAGGGTCTCCAGAGTCTCTGCAGCAGTTAGTGGAGATTGCTAAGAGTACATCCAGTGCCTCCTCTGGGCAGGGAGGCAGTAGCACCGGGAAGGATGATAAAGCAAGGCTGACTAAAGACAAGAAGGTGCACATCTGCTGCTGGTGCTACTCTGATGAAGTGGGATTACTGTAATAGTAACCCTCTTGAACAGTGTACAGATCAGTTAGTGTCTAAAGGATGCTTTCAAAGAAAGACTGCAGTTTTGGTTTAGGGTTCAGGGTTTATCAGCTTATGGGCTTTTCGTTTTGTTTTGAATGAGGGCAGCTTCTTTCAAGCCGGAACGCAGGTCTCCGTGATGATGGAAAGATTGGGAGTCGTGATATGGCAGCTGGTGACCCTGCTGGACTTCGAGACCAAGTATGCTTTTTTTAATCCTGAAGTTAGCATCTTGACTTTGCAATGAAGAAGAGAAGTGTCTATGGTGTTCTCTCTCTCCTTTTGGGCTTTTGATTAAATTGCAAGGTAATTGTCATTCCCTCATGCAACAATATAGGGACTGCCATTGTTCATTTAGCAGCTGCTGTCACTGCAATTTAAATTTGTAGTGGCTGAACATAATGTTGTTGGTGATGGTAAACAGGTTGCACTGTTGTTTGATGAGTGGGCTCGCATCTGTGATTCTCCTGGAAGTAATGACAAGGCGTATGCTGTATACTTGTCACAACTACAGCACCTGGGCATGCTCAAAGGCGATGACTCTTCTGACAGATTTTTCCGTATCCTAGTAGTATGTGATTTACATATCCTTGATTCAGGTTTAGACAAGTCTGTGATGGAATCAATCTAACTGACATTCTTTATCATCATCTTTAGAACTGCTTGATCAAATAATGGTGCCTTGTATCTATTGGATACATAACAAATCCTAAGTTTATATGATGATGTGTGATTTTTGCAGGAACTTGCAGTGATGCATTGCCTCAACACAGAGCTGCAATTGCCGAGTTCAGGGCCAGGAGGAGAACCACGGCAGCAAGGAGGAAACCTCTCATTTGCAGCCATTGATATGTTTGCCAAGCTTGTGATTTTGCTGGTGAAGGTATGCATGCAACACATTTGCTTCCAACCTGAGTGATACTTTTATCAGCATCATGTTCCTAGAGGTAGGATAAGGAAGTCCTGGCAGCAGGATTAGATGTTGGGGTGTTGGTATTGGAGGGTAAGTGGTAGTAGTGTTTGCATACCTGCTGCACAGGTGCAAGTTGTGTCTCTGCAATGGAAATTTTGGATCTGAAGCTAGCTCTGTGCAGATAGATGATGATTAGTTTGTCTTACCTACACCTTGATGTGTGTTGTTTCTGTTGTTGCACAGTATAATGTCGATCCTTCTATGAGCAAGGTCAACCTTCTGAACAAGGTAAAAAACTGCCAGTGGGTTAGGACCTAGTGTGGATACCACCACCACATGGGTAGGGGAGAGATGAGGAAGCTTTTTCTGGTTTAGTGTATCAGCAAGTTTCTTCTCAAACAGAGACTATATGTGGATGGATGCTGGTCAATGTTCTGCGAAGTCAGAATTAATGTAGCATTGATTTATATTATATTATATGATTTTTGTATTGTATATTGTAATGTTTATTGTATTGACATACTGATGTTCTGCTTGTTGCAATGGATATCCCAGGTGTTGAACGTAACTGTGCGTGTAATTCAACGAGATGCCCATGAGCGGAAAACGGCCTTTCATCCCCGTCCATACTTCCGCCTCTTTGTCACATGGCTCATGGACTTCAACTCAGCAGACTCCACTCTAGACTCTAGTAATTTTCAGGTATACATAACTGGAAATTGGCTGTTGTTTCTTTGGGGGGCTCAGCCCACATCCTTCTTCATTAAATACTCAAATCTTCGGTTGAGAGTGGCCGGGGTGCCTGGTGACTTAGTCACACTTGGACAAACTTGCTAAGCAGTATTTTGACTGTGCAGGTCCTGACGGCATTTGGAAATGCCCTTCTGGCACTACAACCACTTCAGGTGCCTGGTTGGAGGTGAGTCCAAGCTCGCCATAATTCTTGCAAGAGAATTATGTTGTCAAAGATGAGAGCAGATTTGAAGGTGCAGAAAACGTATATAGCTCCTTAAATCATCATCATACAAGAGCAGGGGAAGATGGTCTGTTCTTTCAGGAGTTTCCTTTCATTGAATATTGTCCTTATAACTTCAAAGTAATGGTGATGACCATCAGAATATATGTCATTTGATGAAAAAATCTTGGTGGGTTTGTTGGCTCCCACAGCTTTGCATGGTTGGAGCTCATAAGCCATCGGGCATTCATGCCCAAACTGCTGCTTAGCAATCCTCAGAAGGGTTGGCCACTGTTTCAACGGTTGCTTGTAGCCCTTTTCAAATTTATGGAGCCATATCTCCGAAATGCTGATGTCAGTGATCCGGTATGTGGTTTCTTCTGAATGTTGTGTGTCCACCCTAAACCCTAAACCACTTTCTTTACTAACCATGGAGCTTCTAATCTTTGACTCACACAGTGATGCTTTTTGTTCAGAACTATTTTTCGAGGATCCAAACTACATACAATAGCTCATCATGCTGGAGTTGTAATGTGGAGGTTGTATGTAAATGAAACCTGTGTCCACTGGACTGTTTCTGAGAACATTTATTTACAAGGGGTTTGGTGTTGCGGGGCAGGTGCGGCTATTGTACAAAGGTACATTACGAGTTTTACTGGTGTTGCTTCATGACTTTCCCGAGTTCTTGTGCGACCATCACTTTAGTTTCTGTGATGTTATACCGCCCTCTTGCATCCAAATGCGCAACCTTATCCTCAGTGCTTTTCCTCGCAACATGCGCCTCCCTGACCCTTTCACACCAAACCTGAAAGTAAGTCTTTGATGTCACACCCTTTTTTCACAGCACCATGAGTTGCATAATAACTTATGTTGCAGGCTTCACTAATCCTCTGGGACCTAGTAGTAAACAGGTTGTACTGAACCTTGCACCCTATTTGAGAGGATTTGTTGATGTGCATGACTGACTCGCGGGTCTGTGGATGTGTGTTGCCAGGTTGACTTGCTGCCTGAAATCAGTCAAGCACCTCGCATTCTGTCTGATGTCGAGTCTGCACTCAAGAACAAACAGTTGAAAGCTGAAGTGGATGACTATCTCAAGGTCTGTTTGTCCTGGTTCTGATTTGGATCTGTGGAATAGTGTTCAATTTTCCTCTCAGTAGCAAGCTCCATAATTTGTTACCTCAATTTCATTTATTTGCATGCACTTGTCTCATCTTTTTCAGTGTGTTGTGCATCTGGGGATGATGCCCAGTTTGCCACACTACTTGGGTTATGGTTGCCAGAAACTATTCTTTGTTGATGAAGTGCACATGCGTGGGTGTGGCTCCTAAATTCTGTGCCAGGCAAATTACGTTGCCAAACAACTTCAGGGTGATTTTTCCTGGCAACAGGTGGCCTTTGAAGCAGGTTCTTACAAAAGTGGCACAAAAGATTTGAGTCGTACTAACCACAGCCTATTGTTATACTGTTTATGGGTTTGGATGAGCAGACTCGGCAACGACTGTCACTTCTGTCTGTGGACTTGAAGGGGCGGCTAATGTTGCCTCCAGCTGAAGCTGTGTCCAGTGGCACTAAGTACAATGTGCCTCTCCTCAACGCTCTAGTTCTGTATGTTGGCATGCAGGTTTGTTTTAACAAACCTTCACCCATTTGAGTCACAGTTTATTTTTTGACATAGAGCAAACAAAAAGTGCAGTCATGATGAGCAGTCATGATGAGCAGTGGAGTCACACCAGGTTTTGTCTGCTAATTGATTGTGTGTTGTCTTTGCATCCCTCCTCAGGCAATACAGCAACTTCAAACCAAGACTACCCAACAACAGTTGGCTGTGCCATCAGCACCCATCACTCACAGTGCTCCGATGGATATCTTCCAGCACCTTGTTCTGGAGCTTGACACAGAAGGCCGATACCTGTTCCTTAATGCTGTGGCCAACCAATTGCGCTACCCCAACAATCATACACACTACTTCTCTTGTGTTCTTCTTTACCTTTTTGCAGAAGCTAATCTTGTAAGTTCCCCCCTTCCCCATTGCTTCCTTGGCTTCTATATAAGACATTGTAGTTCCTTGACTACCATGATAGTTTTGAAGCTGCTGTCCTTAAGACTAAGTACTGGCTTATGTTGGCAATCCCATCTTACTGCCATTCCTCTAAAAGCACCTCATTTTGTAATAAACATGCTTATTCTTGCATGCACTTTCTCAGGAAATTATACAGGAGCAAATCACAAGGGTGTTGCTGGAGAGACTGATTGTAAATCGACCGCATCCCTGGGGTCTTCTTATCACCTTCATTGAGCTCATCAAGGTAGTTCCTGAGTTTATCTTGTATTGTACATTGAATATCCAGTATTGTCACAGGGCAGTGGGTGTTTTCTGGATAAACAAAGACTGATTTTTTATTAAAGAACCAGCAGCAGTTGGTGCATGAGAAGTACCTGTGTGTGACACATCAAAGTGTATGTGTTCTCTTGGGGGTTGTGCATCTCTCTCATCTTGGATTGGCTGGCCTGTGCAGAATCCACGGTACAGCTTTTGGACCCATAGTTTTACTCGCTGTGCACCAGAGATAGAGAAGCTTTTTGAATCTGTGGCTCGATCCTGTATGGGCCCTCCATTGAAATCTGTTGACGATGATATCTCAGGAAGCTTGTCATCAGACGGAATGAAGGGCTAAGCAAAAGGCCTAATAATATATCTGAGCTGATCTCTGTGAATTGTGTACATACATCAACAGCTGTGAGAAATAGTGGGTGCACATTTTGTGCCCATTCCTCTCCATCAATAGAATTTTTTGTGTATACAATTGAGCTCAAAGATGTACATGATCATCTGGTAGGATTTGCCATGTCTAAAGATTTTGAGTTACTTTCAAGGGTGTAGAATTGCAGTAGTTTGTATCGGGAAGAAGTCCATGGGCCTCGTCAGGAGTGAGCAGCAGTTGTTTTGTGTAGTAGAACAAACACCCAGTTGTGTACAAATTGTTGTCCATTCTTCATCCGTGTGGATCTTCTTAGGAACCTGGAGGACTCTCTAAGCTCCTTGTCTGAGTTGATAGGCCTTGATCTGTGCAAATCTCTTGCAGAGGATGATGCAATGCCTGTGATTCTTTGGTCAACTGTTGCTGAAAAGCTTGCATGAAATGAATTCAAACCTTTTCAAGCCATACTACTGCTGGCTTGTTATGGGATGCGATGATAATACCAACTCATGATGGTGTGTGTGGTCCCTCGCTGTTAGTGGTTGGGGGGTGTCATACTAGGTAGTACATTATTGTTTGTTGCTGGATGATTGACATGAAAATTCTATCCTTCTATGGTCCAAGATCTAAACCCTCAACCCAACTTGTTGCTCATTGCTTGATTGTTGGAGGACATCCATTCATTAGCCCATCTTTATTTACTTTGGAATTTTTACCTATGATTGCATATGCTGCTAAGCTTTTGCAGCAGCAGATTTGTCAATCTCGGATTGTTCTTCAGGCATGCATTCTACCAGAAAAATGTGTGGTAGATAGATAGATAGATTGGTTGATGAAAGAAAGGGGGGTTAATCAAGAATCAATTCGTTGTGTGAGGTATATATATCTATCTCCCTATCATTAAAACAAATGTAAAGATGAATTTATGCATATATGTACTCTAGGACTTTTCAATAAATGTGCTAGAGAAGGATTTCTAGTTGCTATGAGTCCTTGGGCACATTTGCTGTTGTTATAGAAGTTATTCTCAACTCATGTATATTAGAGATATTGAGAGTTTTAGCATTATATATATTTATATTTAATAAAAAAAATCCGACTTTGTGGACTGGAATCATGTGCATTAAATATTGAGTTTATAGCATTTTATATCCATATTTAATTTAAAAAAAAAAAAAATCTCACTTCCTGGACTGGAGTGTTTGAAGTTGAAGTGGAGGGTTAAGTAAGAGGCAAAAAAGGAGGGCCCAAAAACACAATCACTTTGCAAATATATCTCCTATTATGTGAAAAAAGATCATGTGAAAGTTTTTTGGTACATACACACATACACACAGCAATTGTGTGCTATAGAGTCTTTTCAAAAAGTTTGATGAGATGGTACAATCCCGAATGTTCAAGAGTTGAATGTTCAAGAGGAGGTTTCAAGAAATCAAAAAATAAACACAATTTGGAGGGATTTTTCCTTCTGCAATTTCACATCCTCATATATTAAGATAAATCTTCCAAAGACCCACAAATTTTTATATCACAAATACTCAAGAACAACACAGTTCCATGTACATGAAATGATTGAGAGCTGGGAGCAACTAGCTAGCTAGCTAGCTAGTTGGTTTCCAAGCACTGATCTCCACAAACAAAAATAGTAACATTGTAATCTCGCTAAACTTTGAATTTCACTCCTTACTCTTATGTATCATGTGGAATCATCATCTAGTCTTCTCTAACTATGCATGCAAGCAATGGTTGGTTGGCTAATTTTCGATGATTCGAGTTTTGGACAGTAAGCCTTTTGCATTAAAGGATGATAGCAAGAATTGCAGAATTCTGATCACATTTCGTGAAGAGGGAGGAATCCCAGTATTCCAGAAGTTAAAGAAATGCCATGGATTGGAGAATGCCATGCCATGAATTCCAGATTTCCAGACTGCCATGAATTCCAGAACACGACATTGGGAGCTTCCCAGGAGGCGTTTCAAGACTTAAGCTCTCTCCGTGAAGGCGCTGGCTGTTGTTGCAAGTAGTGGGCTACATCAATTCTGCAAAACATAGTTGGAACTCGAATTTTTCATGACTTCCAGAACTGCACCCAGCTAGTGGGTACACCTGCTTGTTTTCTGGCTCTCAGGGGATCAACAGAAACGGAAGCAGCAGCAGCTGGAGAAGGAGGAGTAGTACAGGAGGCTTCTTGCAATTCCCGGGAATTGTGGAACCTTCTTGGAACCTTGAGGACTTGGAAGTTGCCATCATCAGATTCAGCGATAGTGATACACATATTGTCCACCAACTGGTCGGAGTCCACAATGATGGGTTTGCCCGCTGCATCTACACCCATGCTGAATTGTTGGTAAGTGGAATTGGGATCCACAGCAATCTTGTAAACGCCATCCTTCTCAACGGTCGCAAGATCCCTGAACACACGGTTGAACCCCACTTTCACTTTCATTGCCTTGCTCGTGTGGTTCACAACCTCGGTAGAACCCATACTTAGTCGTTTGTTGTTGCACCCGACGATCCCTGCAGCTACTAATCTGTTGTTGTCTTTCCTCCTGCCTGAAGTACCGTCAACAACAACGTGAAAGTACAAAAAAAACACCGGAGTTCGTGAAATGGGTAACTCAAGAAACTACACTAGTGCGGTAGAGAACTACTTTCTGTGCACAAGAAAAAGTTTTGAGCGATATTGTGAAATTTGCTGCTGCTGTTGTAAATCTTTCTTCCTGCCTACTGCCTATTTATATGCAGAAGAACTTCATCTTCCTGCAGTAGTCAGAAGATATTTCATGTACAGATGTTTCTTGCGCAGAATCCAACACGCGGGGTTCCTTGTCGTCGATAGGTTCTTTTTCCAGCAGCCGACGCGTTGCAGCCGTGGCGATGTGCGACGTTGCTTCCACGCCTTCCACACGGCAAACCCTAAAAGCTGATCTTCATATGTAGAACGGACCCACCGACATCGCTACAGCTCCAGTGCTGCGGGAACCGACAGCTGCGTGTGCTTTGCAGAGACCCTCCTGGTTGCTTCTTCGCCGCTTTGAATCTTCTCGCCACATCCACCATCTTCATCATCATCATTGTCACAATTGCAGCTACTGGGTACTGGGTACATACAATAGGTGTTGATCTACCTTGCCGACTCATGGTGGATGCGAAGATATTTCCAACTGCAAACCCTAAACATTTATCTGGAGTCTGGACCCTAAACCCTGCACCTGGAGGAAACCTAAGTAAGAAACTGTGATGGGCATGGAATAACAAGATGGCAGTATGGTGCAAGTTACTGAGAGAGGAGAAAAGTTCATAATTGGCAACCACAGTGAAGAAGATCCCAGCCTTGTGGAGCTGCTATTGATCATGTGCCATACATCAGCCTCAATCCAGTTGTTGCTCTTGACAGCAAGCTGGGATAACAACAGCACTCCGTAAGTGGCAGGGAATCTGGAACTGGGCAGCAGCTGAGTTGCCATTATTGGAGCTGCCAAGTTCTCTCATATTATTTGACTGGATCACCCTCCCTTTGATTGCACCTTTCAAATTCATCTTGTTGGCAACCTCCTCCAATGCCTTTCATCAAGTGCAGACTAATATTGTAGTGACTGACAAATTGATGATGATGAGAGCTCCTCCAGCTCCTTGCAACAGTCTAAAAGTTCCAATAGGTTCTGCTGACTCTCTGAAATGAACTCAGAAAACAACATACACCTCTCCTCAAAACAACACCCCAACTACAAATAGGAAACATGGATGCAGAGAAGGAGAGAACAAGAGAGAGGAGAAATATTCAAACATAATTCTTGAATTTTGTGAACCATATTGCAAATTAGCTAATCCCATGTAAGCTAAACTGGGAATTTGAAAAAACACAAGCTGACAAAATCTCTGCTACCCTAAAGCGCCTGGGTTTTTGAGATGGTCAAAGAATTTTGGAGAATTTTGAGTTGTCTAGTTTCTTCTTCTTCGTCTTCGTTTTCTGCTTATGTTGTTGAACATCAGCGACAGCAGCATTTCTAAGAAGGCCAACATCGACTGCCCCTGAGACCATATCATATCCCAGTTCCATCAATGCTGAGGGAGAATCATCTGCTGTTGCAAACCCGCACAAGTACACACCAGTTGACTTGACCATCTCCTCAGCTTCCCTGCAGGACATACCATGTAAAGCAAGAACAAGTGAGATATTGTTGTTTTGCCTCATACTCACATCAACTGAATCAAATCTCTGAACTTCTGCTTGCTACAAATAGTACAAACAATGCCACCTCTGATGGGTTGTGGCACAGAATTGGATTGTTAGCTGGATTGGAGACAGTATTTAGAACAATCTCCTCAAAAAACCACATGTAGATATAAGTTAGACCAAGACCTGCTAAGAATGCTTACAAGAGTTACAGATTTTCTATGAAACATACTTCATGACATGTCTTTCTTGTCTACTCACAAAACACAACAGCAATTCAATACCCTATACAAGTAGAGAAGTGAAATACCATCTTTCTGGTATGTGTAGGCCAGCATCTAGAACTAGATGTAAACGTTGAAACAATTGCCAACAAGAAGAGAAAGAATGGATGTCCATGGATTAAAGACAAGAGTCCAATTAGTTAATTTTAGGGTTTTGGGGCAGGGTGGGTGGGGGATGAGGGTTTCAAAACCTTTACCTGAGCAGATTGGAAGGGCTTGAGTCTGTTGGAAATCCCAAGAGTCCCATGTCTGCACGAAGATCAAGAGGTCCCATTTGTATGCAATCCACTCCTTCCACTGCAGCAATTTCCGGAATGTTTTTCACTGCTTCCACTGACTCCACCTTCAAAACAACTCCCATTTTATTGAAACACTTCAGAAAACAAAACACTTTGGTTGCAGATATCAACACTGCAGATTGCAGTGATGGGTACACACAAACCATAATGTCCACACAAAAGAGTTTTCTGCCACAAAGAGTACTTGCAACTGGGAATTCAACAACACAGAAAAACAAGTTCAGCAAAAACCACTTGGAATTGGAGCAAGATCATTCACTTGGCACATGATAAGCAATTCTTCAGCTTCACATCTGTCGAGATAAGAATAATCCAATCCATAGCGTGCTGCTCTGACAATGGGGAATGCAGCTCCCCTTATTCCCTTGGGTGGATATCGACAAGCTCTGACAGCATTCTGAGCAGCATCTGCGTTTTCGATCATTGGAAACATGATGCCAGCAGGTCCTAGGTCCAAAGCCTTCTTTGCCCACACGGGGTCATTTGCTGGAAGACGAAGAATTGCAGGTGTGCCTGTAGAAGCTAACACTTGCAAAACTGGGAGTGCAGCCATAGTACCTCCTGGTCCATGCTCCATATCCACCACCACAAAGTCATACTGAGCCCAACCCAGTATTTCAGCCACAATTGGTGAAAAACTCACAGAAAAAGCTCCATACAGTTGCTCGCCACTTGCAAGCCGCTCTTTGAGCAAAGCCTGCCGAGCCTGCATTATTGTGTCTCAAACAATTACACATGAAAGCAATCAGCTTTCCCATCTTCAAGGGAGGCTATCGAGCACCTTGAACAGTTACTCGCTTCATGACCAGATTCAAAAAAAATCATAGCTCATCATCCCAATTGAGGAAGGAAAAGGATGGGTTTAGGGTTTAGGGTTCAATCAAAAAGCATTGAGAAAAGAAAACGGTGAAACAAAAACACACAACACTACTGGAGGAGTTTGATCATTAAGAGGGGGGGGGGGACTCACTAGTAACCCAGTTGTTGTGTTTAAATCCCTAGCCAAAGCTTGAGCTTGAAATCCCCATCGCCTATGCACTTTTGGCACCAACATGGGTTTCTGAATCATGAAGAAACCAATCCACCAAAAGCATTGAGAAAAGAAATGGCGAAAGAACTTTAACACACAACACTAATGGACGAGTTCACTGATGAAACTCACAAGCAACCCAGTTGTTGAGCTGAAATCCCTAGCCAAAGCGTGAGCTCGAAATCCCCATCGCCTATGCACTTTTGGCACCACCAACAACAATTTGGAGGAACTGGAAGAAGAAGAAGAAGAAGAAGAAACAGGGATTGAAAACTGGTGTGCAAGAGCTACACAACCCAAGTTCAAACTTCTAAGCATCATCATCAGAAGAAGCTTGGACCAATGTTTTTTACAAAATCCGGAGTGAAGCAGCAGCAGCACCACCAAATCACTGACACTCCAAGCATTTGCAGTAATCTAGCAATAAAAATGTGGTATCAAATCAAATCTAAAAACCCAAAAAAAAACTAACCAAACTTATCTGAAAACCAAAAGAATCGACCACTAAACTGACAAGGTCAAATCTTTTCACAGCAGCAAAGGACAAAAGGGGTGATGGGTCAGTCCTGCAATTGGACTGTCACACTCCCCTCTGTACAAGCTCATCATACAATCTAGGTTTTTTTGCAAAGTTTGCTGACATGCCATTCATTTATTGGCTTTCTATGAGGAGCATTTTCACCCTAAAAACCTGCCCTCAGCATAAAGAAAAAGATAGGAAAGGTCTAGATGGGAGGATGATGAATGCCCCCTAACAAGCTCTGTCTGGGCTTGCCTTTTTGCATCATGAGCAATTATGGCATTTCTAATAAAACTTGGGTTCCACATGTTCTGATGTTTTGTTGTATCAAATCAAATTTTGAACCCACCACCACTTAGAAGACAACAATGAGTAAAAGTGTTGTTTTGTTTTATTTATTTTTATAACTAGATCACCATTAGTCAAACCCTGTGACAAAATCATGTGACTCCCATACAGGCTATCACATTGATGCCTAGATAGAGCTCGTTCAGAATACTTGGCATCCCAGATTGTGTGTGAGCTCGTGGCAAAATTGAAAGGAGGACAAAAAGTTAGTGATTTGCAAATTTAGAAAGTCTAGATTTGCAAAAATTCCAATGGAATTGTTGTGAGGAAACCCTATACCATTGGTTTCTTTCACCTTGAGTCCATCCAAGTGAACTTTTCACACACACTCCACACTACTGGCTCTCTAGTATCTTAGCTACAAAAGGCCTATTATGCACATGCACAGGAAAGCTTCAAACCTTTTTTTTTCACTAAAAGCAAACTGACTGGCTGAGGGATGAAGGAACAAGAGTAACCTTGCACATCACTCACTCCCCAGAGCATTGGTTGGTTCTTCCTTTTTCTTTTCTTTTTCTCTACCTAACTGGATGGGTCACCTTTGTGAAATTGTTTTTTCTATCCCACACAAGGTATCAAATACTTGGACTTTGGCATGCATAAAGGTAAGTTTTGATTATTGAAACTCATCCGAAAAAAAAAAAAGAATTGCATTTTCCTTCCACTTTTCACAATTGCCAACCCACACTTTGATCAAATTTTAAGCTAAAAATCTAACTAAAGTGGAGCTAAAATTGGGAGAAATGTAACCAAATAAAAAATGACAACTGAGAAGCTTTTCATGTTTTAAGGATTCAAGAATTTGTCCAGATGAAACATAGAAAGGGTGCATCTCCGTTTTTGGCTTCCATCAAAAAGGAAAACTCACCTGTAAGGCTCTTGTTAGGTCTCTACAGAATTTCATACAAGATAGGACGGGTCTCTATCCAATTCTTAACCAAAATTTCAGCCCTTACAAGATCCCGTATGAATAACCTGCAGTAGTTTCAACATTCTAATTGCCACTATCATTGTGATGTGTTACAAGATTGACACCCAACATTTGCAAATTGCAAAAAACTCAATTCAAAAAACACACAAAACATAGGGCATGTTTTTCTTATGTGCTTTAGAATCTCAAAATATGAAAAATAAGATTTCATAACCCTCAAAGACAAAAAATCAAAACTCCATTCACACTAAACTAAGTTCCAACCACAAATAATAAATTATAAAAATAATAATGTCTTGTAACAAATACATAACATCACACATCACACCATTCATTTAAAAAACATTGCTAGATAGATGTTCGAACCAAGCCATGATTTGTAATAATGAACCAATTGCAAATGCAATCACAGTTTTCACTTGCAAAAAAATGTTTTAAAAGACAAAAATAACATTTATTTTCAAAAAATTCAATTTTTAGAAAAAAAGGTGAAAACTTGTGTTTTCACAGCAACATGAATTGACTGGAAAGCTTGTGTTGTCCACAACAACATTGAAAGCTCTGGAGAACACGGTCATGCAAACTAGTCGTCCATAGAATGAATAAACTACACATTCTCAAGACCACTTGCTATCTATGTACTTGATGACATTGCATCAAATGGAAATTGAATTTTTTCAGTGTATGTGGAGGGTGCCTTACCCTGAATAAAATTTCTGCCTCAACAGAGTTGCACCTTACCCACCAATAAGGTCTGATGCTTCCTCTCCTTCTCAAACAAAATTCACAACCATTTAAAACTCTAGCTGATCATCACAGTGGGAACTTTGAACCTTGAACAGGTTGGTTCTTGGAATTGGGGTGCTCAACTTCCTGCCTCACACCAGGCTCTCATTCCCAGAACAGCCCCCTTCCAGGTCCTTACCCTACACAACACACATCGATTCCAGCTTGAAAAATCAATTACTGAAATACTCTCTTTCTTCACCCAAGCAATAGCTCCAAGGTGCTAGCTTCTCTACAAGCATGTTTCTAAAAGCGAGCACTATACCTACACATAGTGGATAGGTGCTGTAGGTCATTAGACTAACTAGGAAGGTGGGGCCAAGTAGATAGGAGCACATGGGTCGGTAGGAAGGAGATTATAGTGGAGAGAAGAGAACTTCAGGATGAACCTTCCTGGGTTCTCTACACCTCCTTCAAGGGCTCTCCCCAATGCTTGTTCTAAGGAAAACTCCATCATTGCAACAATTTATTTACAATTTTTATATTCTTGCCACATCTAAGCTTGTCAACTCCAGCTCACTTGCTCATCCATTCTTTCATCACCTGCAGCAGATGCCAATGCCTGCTGCTAACAACTAACTTGCTTTGAAGCTTCTGCTTGATTATCAAATGGCTAATTAAGCTTGACCATTTACATGAGCTATTGAGGTTAACATTTCATATCGATTTGAGGTATTGGGTGTTCATTGTTGGCAGAATGAATAATTTATTCTCAGCAAACAAATAAAATATATAGCTCACAAGCAGCAATTTTTTTCTGTTGCAAATATTTGCCACTTGGCAACAAAATAAAATTCCATACAACTCATACAAAGGATTTTGGTGAAAAAAATGCACCAAAGTTGCCAGATTTCAAGGATTTCTTTTCTTTAGCTGAAATTGTCATCCTCAAACAACATGTTCCAACATGTCAGCCAAATATAGCAAGATTGTAAAAAAATCTACTTTCCTACTCACACATGTACCCAAATTTGGTGGTACAAATTTGGAGAAGCACATTTACAATAAGTGGCTAATTCCACTTGTAGATGATTGCCAATGTTGGCTACATCATACGATTGAGGAAAAAAACAATCCAAAAAAAAAAAAATGCTCAAAAAGGTGTCTCCAAGCTAAGAAGATTTGCACTGGTGGACCATATCTTTAAAATGGGTGATGAATCGTGATATAATAATGTGAAATTTGATTTTGGCATCGCATTTCTGTGCAAGACATTACATTAGAAATGCAAGACATTACATTCTTATCTAGGGTAGTATAATGAGCAAGTGCTGCTGATCTCCCCTCAATGTTGTTCTGGTCCTTCTTCTGCCTTCCATATCTCTCTCTCTCTCTCTCTCTCTCCAACTTCAAATTTCCTTACTGCAAAAGAAACATGTCACAGTTGGCTACTGGGTAAATAGCAGTGTCAGGCGGTTGTTTGAAATCTTTTTAAAGAACCGCCGGTTCTGGTTCTGTAAAAAACACAATCAGAATGCAAGAACCATGGGTTCCAGTTCATTGAAAAATAAATAAATTCAGAATCGATGAAGAACCGCTGGTTCCAGTCTTTCAAAAACCTCAACGAATAGAATTGACAGCTTTCATGAAAGAACCGGCAAGGAATCATCAGATCTTCTTCGACTTTTAAAAAAAATAAAATTGAAAACTGTGATTATATATAATACCAAAACCGATTATTTGAGAATTTTGAGAACTGGTGAGTAAGTGAATTATACCCAGGATGATAACCTGTGGGTATATGTCCCTCCTTCTGAGAACTGCGCAACACTGATAAATACTAAATATGATGGGTTGGCTACAAACAACATCTGAATGTCAGTTTTTTTAAGGAATCGTTTTATACTTTGGCTACACCGGAAGTTTGAACCTGCTATAGAAATCTGGCAATTTAAACTCTTTTCTGTTTTGAAATTCTGGCAAGTTAGGGCAAGTTAGTGCCTTTCCATAAAAAATGTGAATGTGTGGAAATATTTTTCAGGTCCAAAATATGAAAAACTTCACATAAACCAAAAACACTTCATCTCCGTGTGTTTTTTTTGGAGGTTTTTTATTCAAAAATTTTGCCAGATTGTGACACAGTTAACTAGGAGTAAATATAACTATGAATGAGAATTGTATGTCTGCAAGTCAAGCTGAGAAATTGAAATTTTAGTAATTAAAAAAATTCGAATTTGACACTTGTAGATACCAAATGAAATAATATTTGGCACTCAATTTATTTGCACATCACAGCACAGATGTGGTATATAAAAATCATGTGTGTGGTTAAGTGTAGGGTAATTAATGCCCAAGGGCAGGGGCATTCCTGAAATAATTCTCTAAAGTCACCCTATCTGCACCCTCTCTTTGGGCCTGCTTTCACCCCTATCCCCTCTTTCAATGGTATCCGCAAAAGTCAGTATTGGAGAGTAATTGTAGTAGTTGTACAAGTGAGAGCAATGGAAATATATGTAGCAGCAGTGGAGGAGCTCAGGAAAAAGGAAAGACAGGGTGAAACTCAGCTTATCACCAAAATTGGCAGAAAGACTAGTTTGGGTCCCAGTTATTTCATTTTCTAAAACTTTCAGTCCCAATTACATGTTTAATGCTCTATTATGCCCAAACTGGCCATTCTCGCCCCCATACTGTATAGACTGAAAAGAAAAAGAACCCAACAAAGGTTCCTTTAAAGAATAAGTTAATAGCACCAAAAAGAATTCTACAAACTCAGCACAAATAGCAATTTATTTGTGATTGTTTAGAGGGTTTAGGGTATGTGGGTCAAATGCTTCAAAGGCAGAGAGTACCTGGTGTATCCCCACCGAGCATATTTATATAATAAGATTGGAATGACTTAAGTAAATCAATCTATACTTATAAAGAAATGGTGTCCACGTGGCTGGTTCGGTTATTCGGGATTGGCTGGAGACCCCCCCCCTCCCCCCCCCTTCCCCTCCCCTCCCCTCCCCTCCCCTCCCCTTGAGGGCCCCAGAACTTTTATGGGGAAATGCAACCCTCTTCAGCAATTGAAGTGGTCACATGATGATGATGAAGACCAACCCTGTACGCCCCGCCCCGAACCCCACCTGCTCCTCATATTTCCACCCCATTTGGATGATTTGGAAGATTGGGAACTCATTGGGAACTTAAAGGGAACACAGTATGCACACACATTGTCAACCAGGGAAAAATGAGAAAAATTCCTCACCCCACCCCCTCCCCCCCTAAAACTTCAAAGGAAAAAATTGAAGCCACCTTGGTTGCATCTTGGGCCTTCCCATTGGCTGCATGAAATTTCTCTTCCCAAAAGAGTTCATCACTATTTTTGGCCTGGGCTAATTACCCCTTTGCAACGAACCCTCTACCCTACCTATAGAGTGATTTGGTAGATCTTGGGGCTTTTTTTTATTTCAGGGCACCCACTCAAGAAATTGTGTTGTACACACTTGACGTCTAAAAGAGAAAATTCAAAATTCAAAATTTAGGACGCACCTTGGGCCCTCCTATTGGCTGAAAGGAAAATGAATCCTCCTTGGTCCCCGGCCGCCCCCATGCAAAGAACACGCCCCTTATTCAGTGTTGGGCACATTTGAATTTTAAAAATAATTGATGGGTAAAAATGGACAAAATGGACTTTGATACACAACACTTTAGTCTTTTGCTTATTTGATCATTTTGCTTGCAAAATGGGTTTACAGACTAGTCTACTATATAAATTCAC
>Ga0116231_10007778_pt1 | contig 19311 bp, 18 predicted proteins | sample S1TSphgellanicum_2_FD_89695 | JGI IMG/M metagenome (GOLD analysis project Ga0116231, IMG submission 89695) | Host-associated microbial communities from peat moss isolated from Minnesota, USA - S1T2_Fd - Sphagnum magellanicum MG | ecosystem: Host-associated > Plants > Peat moss > Unclassified...
AGAGCGGCACGTACAGTTCCTCCGCTGCGTGCTGATGGCGCGGATAATGCGTCCTCGGTCCGAGCAAGAGAAACCCGCAGGCGAGCCGATCGCTATGGTACGGTCCTCGTAATCCCAGCACTTCTGTCCAGCCGTAGTTGTCGAGAAAGTCCGCGCCGAGCTCCTGCGCCGTGTAGGTCTGCCGCCAAGCCAACCGTGATGCCGACTCCAGCAAAACCCTGATGAGTCCCGGCGCGAGTGGCAGGGCGGCGCCGATCACTCGCAGGCAGCGCAATACCGGCAGCGTGTTTGGATCGACGCGTCGCTGCCGCACGGTATTCGGCCAGTCGACCAGAAAGTCAGCCACCAGCGGCGAGGCGAGAGTCTCCAAGGCGGCGCGCGTCGTGTCGGCGAGATCTGCGGTCGATGTCGGCATGTCGCTGCTGTACCTGTGGCGTTGCATCATTGCATTGATCCCGGGATCATACCGTCATGGGTCCCACCGTCGATTCGATCGTTCCCGACGAGGTCTTGCCGAGTGCCACCGCCATCGTGATCATCGGTGGTGGCATCATCGGTACCTCGGCGGCGCTCAGCCTCGCGGCGCGCGGCATCGCCGTGGTGCTCTGCGAGAAAGGGCACATCGCCGGGGAGCAATCGAGCCGTAATTGGGGTTGGTGCCGCCAGGCGGGACGCGACGAGCGCGAAATGCCCTTGATCGTGCAAAGTTTGGCGCTGTGGCGCCAGATGAATCGCATGACCGATTTCGACACCGGATTTCGCCAATGCGGCTGCCTGTACATCGGCGATACGCAAGCCGATGAGCGGCACTACGAGGCCTGGCTCGCGATGGCCGCGTCTTACGACATCGGCACCCGTCTGGTGCGTGGCAAGGAACTCGCCGCCTTGCTACCGGGTGCGACCCGGACCTTTCGCTGCGGCTTGTATGTGCCCACCGACGGCTGTGCCGAGCCACAAAGAGCGGCCCCTGCGATTGCGCGCGCCGCGCAACGCCATGGCGCGATCGTCATGAGCCGATGCGCGGTCCGCGGGCTGGAGCTGGCGGCTGGGCGGGTATGTGGCGTCGTCACCGAACGGGGTTCCATCGCCTGCGATGCCGTGATCCTCGCCGGCGGGGCCTGGTCGAGTCTGTTCTGCGCGAGCCTCGAGGTGCGTCTGCCGCAGCTCAAGGTATTGTCGTCGGTGATGCGCACGGCGCCGCTCACCGGTGGCCCCTCAACCTGCGGTTACCTGAGCGACGTCGGCTATCGCAAGCGCCTCGACGGCGGCTACACCCTCGCCAAGGGATCCGGTTACATCGTCCCGATCGTGCCGGATTCATGGCGCTATCTGCGCGAGTACATGCCGACGATACGCAAGGAGGCGACATCCCTCAAGCCACGCTGGAACTCGCAGTCGACCTTCGAATTCCGCACGCCGAGGCGTTGGCCGCTGGACCAGGCGAGTCCGTTCGAAGCCCGGCGCGTGCTCGATCCGGCGCCAAGTGCGCGGCTGAACCGGCAAGCCCTGGCGGCGATGCAAGCCTTGTTTCCGGCGTTCCAAGCTGTTCCCATCGTGCAACACTGGGCGGGGTACATCGACGTGACGCCGGATGTCATTCCCTATATCAGTCCCATCGCATCCGTGCCGGGACTGATCGTCGCGACCGGCTTTTCCGGCCACGGCTTCGGCATTGGGCCCGCCGCCGGTCGTTTGGCGGCCCAACTGGCGACGGGTGATACACCCTTGGTCGATCCGGCGCCGTTCCGCCATGAGCGCTTCAGCGATGGTTCGCCGCTCGTGATCGGAGCGGAGATCTAGTGCCGGAGTGGCGCTAGTGCCCGAGTGGAGGAAGAGACATTGAGGCTAAAAGAGAACCGAACATCGTGACTGAAATCAAGAAGCAAGCAAGGATCGCCGGCATTTTGTATTTCCTGGTGCTGCTCATCGCGCCCATCGGTCTCGCGTACGTTCCCAGCCAGTTGTACGTCCGCGACGATGCCACCGCGACGGCCGACCACATCAGAGCTTCCGAATCGCTGCTGCGCATCGGCATCGCGAGCGAGTTGCTGCACGAAGCGCTGTGGGTGTTCGTGGTCTTGGCGCTGTATCGATTGCTCAAGCCGGTCAATGAAAATCTTGCGCGACAGATGCTGATTCTAGGCGCCTTGGTTTCCGTGCCGGTCGTCTTTGTGAATGTGCTCAATGAAATCGCCGCAATGCTGCTCGTCAGCGGGGCCGGCTTTCTCGCGGTTTTCACCAGGGAGCAGCTCGATGCGCTCGCCTTGCTTTTCTATCGGCTCCACGGTCAAGGGCTCAATGTGGCCTCGATTTTTTGGGGCCTATGGCTTTATCCGTTCGGAATCCTCGTCATTCGATCGGGTTTCATCCCGCGCGTACTCGGATTTCTGCTGATCATCGCGGGTACGGGTTACGTCGTCAGCTCGTTTACGACCATTCTGCTGCCCCCGTACGAAGGCGCTGTGGATCAGGTCACATCCATACTCGATTACGGTGAGCTGCCGATCATTTTTTGGCTGCTGATTTGGGGCGCGCGGACGCCTGCATCGAAGGGTTCGCCTTGCTGATCGTGGCCGAGGCGGCGCTCGCCCGGGTAGAAATCCTGCGGGGTCGCTGTCGTGCTGGGACTGGATGTGCGGAAGCTTCGCGCCCGAGACCCCCGAGGAGCTACCTCTGGAAAACGTCCGTGACCACGCCAGGCGACCGGTGGCGGTAGCAATCGAACGAACCCGCTGTATTGTCGATCGAGATGCCGCGGGTTCATGACGCATTGCATAACGCGCTATAATCGAGACAGCGCCCTGATAGCACAGCGGTAGTGCAATTGTTTTGTAAACAATAGGTCGGGAGTTCGAATCTCTCTCAGGGCACCACACTATTTCGGTCCGAGAACCACCGATATGCCTGTTCGGCCGACCGATTGAGACCCGATGCCGTCGAAATCCACCGGCCTGATCCCGCCACGCCCGAGCCGCGCGAAACTGGCCGGCCTTGGTTTCGTTTTCCTGTGGTTCCTGATCGGCGGTATCGCGCACTTCGCCGCGACCGATCTCGAGATGCGCATAGTCCCACCTTATATTCCCGCGCCGCGGCTCACGGTGCTCGTGACCGGTGTCTTCGAATTGCTCGGTGCCGCCGGCTTGCTGGCCTACGCCACGCGCCGCGCGGCGGGCTGGGGCCTGTTCGCCCTGACGATCGCGGTGACTCCCGCGAACGTCTACATGCTTCAGCATGCCGACGCCTTCGGAATTTCGTACGGCTTGTTGGTGCTGCGCCTGCCGGTGCAGGCCGCGCTACTCGCATTGATCGCCTGGAGCACGGCGCCGAGTCGCGCGCGGCCGTCCACGCCCATATCTTGAGAAAAACGGAGACCGCATGAAATACGCCGCCGCCGCGCTCGTCGCCATTTGGCTCTCGCTGCCCTCGGCGAGTCGCGCCAGCGAAATCAATCTCGGCAGCATCAGCTGCGATCAATACGAGAAAAACCTCATGAACCCTCCCGCGGCCGCCGCATCCGATGCCGCCGCGGCGCCGGGCGACGATGCCGTCAACGTCGTGATGTGGTTGTTCGGGTTCGCGGTGGGGAAGTCGGGAGCGCATGTCATGTATGGCAATGCCTTGCAGCAGTTCGGCAACGCCCTCGACTCCGAGTGCAAGATCCATCCCGCCAACACATTGCTCGACTCGGTCGGCGCGGTCAAGCTGGTGGAAACGAACCCCATGGACCTAGCCACTTTGGGATGCACCGTCTTCGAGACCCGCCATGCCGACATGGTGCAATCGGATCCGCAGAGTGCCACGACGATCATGATGTGGTTGTATGGCTTCTCGGTCGGCAAGGCCGGAGGCCACGTCTTCAACGCCGCAGTTCTGCCGGACTTCGCATCGGCCTTGGCCAAACAATGCCTCGCGCATCCCGACGACAGTTTGTACGGTGCGCTGAACGCAGTCAAAATGCCGAAATCGCTCCGCTAAAAGAACTGAGCGTGAGCGAAGAACAGGTCCGACTGGCAAAGATGGCTACCCCGGCGACTTTTTCCATGGGGACGATGCCCCCGTGATCTGGGGCAGCGGTCAGCGTATCATGTGAGGCATGTTGGCCGGCTATCTGAGGTTGATCGTGTTTTCCGTCGGCTTGCTGGTCGGCGTGCAAGTGCCGGGGTTCGTCGACCAATATGTCAAGCGAGTCAGTGCGCATCAGAGCGAGGCGGTCCGCAGCTTCAGCGGGTTCCAGCAAACCGCAAACCAGTATTTCGGCGGCGACGTGCAGGCCTTGATCGCGCATCACGAGGCGAGCAACGATCCCGCATTCAAGAACGAAGCACAGAGCATCCGCAGCCTTTATGCGCGGCTGGCCGAACTCTCGGCCGAGTTGGACGCCATGCGGACCTCGCTGTTGCGCCAGATCGTCCATCTGATCGTGCATCCGGATCCGCAGATCCTCAGCGAGACGCGCGCCGAATACAGTTACACCGTGCCCTTGAGTCCAAGCGCCATCGTTTGCGGTGTATTGACCGGCGGGGTGCTTGCTTTGCTGGCCGAGGCGCTGTTGCTCGCCGTCATGCGTCTCATTCGACCGCGCCCGACGCGCCTCAGGGTTGCTTAGGCCGATGGAGGATCGCTGGCTGAGTTGGGTGAAGCGCCTGCAGAGCGTCGCCTCGACGGGCAGGCACTTCACGCGCGACGCCTTCGATCGAGAGCGCTACGATGAGCTCGGGGCCATCGCCGCGCAAATGCTCGCCGCGCTCGCCGATGCTCCGGTCGCGGTAATCCCCGATATGCTCGCCGAGTTCGGCACCGGTTACGCGACGCCCAAGGTCGAGGTTCGCGCAGCGGTTTTCGACGCTGGCAGGATCCTGTTGGTGCGGGAACTGACCGATGGCCTTTGGGCGCTGCCGGGCGGCTTCGCCGACGTCGGCCGTTCAGCCGGCGAGAACATCGTGAAGGAAGTTTGGGAGGAGGCGGGACTCGTCGTGAAAGCAACCGCCCTGTACGCCGTGCGCCACAAGGCCAAACACGACTATCGTCCAGATACGCGCGACTTCTACAAACTTTATTTCTGTTGCGAGCGTCTGGATATGCGCGACCCGTCGCCGGGCAGCGAAACGTCCGCGGCCGCCTACTTTCCGCTCGATGCGCTGCCGCCCTTGAGCCGCGGCAGAACGATCGAGGCGGATATCATCGCGGCCGCGGAATTTCTGCAGGACCCTGCCAGGATCACCCGGTTCGATTGATGGGAGAGGCATCAATGGGTGTCGATGGACCGATCACGGGCTCTACGCACTCGCAGCCGGCGGCCCAGCAAGAATTCAGCCGCGACGCGTACCTTTCCCTGAGAAACGCTGTTCATCCGCCGCAGCCGTCGCGTAGATCGCCGATCGCAGCCACCATCCGTGCCGTCAGTGCATGCGATTCCGAGGGAGTTCCGATGCCGCCGAGCATCCGGGCCAAGTCTTCACAAGCCTCCCGGTCCACGGTGGGAGGGCGGCCCTCGACCGATTGCCTGGCGGTATAATGGCCGTGTATCGAGATTTTGTTCATCGCGACAAGGCTACGCGCAGCACGCGGGTCGGTCTGTACGACCCAGCCCGGGTCGACTTGTAGGAAACGACCGACTTGACGCAATGCCTCATTCGGTCACGAAGATCGCCGCATCTTCGACGCTCGCGTTTCGCGGGTCCGGTTTGATCGAGGCCATGTTGATCACGCTGCGAAAGCGCACTTCTCCGTCGATGGCTCGTTTGACCGCTGCGTTGACCTGATCGATGTTGATCAGTTCGATATCTGGTCCGATGTCGTGCTGAGCACAGAAGTCCAAGACTTCTTGGGTATCCTGCAGGCTGCCGATAAAGGATCCGGCGATGTTCTTGCGGTGAAAAGCGACGCCTTGATTATTGATGCTCTCCATCGGTTCGAGCGCTCCGACGATGCAAACCGTCTTGTCACGCTTGAGCAGCGCGATATACGGATTGATGTCGTGCCTTTGCGGGATCGTCGACAGCATAAAATCGAACTTCCCGTGCAGCGCCGCCAGGGCGTCCTCATCCGACTCGAGAACCGCTGTCGCGCCCAGGCGCCCGGCCTCGGCGAGCTTCTCCTTCGTGGTCGTGAATAGCGTCACTTCGGCGCCCATCGCGCGGGCAAGCTTGGCAGCCATGTCGCCGAGTCCGCCGAACCCGATGATGCCCACCCGGTCACCGGGTTTGACCCCCCAGTGTTTCAGCGGCGAGTAGGTCGTCACGCCAGCACAAAGAATCGGTGCCGCCACTTCGGGCCGCAGATTGGCTGGGATCTTCAGCGCAAAGTCTTCCTGCACCACCAGCATGCTGGAATAGCCGCCGAACGTATTATCCCGTTCGTACATGTTCGTCCCACCCGCCGCCTTGGCCGCGGGAATCATCGGTCCGTTATAGGTGGCAAGCCAGCTGTTCGGTCCTTCGCAATAGTTCTCGTCGCCCGCAAGACACGGCTCGCACTGCCGGCAGCTGTCGATCATGCAACCAACGCCGACCATATCGCCGACCGCATGCCGGGTCACGGCGGAGCCGACGCGGCTGACTCGGCCGACGACTTCATGTCCGGGCACGCAAGGGTAGACCGTGTTATGCCACTCGTTCTTGATTTGGTGAATGTCGGAGTGGCATACGCCGCAGAACAAGACGTCGATCTCGATTTCATCCGCGCGCGCCGCCTCCCGCTCGAAGTCGAAGGGCTTCAAATCGCTGAATGAGTGCTTCGCCGCATAACCGATGACCTTGATTTTTGCTGCGGCGTGATCCTTGGGCTCAAGCCGCCCGCGAGGCTGCGAACCCGTGTGCACGGCGCCCGTATGCACGGCGCCCGTATGCACGGCGCCGCTGAACACGCGTTGCAGCTGGTCGCCGGCAAACTGTACGGCCTCCTGGGCCTTGGGCAGCACGGCGGCCATACTGAAGAACTCGTGGGTCACTCCGCTGTAGACCTTGCGCGTCACCTCGACGCCGGCTTCTTTGAGGGCCGTCTCGAGCATCTCGCCGTCGCTGCGCAGCGGGTCGATTTCGGCATTGATGATGGTCACTGGCGGCAATCCGACCAGATCCGCGTTGATCAGGTCCAAGCGCGTGTCGGCTTTGTCATTGGGATTCGTGATGAGCTTGTCGAGGAACCAGCCGATCATCGCTTTGTTGAGCGGTTTGGCATTCGCACTGTCGTCGTAAGACTCCGTTTCCGTATTCCCGGTTTGAGCGATCGGATACACCGCTAGCACCGCAAGGGCTTTGTGTGCGCCGCGGTTACGTGCCGCGATCGCCGTGGCCACCGCGAGATTCCCGCCGGCGCTTTCACCGGCGAGCGCAATGCGCTGCGGATCGCCCTCGAGCGATGCAGCGTTGGCTGCGACCCAGTCATAGGCCGCGATCGCATCATTCCATGCCGTCGGGAAGTGGTGCTCCGGTGCGCGTCGATAATCGACGGAAACCACGACCGCGCCGGCGGCCGCGCTCAAGCCGCGCGCACTGGCATCGTAGGTATCCTTGTCGGCGATCACCCAGCCGCCACCGTGAAAATAGACGATCAGCGGGAAAGGCCCGTTACCGGGGGGAGTATAGATCCGCGCCGAGAGCGTGGCGCCCGCTGCCGGAATGCTCCGGTCCTCGGCTTCGACGCCGGGGATGAGCGCCTCGGGCGACGAGTTCTTGCCGTCGGCTCGCAACAACGCGGCCACGGCATCCGTGGGACTCGGTTGCAGGCGCGCTCGAGGCACGTCCAAGTTTTCGATCGCCTGGCCATGCAACTCGGCGAGTTGATCGAGCACCCGTTGCATATGCGGATCGACCGAGTGCGACGTGTCGCCTGCACCGCGGACGGTATTGATGAGATCACGCACGAGGCTGGTCATTGACGCACCTATATCAAGCTGGGCATCGGCGATGCCGGGGGCGAGCACGGTGACCCATCCGCAGCAGCGACTGCAGCGGTGCAGAGCCCCAAGCCTCGTCAGGGAACGCCTACGGGCACGGCGCACGATTATGTGCGGTGTCAGACGGTGACCGTGGTGCGAACGGCACACGCTAGCTGCTTGATTCGAAGTCCCAAGAAGAGCGCCAGCAAGAGGAGCGGTCATCCACGCCGAGAATTATTTGATCGCCAGTCTACCGCGACAGCAGCGTGGCGATTTACTGAAGCTGTGCGAGCCCATACAACTCGTGCTCGAGGCGGTGCTGTGCGAGCCGGGAGATCGCACGCGCTACGTGTATTTTCCGACGCAGAGCTTCGTTTCGCTCGTGAGCATCGTCGATCAAAAGCCATTCTTGGAGGTGGGCATGATCGGTCGCGAGGGCATGCTCGGCATGCAGCTCGCGCTCGGCGTGGTGACCGCGCCGCTGCGCGGCCTCGTGCAGGGCGCGGGTGCGGCATGGCGTATCAGCGCCCGTGCGTTCACGCGCGAACTCGTCACCAATCGGCCGCTGCGCCGCGTCCTCAACGTTTATACCTATGTCCTGATGGCGCAATTTGCGGGCGCCGCTGCCTGCGTGAGATTTCACTTGATCGAACAGCGCCTGGCCCGCTGGTTGCTGATGACCCAGGATCGGGCGCAGACGGAAAGTTTTCACGTGACGCACGAATTCTTGTCGTTCATGCTCGGCGTGCGCCGTGTGGGCGTCACCGCGGCCGCAGGCGAATTACAGCGCCGCGGCCTCATCGTCTATCACCGTGGCGCTCTGCAGGTGCTCGACCGTGCCGGCCTCGAGAAGGCTGCCTGCAGCTGCTATGCGGCGGATTCGGCCGTCTATCGAGAACAGCTGGGCGCGGACAAATGATGCGATAATCGGCTCATGGTTGTACTGCGCTGGACCATGCTTTGCGTTCTTCTGGTGCTCGGGGGCAAGGCGATGGCCGTCGATGAACCTGCGTTTCGAGTCATCGAGGCGGACGGCGCCTTCGAGGTCCGAGACTATCCGGCCTTGGTCGTCGCCGAGGTGACGGTCACGGGTACCCAAGACGAGGCGGGGAACCGCGGCTTCCGTCTGCTCGCCGGATACATATTCGGCGGTAATAGCCGCAAACAGAGCATCGCGATGACCGCACCGGTCGTGCAAAATCAGAGCAGCGGGGAGAAGATCCCCATGACGGCGCCGGTGGTGCAATCCGAGCAGGCGGGCTCATGGACCGTGCGCTTCATCATGCCCCGGGGCGCAAGCCTGGAATCGCTGCCGACTCCCACCGAGCCACGCGTGCGATTGGTCGCGCTGGCACCGTCCCGGGTTGCCGTCGTGCGCTTCTCCGGCCTTGCATTCGCAAGCGACGTGGCGGCGAAGACCGAGGAGTTGCGCGCCTACATCGCCCGGCACCATTGGTCCGCGCTCGGCCCGCCGCTGCTTGCCCGCTACAACCCTCCGTGGACACTTTGGTTTCTGCGCCGCAATGAAGTGATGATTCCGATCTCGATGGGTACTGCAGCTTGAGAGCGGCGGGCGGCAGGCTAGAGTGCCTGCGCGTCAGTCTCGGTGTCTGGTTCCTGCTGGGCGGCGTCTCGCCGGTCCGGGTCCCTGCCGATCCGGTTTTGGCGCCGGTGCTGGTCAGTGGCGAGAGACCGGGGCCGGGACTTTGGCAGGTGCACGGCGAGCGTGCGCGGCTCTGGATCTTGGCCACGGTTTCCCCCTTGCCGGTCGGGATGACCTGGCGTGCCGGCGAAGTCAGGCAGGTGCTGGCGGCGGTCGACACGGTGCTGCTCGCAAAGCCGCTCGAGCTGTCCGTGCCGCACGTGTTCTGGATGTTGATCGCGCAGCGCGACCTGCTCTTATTGCCCCATGGCGGCAGGCTGCGTGATGTCCTGCCACCGGATCTGTACGCGCGCTTCGTGTCGCAACGGGCGCAAACCGGCGAGCACGGCGACAAATGGGAGCGGTATCGACCGATCATCGCTGGTGGCTTGCTCGAGGACCGGGCGCTCGCCGCCAAGGGCCTCTCGGATCGCCTCGACGTGTCGCTAACCGTTCGCAGGCTCGCTCGCGAGCGCCATGTCGCGGTCATGGAATTGAGTACACCGGGTGCCGCCGACATGCTCAAGGCGCTGCAGGCGGTGCCAGCCGAAGCCGAACTCGCCTGCCTGAGCACCCTGCTGCAGACCGTCGCGACCGGCATTCCCGAACTCGCGCAGCGAGCCGATGCTTGGGCAAGCGGTGACATCGACCGGCTCAGCGCTCTGCCGCCCTCCACCGTGACGGCTTGCGCCGCGGCATTGATCGGGGAGGGCGCTGCCATCGCCCCTTGGCAGCGGACTCACGATGCCTGGCTCGCCGCGCTCGAGGCGCGGCTGCAGGGCGGCGGTGCGACGCTTGCGGTGATCGATCTCGATTTGCTGCCAGGCCCGCAGGGCTTGCTGCAGGACTTACGGGCCGCCGGCTATCGAGTCGACGCACCATGAGCCGCACGCACAGCGGAGGTTTGCGCAGCGCTCTGTTGATCACGCTCTGTTTCTCGCTCGGGGCTTGTGCTTCCTCCGCAATGCTCGTCGGGACCGTCCGCAAGCCGATTGCGGTCGCGCAAGTGCAGGTGTATCTACAGCCTCCGGCAGTGGCCTTCGAGGAAATTGCCTATCTCACGACGAGCAGCGATTATTCGTGGTCGTTTACAGACGACGCCCGCACGCGCGTCGTGCTCGAGCGCCTCAAGGCGCAGGCGGCCAAGCTCGGCGCCAACGGACTCTTGTTGCAAGCCATCAGCGATCGAACGGTGGACGGGATGGGTGCGGGCGTCGGCGCTGCCTTGGTCGGCACTCACGGTTCGATCGGCGTGGGGTATGGGGTGGACGGTTCGAAGACCGATAAGATCGGCCGCGCCACGGCGATTTATCTACCACCCACGGCCGCGGCGCCCACGGTCGCACCGCCCACGCGCGCGCCGCATTGAACGCCCCACTGCTGGCCGAAGGCCCCGCCGCTTCCCCAAGTCGGCCCGCGCCTCGGGGTCAGGCATCGCCTAACGCGCGCAGCGCCACGAGGCGCTCTTGCAGCGCCGGCAAGGTCTCGATCGCGAATTCCTTCAGATCGGTGTTCGCGCCGTGATCTGCCTCTTCTTGATACATCGCGATCGTCGCCGCCAGCGCAGCGATGCGTGCAGCGATCCACGCGCGATCCGAATAGGCCGCCTCGGGCGTGCCGCCGACGAGCGACGGAGACGGCCAGCCGTTTTCGACTGCGAGCGTCGCGAGACGCTGGAGCTGCGTCGCACCGTCGGCTTGCAACTGGCCGGCGATTTTCCGGATATCGCCGGTCTGGGATCGCGACAGGGCCAGTGTCGCAGCCTCGACCTGAGCGTGCGCGACGTTTTGCGCGCGGCCCACGAAGCCCGCGTCCGCCGGGAGGACATCATCGGCGAAGCCGGGGCAGGCGAACACGAGGCACGCCACGCCCAAGGTCAAACTCAATCTTTGCAACATTTGCCGACCTCCGCGCCGCGCCGCGCCGCGTGCGCCGTGCGCGCCCCGCTCCTGGCGCTTGAGACGCGTTACAATGTGCAGCGGGGCCCGCCAATTATGCAAGATTTAGCTTGGTCTTGCCTTGGGCAAGCCGTCTGTGCGCAGGCGAACATCATGCGCGGCAAGGCTTGGCCGCATGCGTCGGCGAAACCGGGAGCTCTATGGACGATACCAGCGCATTGCTCGACGTCCGGCGCATGGCCGAGGCCGACAGCCGCAGCATTGCCCACGGTACGACGATCGCCGATCTCATGGAGAATGCCGGCCGCAGCGTGGCGCGCGCGATCGAGTGCCGCTGGACGCCGCGCCCGCTGCTCGTGCTTTGCGGCCCCGGCAATAATGGCGGCGATGGCTTCGTTGCCGCGCGCCATCTGGCGGCGGCCGGCTGGCCGGTGCGTGTTGCCTTGTCGGTTGCACGCGAGACCTTGCGAGGCGCAGCGCGCGAGAACGCGCAGCGCTGGGGCGGCCCCATCGAGGCCCTGGATCCCCAGCAATTGGGCACCGCCGAACTGATCGTCGATGCCCTGTTCGGCGCGGGTCTGAGCCGTGCGTTATCGGGGTCCGCGCAAGCTGCCTTGACCGCCGCGGCGGCGCGCCGGATTCCGATCGTTGCGATCGACGTACCGAGCGGCTTGATGGGCGACACCGGCGCCGATCTCGGCGCGGTGCCCGCAGCCCTCACCGTCAGCTTTCTGCGCAAGAAGCCGGGCCACGTGCTGCTGCCGGGTCGGGATCTGTGCGGGGAGATCGTCATCGCGGACATCGGTACGCCGGCCGGCATCGTCGCAAGCCTCGCGCCGGACACCTTTGAAAATCAGCCGGGTTTGTGGCTTGCGCAGCTACCCAGTGCGCAACCGGATGGCAACAAATTCAGCCGGGGGCATGCCTTGCTCTTCGGCGGCTATCCGATCACCGGAGCGGCCCGGCTGGCCGCACGAGCGGCGGCACGCGCCGGTTCCGGTTTGACCACGATTGCGGTGCCGCAGATCGCATTATCGATTTATGCGACGGCGCTGACCTCGATCATGGTGGCAGCCTTCGCGACCGATGCGGAGTTCGACAAATTGCTCGACGATCGGCGACTGACAGCGCATTTGATCGGGCCCGGAGCGGGCGTCAGCGAGGCAACGCGCGCCCGTGCGCTCGCCATGTTGGTGACCGGCCGGCCGACGCTGATCGATGCCGACGCGATCAGCGCGTTCGCCGGCGACCCCGGTGCATTGGCCCGAGCGATCCACGGTCCCTGCGTCTTGACGCCGCACGAGGGCGAGTTCAGGCGACTGTTCGATTTTGGCGGAGACAAACTGTCGCGCGCCCGGGCCGCCGCGGCGCGCAGCGGCGCGGTCATCGTACTCAAAGGGCGCGACACCGTGATCGCCGCACCCGACGGACGCGCGATCATCAATTCGAACGCGCCGCCGACGCTCGCGACCGCCGGATCCGGGGACGTTCTCGGCGGCATCGCGCTCGGCTTGTTGGCGCAGCGTATGGAACCCTTCCTCGCCGCCGCCGCTGCGGTCTGGATGCACGGTGCCGCAGCGACGTCCTTCGGTCCGGGCCTGATCGCCGAGGACTTGCCCGATCTTCTCCCGGCCGTGTTACGTCAACTTGCGGGCTGAGCGGTCCAGCAGGGTCTTGGCTCGCGCGTAAACCGCATCGGCGGTGAAACCAAATTCCCGCAGCAGCACCTGCGCGGGCGCCGAGGCGCCGAAGTGTTCGATACCCAACATCTCACCCTGCGCGCCTAGGTAGCGGTCCCAACCCTGCGCGATGCCCAATTCCACGGCAAGCCGCGCCGGTATCTGCGGCGGCAATACGGCATCGCGGGCGCTCTGTGGCAGACCCTCGAACAGCTCCCAGCTGGGCATCGAGACACAGCGGACCGCGACGCCGTCTTGCTCGAGCCGCGCCGCCGCCGCGACGATCAAGCCGACTTCCGAGCCGCTCGCGATCAAGATCAGCGCAGGGCGGCGTTCCGGCGTGTCGTACAGCACGTAAGCGCCCCGGCGCAGCCCATCGGCCGATGCGTAGCGGCTGCGGTCCAGCGTCGGCAAGTCCTGCCGCGTCAGGATCAGCGCGATCGGCCGATCGCGTGTCTCGATGGCCACGCGCCAGGCGATCGCGGTCTCGTTCGCGTCGGCAGGCCGGATTACCAGCAGGTTCGGAATGGCGCGCAAACTCGCCAGCTGTTCGATCGGTTGATGAGTCGGCCCGTCCTCGCCCAAGGCGACGCTGTCATGCGTAAACACATGAATGACGTGCAGGCACATGATCGCGGCCAGGCGGATGGGCGGTCGCATATAATCCGAGAAGATCAGGAACGTCGCATCGAACGGGATCAGCGCGCCGTGCGCCGCGAGGCCATTGACGATCGCGCCCATGGCGTGCTCGCGTACGCCGAAATGCAGATTGCGGCCAGCGCGGCTCCAGGCGCCGCCGGCCCCACCCTGGTGGTCTTGCGTGGTCGGGTGATTCTGCGTTGTCGGGCTGTCGGCCGGATTGAAATCGCCGAGTCCTTTGAGCGCGGTCTTCGTGGAAGGGTCGAGATCGGCCGAGCCGCCGAACAAGGCCGGAAGTTTCGCTGCCAAGGCATTCATGATCTTGGCCGATGCATCGCGGGTCGCCAGCCCCTTAGGATCCGTCGGGAAGACCGGCACACTCGAGTCCCAAGCGGCCGGCAGCTTGGCCTGCACACGGGTCTCGAATTCCGCCGCGAGTTCCGGGTGTTGTTGTGCATATGCCTGGTAATCCTCGTTCCAGCGAGATTCGCGAGCCGCCCCGCGGCCGCCCGCCTCACGGCAGTGGGCGAGCGCTTCCGGCGGCTCGAGAAAATCGGGCGTCAAGGGCCAATCGAGCGTTTGCTTGGTCTTGCGCACATTGTCGGCGCCGAGCGGCGAGCCGTGCGCCTTGAACGAGTCCTGTTCGGGCGATCCATAGCCGATATGCGTATGCACGACGAGCAACGACGGTCGCGAGGTCTCGGCATGCGCCGCGCGGAGCGCAGCGTCGATAGCTTCGAGGTCATTACCGTCGCGAACGACAATCGTATGCCAACCGTAAGCAGCGAAGCGTCCGGCGCGATCTTCGGTGAACGTGATGTTCGTGCCCCCGGCGAGCGTGACGTGGTTGTCGTCGTAAAGGCAGATGAGCTTGCCCAAGCCGAGATGACCGGCGAGCGACGCGGCCTCCGCAGCTACGCCCTCCATCAAATCGCCGTCGCTGACGATCGCATAGGTGCGGTGATCGATCGGCGCGGCTCCGGGTTGGTTGTAGCGGGCCGCCAAATGCGCTTCAGCGATCGCCATGCCCACGGCGTTGGCGATGCCCTGGCCCAAGGGGCCCGTCGTCGTTTCCACGCCGGGCGTATGTCCGCGCTCCGGATGCCCGGGGGTCTTGCTGTCCCATTGCCGAAATTGTTGCAGATCCGCGAGCGCGAGGTCATAGCCGAAGACATGCAGCAGACTGTACAGCAGCGCCGATCCGTGTCCCGCAGACAGGACGAAGCGGTCTCGGTCGAACCATTGAGGATTGCCGGGATTGAACTTCAACCAGCGCGACCAGAGCACATAGGCCATCGGCGCGGCACCGAGCGGCAGGCCCGGATGACCGCTGTTGGCCTTCTGCACCATGTCCACCGACAGAAACCGGATCATGTTCACGCAGAGTTGGTCGAGCGCTGCCCGAGAGGCGGTAGGTTTGTCCATAGGTCTTCGATACCGTGCAACTCTCGTGCCCGTACCGGCGGGGCACCCCCGTGCGGGTCGGGCCGCCGCGCGTGAAGATTTGTCGGAGATCGTTTGTAACAAATGCATGTCGGCTAAGATTCCTCCACGAACCAAACCGTGGCCGCAGCGGCAGTCAATCCGATGTTGCGCGTCGTGTGAGGCAGCGAACAGACGCACGCGGAGCACCGCGAGCACTGTGACGCTTCCATCAGGCGAGGGCTTCACATGTTGCGCAGTAACAAGACACTCGAAAAGTACGTCATCGGCGCGAGCGACGGCGCGATCGGAAGGGTCAAGGACTTTTATTTCGACGATCGCCAGTGGGTCGTTCGCTATCTCGTCGTCGAGACCGGCACCTGGCTCATGGGCCGCGAGGTGCTGATCTCACCCTACGCGGTGGGCACCGCCGACGATGCCGCGCGCATGCTACCCGTGAGCATCACGAAGCAGCAGGTCAAGGACAGTCCGAACATCGATTGCGACAAGCCGGTGTCGCGCCAGCATGAAATCCAATACCTTGGCTATTATGGCTACCCGTATTACTGGGGTGGCGCGGGACTGTGGGGCGAGGGTGCTTACCCCGGCATGATGATGACCGGGATCGGCTACGGGGGCACGGATCAGCCCTACCGCGACGCCGTGACGACGCAAGACGCCGCTGCGGACCCACACTTGCGCAGCTGCGAAGCGCTCTCGGCATATCACGTTCACGCCAGCGACGGAGACATCGGCCACGTCCAAGCCTTCCTGATCGACGAGCAGTCCTGGTCGATTCGCTATGTCGTCCTCAACACGAGCAACTGGTGGGTCGGTCACGATGTCTTGATCGCCCCGGATTGGATCGAGGACGTGAGCTGGTCGCAGGGCAAATTGAACGTGAACTTGACGCGCCAGGCGGTGCAGGAGGCGCCTCGCTACGATGCGCATGTCGGCTTGGACCGCAATGCCGAGATCGGCATCTACAAGCACTACGGTCGGACGGGCTATTGGACCGACACGCAGACACGGCGAGTCGCCTGACCGGAGTCGGCTGAGCGGACCCGGTTTCAGTCGGCCAGCTTCTTGCGCAGTTCCAGCAGCTCACGCCGGCGCGTCGGCGTGACCTTCGGAAAGGCAAGTGCGAGCGACTCGACGGTCTCGAGGACGATTTGCGAGACGATCAAGCGCGCGTTGCGCTTGTCGTCGGCGGGCACGATGTACCAGGGCGCGGCCTCGCTGCTCGTTGCCGCGAGACACTTCTCGTACGCCTTCATGTATTGCTTCCAATAGCGGCGTTCTTCGATGTCGGCGGTGCTGAATTTCCAGTTCTTGTCCGCCTCGTCGATGCGCTGCAGGAAGCGCTTTCGCTGTTCATCCTTGGACAAGTGCAAGAAAAACTTCACGATACGCGTGCCGTTCAGGCTCAAGTGCCGCTCCAGATCGCAGATCGAACGGAAGCGCTCGTGCCATAGACGTTTTCTGTCCGCGATGCCCTGCGGCAGGCCTTCGCTTTGCAAAATCTTCGGGTGCACGCGGACGATCAGGACCTCCTCGTAATAAGAGCGGTTGAAGATCCCGATCTTGCCGCGCTCCGGCAAATCGCGTGTCGTGCGCCAGAGAAAATCGTGCTTGAGCTCGGTCGCGCTCGGGTGCTTGAAGCTGAACACCTGACATCCTTGTGGGTTGACCCCTGACATCACGTGTTCGATCGCGCCGTCCTTGCCGGCGGCGTCCATGGCCTGGAAGATCAGCAGTACCGCATACCGGTCGTTGGCGTAGAGCAGTTCCTGTTGCTGCGCGAGACGCTGCACATGGTCCGCGAGCAGCTGCGCGTAAGCGTCATCGGAGCTATAGGCGGCGCCCACCTTGGTCGGCCAGCGGCCGAGATCCACCTTCGATCCGGGACGCACGCGAAAATTCTTGGCCCTGATCTTCATCGTTGCAAACCTCTCGCGCAAGCCGTTCAGGCTGCCATAGTGCGCGGCTTTGCCGCGCACAGCCGGTCTTTTTGTGTATGTGCGCAGCCGTACAGACCCAATAGCAGCGTCTCGTCGATGATCGCCTCCGTTTGCGGCCCCCCCCCCGGCCGGTTCAGCCAATCGCCGGAGACTCCTCAATGATCAGTTCAGTGAAGCGCGTTGCCGCCGGTTTCCCACTCCATGCCCTCGCCGTGCTCGCGGGGGCCGTGCTCCCGGGCTTGGGGACGGCGGCTGCCGGACTCGTCGATTTTCCCCCGTTGTCCGACGCCGCCACGCCGGCGCATTTGCAAGGCAAGATTGTCTGGGCCGATCTCGTCACGCCGAATCTCGCCGGGGCGGAAGCCTTCTACACCGGCCTGTTCGGCTGGAGCATGCGTGCAATACACATCGGTAACACCGATTACGCGGTCGCCTCCGCGGATGGCAGACCGATCGCCGGCTTGGTGCAAAAGACTCTTGCTCCGGGCGAACACAAGCAACCGGATTGGTTGACGTTCATCGCCGTCCGCGACGCCGATGCGGCGGTCAGAGCCGCCGCCGCGGACGGCGCAAAAATCCTCTCCAAGCCGGCTACCTATGGCGGCCGTGGTCGGCAGGCGGTTTTGGCCGGGCCCGATGGCGCAGTGTTCGCGGTGCTTGCCTCGAACAGCGGCGATCCCGGCGATTTTCTGGCCGAACCGGGCGAATGGATTTGGAGTGCGCTGCTGACACAGGACCCGGATGGGGCGGCCAAGTTCTACAAGGCGGTGTTCGGCTACGACGTTTTCGATCTGCCCAGCGACGACGGCTTGGAACATGTCGTGTTGTCGAGTCAGGATTATGCGCGCGCCGGTATCAACTCCTTGCCGCTCGACACGCATCATCGCCACGCGCACTGGTTGAATTTCATTCGTGTCAAAGACACGCCCGAGGCGGCCGCCAAGGCAGAAGCGCTGGGCGGCAAGATTCTCGTCGAACCCCGCGTCGACCGACATGGTGGTCGAATCGCGCTGCTGGCCGATCCCTACGGCGCACCGTTCGGGGTCATGGAATGGACCGATACCGATTCGAAGACGGAACCGCAATGAACCGCACACGCATGGCGCTTGCTCGGCGGCTCCATGTCACGCTGGTCGCAACCGGAGCGCTGGCGCTCGGCGCTTGCGCCGTCGGGCTAAACGGCTACGACGGTGCAGGCTACGACGGTGCAGGCTACGACGGGGGTGGCTACTACGGCGGTTTCTACGCGCCCTATGGCTATGACTACGGCGGATGGGGCCCTGGATATCGCGTCGGGCCGCCGCGCGGCGGCGAACGTGGTGGCCACGGGGGCGGCGGCGGCCATGGCGGCGGCGGCCATGGTGGCGGGGGACATGGCGGCGGCGGCCATGGTGGCGGTGCGCCTTCGATTCCAAGCGGGGCACGCGGCGGCGGCGGCCACCATTGAGGCGCCGCCGTCGGGGCGTCGCCCCCAAGGACTGTGGCAATGAAACCGGCTCCTCGCGGGCGGGTCGAGAGATTTCGGGAGACATATGTTCGGTACCGAACATACCGCTGTTCGAGCCCGTCTTATACTCAGCTGCGCGTCGTATTATCGTAAGTCAGGAGCCGCCCATTCTAATTGTAAGGAAGCAGTGCGATGGCAGGCGACGCTAGAAAAAATCTTTTGCTTGCCGCACTGCCCGAACTCGAATTTGAGCGCTGGAAGCCCATGCTCGAGCCGGTCAACCTGCCGCTCGGCCAGGTGGTCTACGAATCAGGCTCGACCACGACCCATGCTTATTTCCCGACCACCGCGATCGTCTCCCTGCTGTACGTGCTGCAAGACGGCGCGTCCGCCGAAATCGCGGTGTGCGGCAAGGAGGGCATGGTGGGCGTCGTGTTGTTCATGGGCGGCGAATCGACACCGAGCCGTGCGGTCGTGCAAAGCGCCGGGAAGGGCTACCGGCTCAAGGGCCAGTTCGTCAAGGCCGAGTTCGACAAGTCGGGTCCCGTGCTGCATCTCCTGCTGCGCTATACGCAGGCGCTGATCACGCAGATGGCGCAAACCGCGGTTTGCAACCGCCATCATTCCCTGGACCAGCAGTTGTGCCGCTGGCTGCTGCTCAGCTTGGATCGTTTAAACGGCAATGAGCTTGTGATGACCCAGGAGTTGATCGCCAACATGCTCGGCGTGCGTCGCGAAGGCGTG
>Ga0116231_10007780_pt1 | contig 19310 bp, 15 predicted proteins | sample S1TSphgellanicum_2_FD_89695 | JGI IMG/M metagenome (GOLD analysis project Ga0116231, IMG submission 89695) | Host-associated microbial communities from peat moss isolated from Minnesota, USA - S1T2_Fd - Sphagnum magellanicum MG | ecosystem: Host-associated > Plants > Peat moss > Unclassified...
CGCCCGCCCACCGCATCGCCGCGCTCGAACACCCGCACCGCGATGCCGGCGAGCTGCAGGCGCCATGCCGCGGTGAGTCCCGTGAGCCCGCCGCCGACGATGGCGACGCGAGGTCTGCCAGCCGGCGCATCGAGGGTCGCCGCCATCACGCCGTCACGGATCGGGTCGAGGCTGTCACGCGTGCAGCTGCGATGGCAGGCAGCCGCAGGATCAGCCAGACATTGGCGAGAGGCCAGAGCACGAACGCCGTGACGAAGCCCAGGTACACGGGTGAATGAAACACGGGCGCTACCTGAACGAACGCCGCAGTCTCCGACAGGAGCATCACGATCGTGGACAATTCCATCATCACAGACTGGCCCGCACGGCTTTGCCTGCGCGACATGATCGCCGTATGAAACGGCACCGAAAACACAGCGGTGATCGCAAAGCTGATGAAATAAAGCTCGTCGTCTAGGGTCGCTTTTAGGAGTGCCCAGAGCGCGCCGACACCGAGCGTTCCGAGGATGATCAGCGCACCGAATGCGCGTTTCGACAGGCGCGGCCAGAGTTCCTCCCGGCCATACCGATAGACCTGGTACAACATGACGAGTTCGAGGGCCACGGTGCCGACCAGCGCGAACCACCACAACTTCAACCACCAGTGGTCGTAAATGCTGAACCACTTGTCGTAGAACAGCACGAAGCTCAAGTCGTGCCAAAAGAAAAGCGCAGCGCCCGTGAACGGCACGACGTAAACCTGCTGCTTGCGCGCAAGTGCGAAGGCAATGAAGAAATACACGAATGCGAAAACAACGGTAACCGCCAAACATGCCATGATGGAACCGGCATGTGCATCGATCGCCTGCAATGCTGCTCGTGCGTCGTACATGGACCCGATCTTGAGTCGGAGTTTCTTTGGAAACTCATTATGAGACGCTGCAATCGGGTCGTCAACCGGTTAACTTTCCAGGGGCCGATCCGCGTCGGAACGAGGCAAATTTTGATGAAACATGAGGCAACCGAACGGGACTCTTCCGGCTACCTCCTCGACAACACCGCATTTCTCGTGATGGAAATAGGCCGCCTCTTTCGGCTCAACTTCGATCAACGCATGCGCAGGCTCGGGCTGACTCGCTCGGAGTGGTGGCTGCTCGCCCACCTCTGGTACTTCGAGGGTATGACTCAACAAGAGTTGGCGGATTTGCTGGACATGACCAAGGGTGGCCTGGCCAAGCTCATCGCACGGCTCGAAACCAAGGGAATCATCGAGCGCCGGGGCGCGACTCGAGGCGGTCGCGCCACCAAGAAGATCCACTTCACCGCGGCAGGCAGAGCTTTGGGAAACAAGGTGGACAAGGGCGCCCGGCAATTGACGCACGAGGCCGGGGCACCGCTGCGCAAGGAGCAACTCGCCAATTTGCACGAACTGCTGCGATCGGTGCGTCTCACCCTGCTGCCGCACGACGACGGCAACTCAGCAACGCGAACTAGTTCGCTGTAGCCGGCGGGCGGCTCAACAGACGTACGGTCTCGTGCCACTGCACTTCCTGGGATTCGCCCCAGCATGGCTCGCCGTTACAGGTCCAGCGCATCAGGTTCTGCCGCCAGATCATGTTCGGCCAACCGTTCCAGTTGCAGCCGCCGATACTCTCGCCGCACAACACGTAGCGATCACCGTGATCGTCGACGGCGGTCACGTCATGGCGCAGCGGCATGAGGTCAGGGGTACGCTGGGTGCGCTTGTCGACTTCGACGATGCGGCGTTGTTCGGCCTCGCGGCCGGCTCCCAAGCACACCCAGCCATCCTGCAGCAATTTGGGCGGCACGCGCAGCACGCCGCCCGCGTCACCGAGCACGCGCAGATCGTCGAACAGCGATAGATTCATCGAGAATTCGGCGCCGCGCGTCAGGCACAGCCAGTCGTAGGGCGGGACCGGCATGGGATCCTCGAGCCGCGGATTTCCCCACGAGCGGTCACGCACCTGGTGGCAATCGACCACGTGCCGTTGGCCTCGCAGCACCAACTCGCCTGCAACATGCATGTTCTGGTCGAGATGCCTCATGTCGCTGCGGATGATCGGCGGTTGCGCTGCCGCGGCGTGAAGATCGAAGGAGGTCTGCATCGCCGGCGCATCGAGTTGCAGATGCCAGCACTCCATCGCCTCGATGGGTGTCAGCGTCAGACCGCTCGGAAACTTCAGAACGCCGCTCGCGGCATCGTGGTGTTCGGCGAGCGCCAGATAGGCGCGGATATCGCAATAGTCGGCCGCCAGCACGGAATGCCGAAAGCCCCGGGAGATCATGGCGCCCGCGGTGACTACATTCAAGTTCGGGTGCACCCAGATGTAGATGTAGCCATGGATCGCCTGCTCGGCCACATGGAAGCCGAAGTAGTACGTTTCGGTGACGCTGGCGCCCGGAGGATTGCCCACGAGGTGCAGGAAATCGTCGTTGGCCCGCACGGCGCCAAAACCGCCCGAGCCATGATTGGTCATCCACCGGTACGACTGCTGCTCTTCGTCAGACATGGCCGCCGCTCCCTCTCAATGCCGCGTTAAGTTTCCCGGGAAACGCAAAGTATGGAGCTTGGGTTCGTCACGGGTCAAATCGCCGCAAGCTGAGACATGGGTATCCGACAATGTCGCGTTGGCGGAGCAAAATCCGTGAGTCTGTAAGGGGTTACCCTATGACCGCCCAACTGTCGCATGGCCTGAAATTCAACAGTCTGAAGGCGAAGGTGGTGATCGCCACCATTGGCTTTGTCGTTGCCGTGCTGCTGATCGTTGGCGCGATCCAGGCGCACTTCACGCGCGCCGAGTTGGCCCGGCTCATCGCCAAGCAGCAGTTCATGGCGGTTTCACATATTGCCGAGGGCATGGACGCCAAAATCGACGAGAGCAAGAACGTCTTGGTGCGGTTGGCGGCGGGCCTGCCTGCGGAGCGGCTGCAGTCATCGGAATCTCTAACGTCGTATTTCAAGGAACGGCCCGCATTGCTCGCCTCGTTCGACGGCATTCGGATTATAGCTCCCAGCGGGGATATCATGGTGCAGTTGCCTGCCCGCACCGAAGCCTTGCTCGAGGGTGACACGCGCAGCGACGTCGAGCGCACGAAATCGAGCATGCGGCCTTGGATCTCCGCACCCTCCATCGACCGCACCCTTCATGTGCCTGTCGTGCATATCATGGTTCCTCTCGTCGACGGCACGGGTCGGTTTGCCGGGGTACTGCTGGGTATTCTGGCCGTAGACAGGGTTTTGGCAAACGCGGAGGTAGAGAAACCCGGAGAGACCGGCGCTTTCATCGTGGTGACCCGCGAGCAAATCCCGCGGTTCCTGTTCAATCCAAACAAGGCCCTCGTTCTGACGCCGCTCGAGCTCGGCTCGAAAGCATCGCTCAAAAGCGCGTTGCACGGGTTCGAAGGTACCGTGGAAGATTTGGGATTGGATGGGCAAGAGGCGCTCGTCAGCTACAAGTCCTTAAGATCGGTCGATTGGCTGGTGTTATCGGACATCTCCCTCCGGGAAGTCTATGCGCCGATCAGCCACGCCCGGAGCCGACTGTGGCTGCTCATCATCGGCGTCTGCGTTGCCGTGGTCCCTGTCGCATGGTTCATAGCCTCGAGGATGCTCAATCCGCTGTCGGTGCTGCGCGATGATATCGAGCGGCTGCGGCGACTAGGCGCAGGTCCAGGGCAGCTCATGCTTGCGCGCCGGGATGAAATCGGTGATCTGGCGCGAAGTTTCTCGCTGCTCATGCAGGAACGTCACGACGACGCCGTGCGGCAGCAGGAGACCAACGAGCAGCTGCGTCTGGTGGCGGAGTCGACCGCGAAGGCCAAAAGCGAGTTCTTGGCGACCATGAGCCATGAAATCAGAACGCCGCTCAACGGCGTATTGGGCATCGCCGAGTTGCTGCTCGACACACCGCTCGATCGCGACCAGCGGGACTACGCCAATACCATCTTGGACTCGGGGCGAAGCCTCTTGGCGATCTGCAACGACATTCTGGATTTCTCCAAGATCGACGCAGGCAAGCTCGACATCGAAACGATCGCCTACGATCCGGTCAGTGCGATCGAGGACGTCGTCGCGTTGTTCGGTCCACGCGCTTCCGCCAAGGGCCTGCTCATCGATTACCAAATTGCCCCCGACGTGCCGCGAGACCTGCTGGGCGATCCAGGCCGGCTGCGCCAGGTACTGTGCAACCTGGTCGGCAACGCGATCAAGTTCACCGTCACGGGCGGTATCGAGATCGGCCTCGACATTTCGGGCAAGACGCCGGAAGGGTTGATGCTCTGTTTCCGCGTCAAGGATACCGGCGTTGGCATGACGGACATCCAACGGTCAAAGCTGTTCAAACCCTTCTCGCAGGCGGATGCATCGACCAGCCGGCGCTATGGCGGTACGGGGCTTGGGCTGTTGATCAGTTTGCGGCTGACCGAGTTGATGGGAGGCACCTTGCATGTCGATAGCACGCCCGGCGTCGGATCCACCTTCACATTCACGATGCGCGCGCAATTGGCGGACCCGGGCTCGGCGCGCAAGTTGAGCAGAAGCGTGCCGTTGCAACGGCAATTCGCCGGCCGCATCCTGTTGGTCGAAGACAATGTGGTCAATCGCAAAATCGCCGTCGCAACCCTCGAGGCACTCGGTCTGGAAGTCATTGAGGTCGAAAACGGACGGCTTGCGCTCGACGCAGTGCGGCGCGAGAAGTTCTCTCTCATATTGATGGACGTCAATATGCCGGTCATGGACGGTATCGAGGCAACCCGGCAGATCCGCTCCGCCGAGGCGATCGGTGAACTCGAGGGACGACGTCCCATCATTGCGGTCACCGCCAATGTCATGCGCGAGGCGATCGACTCGTGCCTTCAAGCCGGTATGGATGCGTTCTTGCCCAAGCCTTTCCAGCGGCAACAGTTGCTCGACATGCTCGACACCTGGCTGGCGCCGGCTGGCCAAAGAGCCTCCGCGCGCGATCCGGCGACCGTCGCCGCGGATGGGGCCATCGATATGGCGCGATTTCACACGGCAAGCCAAGTGATGGGCGAGGACTTCCCTTTGTTGGTCGGCGAGTTCCTGTCCTCCACCGCCCGCTTGGTTGCAGAGATCAAGGACGCGGCGCAGCGCCACGACGCCGACAATATTGCCACGGCCGCACATACGATTCGCTCCAGCGCCGCGACCATCGGCGCGACGACGCTGGCTACGCTCGCGGCGAAATTGGAAGCGCTGGCCCGGGAGCGCTCCAATGGCTTGGAGGCGCAAGCGGATTCGCTAGCTCATGAGTTCGAGCGCGTGTGCGCCGCTCTCGAGCGGTTTAAACGCGCGAACTCCGCAGCAGCTTAAAGAGGCCCGCTCGACCCGCGCGACCCGCTCAGCTCGGCTTTTGCGCCCACACTTTGCACCAGCCCCCTTGCGGAACGCTATGGCCGACGAAAATGTTGCATCCGCCCCTGGCATCGCCGGGCTTGCCCTGGAACTGGGCGCACACGCCGCACTTCTGCGTTGCCTTATGGGTTGGATTCGCCGCATCGTTCACTTTGGTGGTGTCGTTCACGAAGCCCAATGCCTTGGCCGTGGGATCAGCCGGGTCCAACGGCGGCAAAGTATCCGCGTAGGCGCTGCGCATTTGCCGAAGTCCGGGAATTGCCATGGCTGTGAGCAGGCCAGCCTGGATCATGGTTCTGCGGGAGATTTTGTCTTGCATGGTAATTCCTCGATACGTTAAGAACACTTAAGCTTTGGCCCACCTAATCTTCAAGTCGGCCGCATGCGCGAGCAGCGCCAATATGAGCCATAGTGAGATGATTTGCCACGGGCGTCCGAGCAATGCCGCACGCAGCGAGAACATCATCGCGGCGCCGGCGGCGAGATTCGCGAGCAGCGCGCTCACCGCCAGGCCACTGCCGGATTGTCTGCGCCAGACTACGAGAACTAAGCATTCGATGAGCATGAAGGCGGCTATTATATCTATGATCCGGCCGCTCGCGAACAGTTCCGTCACGCTATCGATTTAACCTGTAAAACGCCCACTCGGGCCTTGTCAGGCGTAAACACAGCAGGCTCCACCGCAAATCAGGAGGGCATTCACGGCCAAGGCGGCGGGCATCAGGTGCGCGCGAGACCCAGAAGGTGCGCCATGTCCTTGGCGAAAATCCGGACATGCGTGAGCGGCTGCGCCCGCACCAGTTTCTTGTACATGTAGGCTTGCCAGGTCAGCCGTTGTACATCGGGGTCCCTGCAGATGCTCACGAATCGCTCGCGCCGTTTGTCGCTCGAGTACCAAAAGTGCTGCATGATGCCCAACACCCAGAACACCATGCCATGGGCTTTCATGAAATCGCGCCGCGCATTGCGCAGCATGCGCGCATCGCCCGTTTCCAGGTAGCGCTGTACGGCGCCCGCCGCCAGTCGCCCGCCCAGCATCGCGTAGTAGATACCTTCACCGGACGCCGGTGCGACCACACCGGACGCGTCGCCGGCCAGAACCACGTCGCGCCCGTTGTCCCATCGCTTCAAAGGCTTCATCGGAATCGGCGCCCCCTCGCGGCGAACCGTATCGAAGCCATGCGAACCGCTGGCGCTGCGCAAATGCTCGACGGCGCCGCGCAACGAAAAGCCCTTTTGTGCGCTGCCGACACCGACGCTCGCGGTGGCTCCATGCGGGAAAATCCATGCATAGAAGTCCGGAGACAAATTACCCTGGTAATAAACGTCGCAGCGCGCGGGAAGCACCGCATCGCTGCCTTCAGGTACACGCACGATTTCGTGGTAGGCGGCGACGTAGCGGATTTTATCCGCGCCGTCGATACATTGCTTCGCCACGCCCGACATCGCGCCGTCCGCGCCGATGACCGCGCGGGCACGCACGCTCTCGATCGACTGATCCGACTTTGACTTGTACTGGACGCGGGCCGTGCCATCGTCGTCCCTGACGATGCTCATGAACGTGCCCTGCCTGGTGTCGGCGCCGCTTACGGCCGCGCGGGCGCGCAGCCATGAGTCGAACGCTTCGCGATCCACCATCCCGACATAGCCGCCCTCGATGGGCATCTCGACGGCGACGCCGGTGGGCGAGATCATACGCGCGGTATTGACCCTGGCGACGAGCAAGGATTCCGGCACGTCGAATTCTTGCATGACTTTTGGCGGTATGGCCCCGCCGCAAGGTTTGATGCGGCCCGCACGATCCAACAAACAGACCTTGAATCCGGCGCGCGCGAGGTCCGTCGCCGCGGTCGCACCTGAAGGACCACCGCCCACCACCACCACATCGAATGTTTCGTTCATGGTCGTCATACTCCGAGCGCTCCCGCGCGTGATGCCCCAATCCGTTCGCCACCCGTGCTGCCCATGCGCGCCGCGAATCTCGCGGCGATGATGAACAGCGCCGCCTCGGCGCAGAACACGATACCGAAGGCGGCGGCCGGCGATCCCAAGAAATAGCGCGCGCTGTCCACCAGCGTGGTGGAGAACAGTCCGCCGAGCGCGAATGCCACGGCCTGTGCCGCTCCCCATAACCCCATGCGTACACCTGCGGCCGGCCCATCGGCGCCCGTGGCTTCGCCCTGATGCGCCAACGCCATCATCGAGCCGATCGCGGATACGGCGAACACGCCGTTCGCGAGCCCGAGAGCGAACACGGACGCCCGCAAGGGCCACTCGGGCCCTACCAGATTCGCCGCAACCAAACTGAGCAAGGCGAGCGCCGAAGCCACACAGCCGCCGATGGTCCATGAGCGCAAGCTGCCGAAGCGGGGGCCGCCCAAGCGGGGGCCGCCCAGGCGGGGGGCGCCCGAGCGGGGGCCGCCGCTGCACGCAAGACCGACCGCAATCATCCCGAGTAATACGCCCGCGTGTTGTTGTCCGGAAAGCGCCGCCGAGGCACCCAGGCTGTAGCCGAAAACCAATCCAGCGAACGGCTCCATGAGCAATTCTTGCGCGCTGTATGCCAGCATCGAAACGAACACGAACACCGTGAACGTGCGTGCCTCGGGCTCGGCCCAGACGCGGCGTAATGCCGCGCGGAAATCTTGCGCAGGCACCGCCGAATGCCGCTGCGCCTCAGGCACTAGCTCTTGCCGCTCGATACCCCAGACCGCTGCAACCGCAACGGCAAAGGCTGCGAGCGCGGCCGTCGCCATGACCATCATCAGGCGCTGCGGCGAATAAGGATCGAGAAAGTGCCCGGCGAGCGTCGAGGTGACGGCGAAACCGGCAATCATCAAAACCCACATGATGGTGGCAGCGGCAGCCCGGCGTGGCTCATCGACTTCGGAAGCGAGCAGAACCAGCAGCGAAGTCCCGGCCGCACCCACCCCGAATCCGACGATCGCGTAGGCGACGATTGCAAATGCGAAGCCCCACAAGGTATGCGCTGCCATCGATACGGTCGCCATGGCGCACAACACTCCGCCCAAGCCGAGCACCGCGATTCCGCCCAATATCCAACGCGTGCGCCCACCGCGGCCTGCGCCGAAGCCGAATCGGGGTCTGGACATCTGCACCGCGTAGTGCAGCGCCACCAGTGCGCCGGGCAACATCGCCGGCAACTGGTACTCGACGACCATCACTCGGTTGAGCGTGGAAGTGACCAGCACGACGATCGCGCCGAGCGCCGATTGCACGAGACCCAACCTGACGATGCCCAGCCAGCCGAGACGGCGCGCAGGGTTCATGCGACGCCTCGCAGCGCAAACGCGCTCACCAACATGCCGGCCACATACAAGGTGACGCCGGTACCGTTGTACCAAGGCGCGCGATCGCGGGGCGCCGTGAGCAGCGTGTGCATGAGCCCGATCTGTACGGCCAGAGCGATGCCGACCGCGGCGGCATGAAACGCACGGCCCCAAGAGGTCAGCAGAATCATGACGGCGAGTTGCGGCAGCGCCATCGCCACGCACGCCACGAGCCCTGCGCGCTGCGGCCCGAGTTGCACGGGCAGCGAGCGAATGCCGAGCGCACGGTCGCCGTCGATGGACTTGAAATCGTTGAGCGTCATGATTCCGTGCGCGCCCAGACTATAGAGCGCTGCGAGGATCAGAGTTTTCGCAGGCGGCGTGCTGCCGCCCAGCATCACCGCGGCGCCGGTGACCCACGCGAAGCCTTCATAGCACACGGCGCAGGCAAGGTTGCCCCACCAGCCATTCTGTTTGAGTCGCACCGGCGGAGCGCTGTAGACCCACGCCAGCGCGAGGCCGGCGACGGCCGCATTGAAAACCCATGAGCCGAGCGCCGCCGCGCAAACAAGCGACAGCAGCGTCCATGACAGGGCGACATACAAACCCCAGCGACCCGGCATGCGGCCGGACGGGATCGGCCTGTTGGGCTCGTTGATGGCATCGACGTGGCGATCGTACCAGTCATTGACGGCCTGACTGGTCGCGCACAGCAAAGGCCCACACAAGATCACGCCGGTCAGCATCGAACCCCAATGCGCCGTGAAAGATTCGCCCGCGGAGACTGCGCCGCAGCCGAACGCCCACATCGGCGGAAACCAGGTGATCGGCTTCAACAGCTCCAACACCACACCGGGCGCCGGAATCTCCGAGGTCACGAGCGAAGTGGCGGGACGCGACATGCTCGTCAGTCGGCCTCATCGCCGTCGGCGGATGCCAGCTCGCCCAGGCCGTAGCGCCGCAACTTGGCGTACAGACTCTGCCGGCTCAGCCCCAATATCTCGGCAGCCGAGGCGCGGTTGTCGCCGGTGATCTCCAACGCGGACTCGATGCACAACCGCTCGATCATATCGGTCGACTCGCGCACCAGGTCGCGCAACGGCACTCTGCCCACCAGTTCGGTGAGCTGCGCCACGGAACGCGGGGTCGCCCGCGTTGCCTGCCTGCCGGTCGTCGCGCGGTGGCCAACGTCGCGAATGGTGAAGCCGAAACACGGTGCCTCGCCGTCCAATACCGATACTGCGCAGATCTCGACCTCACTGTTGGCGCCGTATTCACCGCGCAGCTGTGTCGCGAATGCGCGCAGCGAACCGTGCTCGCGCAGCTGCGCCGTCAGCAAGTTGAAATCGACGCCCGGGCGCCCGAGCCAGCGCTCCAAGGATTCGTTGCGCGATTGCTCTTCGGTGGCAAGCTGCACCAGATCGAGGAACGCGCGATTGGCAAACTGTATGCGTCCATCGAGATCCGTGACGACGAAACCCTCGGGGGCACTCGCCACGATCTCGAGCACCTTGGAGTTCAAGTTCGAGATACTCGAGCGCTGGGTGTTCAACGGTTCCAGCCGTACCAAGAAGAAGGTTGCACGATCCTCGCGAAACAGCGACGCGGAGGCGAGGAATTCCTGGGTCCCTTGAGCCGAGGTTACCGTGACGTCATCGGTGCGGCCGGTGGCGCGCACACCGCCGAGCAGCGCATGCAGAGCTTGCGTGCTCGCTTCATCGAAGCCTTCGGGAAACAAACGGCCGAGCAAGCGCTGCGTGACCACGCCGAGCAGCCGCCCAGCCGCCGGATTGACCTCCACGATCTTGCGTGTCTGCGCATCGACGATGAGCACGGCTTCCGAAGCGACTTGGAACAGCAAGCGGTGCCGTGCTTCCATCTGCCGATACTTGGCGAACTCGCGCTCGACGGACTGCTGTGTGCTGATCAGCTGCTGCTGCAGCGTGGCCATCGGCGCCATGCTGCGGCCGAACGCCACCAGGCGGCCTTCGCCGAGACGTACGCAGGTGTATAGCACCGGAACATCCGGCCCGGTGCCGGACATGTGATTGACGAGCCGCCAGCGCGGCGCACCCTTCGAGTCGGCGCCGCTCAAGAGAGCCTCGATCTTGGCGCGGCTTTCCGTGGTCACCGTACTGATCCATGCCTTGCCGAGCCAGGACTCCGCCAGTTCGACCGGAATCTCATCGCTGCCGATCGAAACATCTTTGATGATGCCCTGGCGCGAATCGGCGACGATGATGGCGATGTCAGAGGCCACTGCGAGCAGCCGGCCGACTCTTTCGCCGTTCAAATCGTCGAGCCACTCGGTAGAGCCGCTGAACTGCTTCACGATGCCTCTTTTTTCAGAAATGAATCCTCGCCATGGGTGACCGCAGTGCGGTCAAGTAGCGGCGGCCTGGAAGTGTCTCAAGCCGCGATCACATATACGTTCCGCCTGATGCACTGCCTCGCGTCCGTTGCTGGCGGTGGCGTCAGCGCCGACGCTGACGGCCAAGTCGGGGTTGTCGACGAACAGCGGACCGCCCACCAGCACGCCGATACCGCGGTTGCGCGACTGCTCGCGGATCGAGCGGATCGTTTGCGCCAGTTCCTCGCGGCTCCGATCCCGCCCTACTGAGAGTCCAACCAATACAAAAGAGTTCTGCCGCGTCAGGACCAACAGCTCGCCGATCGTGCCGGGCGATCCTTGGGTGACATCCCAACCCGCGCGCCGCATGAACTGGGCCACCAACGTGACGCCGAAGGTGTGCTGTTCACCGGGGTAAGGCGCCAACAGGATCTCCCGATGGCCTTTCTGCGGGGAATGGACGCAGTCAAATGCAGGGCTCAACTCGCGCAGCACCTGATGCAGACGACACAGCCCGACCGTCACCTGCATGAAATCGCACACATCCTCTTCCCAGAGCAGCCCGAGTTCACGGGCCGCCGGCGCCAACAGCTCGAGACATACCGCCTCGAGGGACGCTCCGCGGTTGCGCACGGTGTCTACATAAGCTGACGCCACGCCGGGCTCATGGGCCAGCAGCAAGCGTACGAATTCCTTGACGTCAAGTTCGTCGAGCGTGTCATCATAACTGATCCCGGATCCCTCCGTCTCCGCTCTTGCACGGCGCGTCATGACCAATCGGGGCACGATTTCACCCTCGATGGTTCGCATCAAACGTGCCAACCTATCCGGATCCAATCCACTGCCGGGCATCTGACGGTCGGAATCCTCCACGGTCAACGGGATTTTCTCCCGCCTAGATGCATTGACAGGCTGTTCACACCATTTACCAGTCGCCATCGGCCACCCCTTAAAGTCAACAGAACTCCATCCCGGCGTTTAAGACGGCCTCCTCAAGGTTCCATGGAGGTCCGGCTGTAGCGAATGCCTGGATGTTGGGCTAGCGGCTCATTGCCTCGGCCCAACCATCGCAACATCCGTCAAAGTTGTCAAGTTTTGTTTACGTATAGAAATGTTGACATACGCCCGTGTCGGGTCTAGTTTGTGACTATGCCGCTTTACACAAACGAACAACGAAAGAGGCGTGACGAAACACGCTGGACCCTCGTGCAGGGCATCCTCGCGCCGGTGCAGTTTCTCGTGTTCTTGATGAGCGCCGCGTTGGTGCTCCGGTTTTTGACCACCGGAGAAGGACTTACCGCGGCAACGGTTTCGGTCGTCATAAAGACCTTCGTTCTATACACGATCATGATCACGGGATGCATCTGGGAGCGAAAAGTCTTCGGGCGCTACTTGTTCGCTTCGGCCTTTTTCTGGGAAGACTTCGTCAGCATGTTCGTGCTCATCCTGCATACAGCGTATATCGCCGCTTTGTTGTTCGGAACGCTGCACGCGCGCTATCAGATGTACATTGCGTTGCTAGCCTATTCCGCCTATTTGATTAACGCAACGCAGTTCGTGATCAAGCTTCGGGCCGCTCGCCTGGAGAGTGATGCGGGCAGGGCCAGCGGGTCCTTGTCGGGGGTGACGACATGACGGCCGTCGCGACCGAACGCGGGCAGCGCGAAGTGTTTTGCGGCCTGACCGGGATCATCTGGCTGCACCGCAAGATCCAGGACGCGTTCTTCCTGGTGGTCGGCTCGCGTACCTGCGCACACCTGATCCAGTCGGCGGCGGGGGTCATGATTTTTGCCGAACCCCGCTTCGCGACAGCCATCATCGATGAGCGGGATCTGGCGGGCCTCGCCGACGTCAATGACGAACTCGACCGGGTGGTCGATCATCTGCTGGCCCGTCGTCCGGACATCAAGCTCCTGTTTCTCGTCGGTTCCTGCCCCTCGGAAGTGATCAAACTCGATCTGTCGCGCGCCGCTCTGCGTCTTTCCGCGCGTTTCTCGCCGGGGGTGCGCGTGCTCAACTACTCGGGCAGCGGCATCGAAACGACCTTCACACAGGGCGAAGATGCATGTCTTGCCTCGCTCGTCCCGAGTCTGCCGCCCGAACCCGAAGCGCAAGCCAATCTGTTGATCGTTGGGGCGCTGGCGGATGTGGTCGAAGACCAGATGCAGCGCTTGCTGAACGATATGGGGATAGCCAACGTCGCATTCTTTCCGCCGCGCCGCTCCACGCTTCTCCCGCCGGTGGGGCGCGGCACTCGCTACCTGCTTGCCCAGCCATTCCTTGCCGACACGGCGCGAGCTCTCGAGGAGCGCGGTGCGAAACGCATCGCGGCGCCCTTTCCGCTCGGGGCGGATGGAACCTTGCGCTGGTTGCAGGCCGCAGCCGTCGAATTCGGCGTCGAGCAGGCTGTATTCAGGCGGGCGACGGGACCCGCCTACGAGCGCGCGCAACGTCCGCTGTTGCGATATCGCGAGCAACTCGCCGGCAAACGCGTGTTCTTCTTTCCGGACTCGCAACTGGAGATTCCCCTCGCGCGTTTCCTGGCCACCGAGATGGGCATGCAGTTGCTCGAAGTCGGTACGCCCTTCCTGCATCGCGCACACCTGGCCGATGAACTCGAGTGGCTGCCGGCCGGAACTTCGATCGTCGAGGGCCAGCACGTCGATAACCAGCTCGAGCGTTGCTACGCGGCCAAGCCGGATCTGGTGGTCTGCGGCTTAGGACTCGCCAATCCGTTGGAGGCCAAGGGGCTCACCACCAAGTGGTCGATTGAATTGGTGTTTACGCCGATCCAGGGATTCAACCAGGCCGCGGATCTCGCCGAATTATTCACGCGGCCGCTCGTTCGGCGCACACGGTTGGTGGCCTGAAGATGCAATTGACCGTGTGGACATACGAAGGACCGCCGCACGTCGGGGCCATGCGCATCGCCACGGCCATGCGCGACGTCCACTACGTGCTGCACTCGCCGCAAGGCGACACCTACGCCGATCTGTTGTTCACGATGATCGAGCGGCTGCCGCGGCGGCCGCCGGTCACCTATACCACCTTCCAGGCTCGTGACCTGGGAGGCGATACGGCCAGCCTGTTTCAGGATGCCGCCCGTGAAGCCTACGAGCGCTTCCAACCCAAAGCGCTGCTGGTCGGAGCCTCGTGCACGGCCGAACTGATCCAGGATGATCCCGGTGGCCTTGCTCGGGCGTTGAATCTGCCCATACCCGTAGTTCCGTTGGAGCTGCCCTCCTACCAGAAGAAGGAAAACTGGGGCGCTGCCGAGACCTTCTATCAACTGGTGCGGGCGCTGGCCTCACCCGTCGCCCCGCCGCCCGGCTTCAAGCGGCCCGCACGCAGCCTGGGGGACAAACCGCGCTGCAATATTCTGGGACCCACGGCGCTGGGCTTCCGCCATCGCGACGACCTGCGCGCGGTGACGCAGCTGCTCGAGCAGCTCGGCCTCGAGATCAATGTCGTGGCGCCCTTGGGCGCGGCTCCCGAGGACTTGAGGAGGCTCGGCGACGCGGATTTCAACGTCGTGTTGTATCCGGAGATCGCATCTCAAGCCGCGCAGTGGCTCAAGCGCACCTTCGATCAGCCCAGCGTCAAGAGCATACCCATCGGCCTGCGTGCAACGCGCGAGTTCATTGCGGAAATCGCCGCTCTATGCGGCCTCGATCCGGCCGCCGCTCTCGAGGGCGCCCCGTCGCATTCGGAGTGGTATTCGCGTTCCGTCGACTCGACCTACCTGACGAACAAGCGCGTGTTCGTATTCGGCGATGCCACGCACGCCATCGCCGCGGCACGCATCGCGGCCGAGGAGTTGGGGTTCAGTGTCGTCGGTATCGGCACCTACAGCCGCGAATTCGCCCGCGAGATCCGCGAGGCCGCCAAGACTCATGGCGTCGAGGCCTTGATCACGGACGACTACCTCGAGGTGGAAGCCAAGGTTCAAGAATTGCAGCCGGAATTGGTGCTGGGGACGCAGATGGAACGCCACATCGCCAAGCGCCTGAACATACCGTGCGCAGTCATTTCCGCGCCGGTGCACGTGCAGGATTTTCCCGCGCGCTACTCGCCGCAAATGGGCTTCGAGGGCGCGAACGTCATCTTCGACACCTGGGTGCACCCGTTGATGATGGGCTTGGAAGAGCACTTGCTGACGATGTTCCGCGGCGACTTCGAGTTCAACGACGCCGCACCTGCATCGCATCTCAATCACACCGCACCGCAGCCCGCGCCGGCGCACGCAGCGCCCGGCCCTGCCGCGGACCCGGTTGCGGTTGCCGTTCCAGTTGCCGGCCATGCGACCTGGGCGCCCGATGCAGAACGGGAACTGGCGAAGATTCCGTTTTTCGTGCGGGGCAAGGCGCGCCGCAATACCGAGAAATTCGCGGCCGAGCGCCGCGTGGAAATGATCACCGTGGAGACCCTTTATGATGCGAAAGCCCACTTCAGCCGCTGAACGGCGGGCGACGCGCTTCGTGATCGTCACGATGGACAGCCATCTGTCGAGCGCCACCCAGCGCGCGGCCACGCAATTGGAAAAAGAGGATCCCGGGCTGTCGGTGGTCATCCACGTCGCCGAGACCTGGGGCAGCGACCCTGAGTCCTTGCAGCGCTGCCGCGCCGATATCGCGGCGGGTGACATCATCGTCGTCACGATGCTGTTCATGGAGGACCATTTTCAGCCGGTGCTGCAGGCGTTGCGCGATCGCCGCGTACACTGCGAAGCCATGATCTGCGCGATGTGCGCCAGCGAGGTCGTGAAGCTGACGCGGATCGGCAGTTTCAGCATGGACGGCACCCAAAGCGGCCCCCTCGCGCTGCTCAAGAAGCTGCGCGGTTCCAACAAGACTTCGGCCAGCAAAGGCGGCGCCGCGCAAATGAAGATGTTGCGGCGAATTCCGCAATTTCTGCGCTTCATCCCCGGAACCGCGCAGGATGTGCGCGCGTATTTTCTGACCCTGCAGTACTGGCTCGCCGGATCGGAAGAGAACGTCCTCAACATGATTCGCTTTCTGGCGTCGCGCTATGCGGTGCGCCCAGGCCACAAGTCGCCGCTGCGCGCCGCGCCGCCGGCCGAGTACCCGGAAACCGGCGTATATCACCCCCGCATGGCATGCCGCTTCAGCGAGTCGGATGCCGATCTCGGCGGGCGCGGCAAGAATGGCACGGTCGGATTGCTGCTGCTGCGTTCATATCTGCTCGCGGGAAATCACGGTCACTATGACGGCGTCATCGCAGCGCTCGAAAAGCGCGGCCTCCGCGTCATACCTGCATTTGCCGCCGGTCTCGATTCCAGACCCGCCATCGAAAAATTCTTCGTCAAGAACGGCGTGACGCAAATCGATGCGCTCGTAAGCTTGACGGGTTTTTCTTTGGTGGGTGGACCGGCCTACAACGACTCGAAGGCCGCCGAGGATACGTTGGCGCTGCTCGACGTTCCTTACGTGGCGGCGCATCCGGTGGAATTCCAGACGTTGGAGGAATGGCAGTCCTCGGAACGGGGATTGCTGCCCGTCGAGGCGACCATCATGGTGGCCATACCCGAACTCGACGGAGCCACCAGTCCCATGGTGTTCGGCGGCCGTTCGCAAACCGTCGCATCCGCGAAGGACATGATCGTGCATCCGGAGCGCGCGGACATGTTGGCGGCGCGAGTCGCGAAACTGATCGCGATGCGTTTGACGCCGCGCGCGCAGCGCAAAGTCGGGGTGGTCATTTTCAATTTTCCGCCCAACGCGGGAAACACCGGCACCGCGGCCTACCTGTCGGTATTCGAGTCGCTGTTCGGCACTTTGCGGGCGCTCAAGGACGCCGGCTACGGCGTCGACATGCCCGAGAGCGTCGATGCGCTGCGCGACCGGGTCATCAACGGCAATGCGGCCCGCTATGGTGCGCTGGCCAATGTTCACTTCCGTATTCCGGCCAACGATCACGTCAAGCGCGAACCCTACTTGAAGGAGATCGAGAAGCAATGGGGTCCGGCGCCCGGCAAGCAGCAGACCGACGGCTCTCATATCCAAGTTTTGGGCGAGCGCTTCGGCAATGTCCTCGTGGCGGTGCAGCCGGCGTTCGGCTTCGAAGGCGACCCGATGCGTCTGCTGTTCGAGAAAGGCTTTGCCCCGACGCACGCTTTCTCGGCGTTTTATCGGTATCTGCGCGAGGATTTCGGTGCGCACGCATTGCTGCACTTCGGCACCCATGGTGCTTTGGAGTTCATGCCCGGCAAGCAAGCCGGCATGTCGGCCGCGTGTTGGCCCGACAGGCTCATTGCCGATATGCCGTGTTTTTATCTGTACGCGTCGAATAACCCTTCGGAAGGCGCCATCGCGAAGCGCCGCATCGGCGCCACGCTCATCAGTTACCTCACCCCGCCCGTTGCCAATGCCGGCCTGTACCGCGGGCTCGTCGATCTGAAGTCCTCGCTCGAGACCTGGCGGGGCACACCGCCGACGGATATACAGGGTCGCGAATCGCTGGCGGAACTCATACAAACGCAAGCCGTGGCGCTGGATCTTTCCAAAGCCGCGTCGTGGGGGACCGAAGCGGCGCAGCGCATCGCTGCCTTGAGTGCGCAGGTGCTGGAATTGGAATACACCCTGATACCCTACGGTTTGCATGTGGTCGGCAAGGCGCCGTCGCACGGCGAGCGCATCGACATGCTCGCCGCAATCGCCGCGGCAAACGGCGGAGCGGTGCCTGCCCGTCAAGCCCTGCACGCCTTGGTGGCCGGCGAATCCCCGCAGGAGGCGCTCAAAGCTTGCGCCGCGGATGACCCGCAAGGCTGCCTCGCGGCGCTGCAGCAGCTGCAACAGACCGACCGCATGCTGTGCGGCAATCACGAGATCGATGCGCTCGTGCACGCATTGGACGGCGGATTCTTGCGTCCCGCGCCCGGCGGCGATGTGGTGCGCACGCCGGCGGTGCTGCCCACCGGCCGTAATCTGCATGGCTTCGATCCGTTTCGCTTGCCGAGCGCGTTCGCCGTTCTCGATGGTGCACGGCAGGCGGCGCGCATCCTCGAGCGTCATGCGCAGGATGGTAATCCGCTGCCCGAATCGATAGCGCTGGTGCTTTGGGGCAGCGACAATCTAAAGTCCGAAGGTGCTCCCATCGGCCAAGCGCTGGCTCTATTGGGATGCCGCCCCCGTTTCGACTCGTACGGACGGATCGCGGGTGCGACCTTGGTTCCGCTCGAGGAGTTGGGACGGCCGCGCATCGACGTGATGGTGACGCTGTCCGGGATATTCCGCGATCTGTTGCCGCTGCAGATCAAACTGCTGGCGGAGGCTGCGTTTCTCGCGGCATCGGCGGAGGAGCCGGCAGACCAAAATTTCGTCCGCAAACACGCACTCGCCTACATGGAAAAACACGGCTGCGACCTGGAGACGGCAAGCTTGCGCGTGTATGGCAATGCCGAAAGCACTTACGGCGCCAACGTCAATCACCTCATCGAGAATGGCCGCTGGGACGAGCAAAACGAGCTGGCCGAGACCTTCACGCGGCGCAAGGGCTTTGCGTACGGCCGCGGCGGCAGGCCCGTGCAGAACGCCAAATTACTGGCGAGCGTATTGGCCGACGTACAGATGACCTACCAGAATCTCGACTCGGTCGAGTTGGGCGTGACCACCGTCGATACCTACTTCGACACGCTCGGCGGTATCAACAGTGCGGTGCGCAGAGCCAAAGGCCCGACAGCCGCGCCAGTCCCGGTGTACATCTCCGATCAAACCGGCGCGAGCGCGACCGTCCGCACTCTATCCGAGCAGGTGTCACTCGAGACCCGCACCCGCACTCTCAACCCGAAATGGTACGAGGGAATGCTCGAACACGGCTACGAGGGGGTGCGCCAAATCGAGGTGCATGTGACCAACACCATGGGCTGGTCGGCAACCACGGGCGAGGTGCAGCCGTGGGTGTATCAGCAGATCACCCAGACGTACATTTTGGATTCGGAAATGCGCGCGCGGCTTGCGCAACTCAATCCGACCGCATCGGCCAAGGTCGCCAACCGTCTGCTGGAGGCCTCCGACCGCAACTTCTGGCAGCCCGACGCGAAGACGTTGGCGGCTCTGCGCGCCGCGGGCGAGGAACTGGAAGACCGTCTCGAAGGTATTTACGAAGGAGTTGCAGCATGATGACCGCCAGCGTACCGGTATCGGCCTTGAAACGCGCCATGGGCGCGCCGCTCGACGGCGAAGGCAGCGTTCAAGTGCCGCTCGATGCGAACCTCAAGATCGGCAACGCCAAGGTTTTCGCCGTCTACGGCAAGGGCGGAATCGGCAAGAGTACGACC
>Ga0116231_10007781_pt1 | contig 19309 bp, 20 predicted proteins | sample S1TSphgellanicum_2_FD_89695 | JGI IMG/M metagenome (GOLD analysis project Ga0116231, IMG submission 89695) | Host-associated microbial communities from peat moss isolated from Minnesota, USA - S1T2_Fd - Sphagnum magellanicum MG | ecosystem: Host-associated > Plants > Peat moss > Unclassified...
CTTGGTCGGTACTGACGCCGAGGTTGCCCGCGATCGTCGGGATGGAGACGTTCGCGATCGTCGTGTCCAGCACCTGCATGAACGTGCCGAGCGCCAAGGCCACGGCGACGAGGGCCTTGCGGCCGCCGACGAGCCCCGCGGGCGCCGCGACGGCTTCGGCTCCGACGCTCGCGGGACTCGCGCTCACGGCAGGGCGGCGACGACCGACGCGGCGTGGTCCGGCGCGTGACGGCCGGGCGTCGCGCCACGATTGCGGCTGAGTCGCGCCGCTTCCCGCGCCTGCGGGCCGGCATTGTCCGCGATGATCGCCGCGATCCGCGCATCGATGGCCGGATCCGCTCCGGCGCTCGCCTGGACCGGCTCCGCCGCATTGCGCACGACGGTGGTCATGAGCGGCCCGGAGGTGTCATGCAAGTCGACTCGCACCGTGGCGGATAGCCCAACGCGCAAAGGATGCTCCTTGAGTTCCTTCGGGTCGAGCAAGATTCGGACCGGTACGCGCTGGACGATCTTGATCCAATTGCCCGAGGCGTTTTGCGACGGCAACAGCGCGAACGCATTGCCGCTGCCGGCGGCGATGCCGACCACATGGCCGTGATAGGTCACGTTGCCGCCATAGAGATCGGTATGCACGGTCACGGGCTGACCTGTGCGCATGTTGGCCAGCTGCACTTCCTTGAAATTGGCGTCGATCCATACGTCATCGAGCGGTACGACCGCGAGCAGCGGCGTGCCCGGCGCAACGCGTTGCCCGACCTGGACGGATCGCTTGGCGATCACGCCGCTCGTCGATGCGATGAGCTCGGTCCGGTGCAAGGCGAGCGCCGCGTTGCGCACCGCGGCCGCCGCCGCAAGCACAGTCGGATGATCCGTGATCGTCGTGCCGTCGATCTGCGCGACGGTCTCGCTCAACTGCTGGCGCGCCGCGAGTACGCTCGCGCGCGCCGTCGTCACGGCATCGCGCGCGTGCGAAAGCTCCTCGGCCGAAATCGCGCCGTCGGCAATCAGCGTGCTGCGTCGGGCCAAGTCGTCGTTGGCCGTGCGCTCCGCCTGCTCCCGCTCGTCGATCTGCGCACGCAACTGTTCGCTCTGCGCGAACTGGCCGCGCACGGAACGCACGGCGCGCGCGAGGTCCGCCTCGGCATTGGCCAACGCGATGTTCGCGTCGGCGGGGTCGAGACGCAGCAGCACCTGGCCCTTCTCCACGGGCTGCGTGTCGTCGACGTTGAGTGCGACGACCGTACCGGGGATCTCAGCGGTCACCTGGACGACGTCGCCATTGACGTAGGCGTCGTTCGTGGCCTCGTAGTACCGGCTATCGAAGAACCAGTACGCGCCGTACGCGAGTACGCCGAGTACGACGACAACGGCGAGGCTCCAGAGTCCGCGTCGGCGGTAGGAAGTCGGGGTGGCCGAAGAAGTAGGGGTGGTCGGAGTGGGGGTGGTCATGGCGATACCTTTGTAAGCATTCGAGAGGAATCCTCGGGCTCGAGAGCCGCAGTCAGGCCGTCGCGGCGCGGATCGAAACTGCCGCCCACCGCGAGCAGCAGCGTCACGCGCGCGGTCGCCTGGCTCGTGATGATGTCCAGCATCGTCTCGCGTGCGTTAAGCACCTGGGTTTCTGCATTTAGCACCGTCAGATAATTGGCGAGTCCGGCCCGATAGCGTTCCTCGGCCAGGCGATAGGCCGCTTCGGTCGCATCGAGGGTCTGCTGCTGATCGAGGCGCTCGCGCTCGAGTGCATTCAAGCGCGTGATCTGGTCGGCCGTCTGCTGCACGGCCCGCAGCACCGTGTCGTTGTAGTCGTCGACCGCGGCGTCGAGCGCGGCCTCGCTGCCGCGATACTGCGCGCGCAGCCGGCCGCCATCGAACAGCGGCAGAGAAATCGCGGGACCGGCCGTGTAGCCACGCGCGTCCCACCTAAGAAGATCGTGCAGGCCGAACGCGCCGATGCCGGCGAGCGCCTGAAGATTCACACTCGGATAGAACGCGGCCTTGGCCGCTCGGCGGCTTGCGTCGGCCGCTTCGACGTCGAGGCGCGCGGACAATACGTCCGGTCGTCGCGCGAGCAGGTTGATCGGCAACTCCGCCGGAACCGGCAGCGCCGCGGCGACATCGAGCGACGGGCGCACGATCGTCGCGTAGGCCTGCGCACCCTGTCCGGTCAGAGTCGCGAGTTCGTGGATGGCCTGTTCCGCGGCGGCGAGTGCCTGAGTACGCGCAACGCGCGCCTGCGGCAATTGGCCCTCGGCTTCGCGCAGTTCAAGCTGCGTATCCAGGCCCGAGGCCACGCGTCGCCGCGTGATGTCGACGATATTTTGCCGCTGTGCCTCGGAACGTTCGGCGATGTCGGCGAGCGCGTGTTCGCGGTAGAGCTCGATATAAGTCTGGGTAATCGCGCCCGTGAGCAGCAGCGAGGCCTGCTCGCGGTCCCATTGCGCGGAGCCCGCGAGCGCCTTGGCCCGCTGCACGGCCGCCGCCTGCCGGCCCCAAAAGTCCAAGTCCCAGCCAAGGCTCGCGCCGCCCTGGCCCTCGGAGTAGCTATGGCCCGCGAGCGGCGGCGGGATGAAGTAATTCGCGGGCGCGCGCTGGTACTGCGCGCTGACATCGAGATTCGCGTGCGGCAGCAATCCGGCGTGCGCGGCTTGTGCCTGCGCGAGCGCGTCGCCGACGCGGGCTTCGGCCGCCGCGAGTGTCGGACTCTGTTCGCGGCCGGCACGAATGAGCCGGTCGAGCTGGGGATCCGCGAACGCGGACCACCAGTCCGTGGCGGTGGGCGCCACCGTGGCGCCCGTGAGACCGACGGCATCATTCTCGAGCGGCTTAGGGTGCGCGGCTTCCCGCGGCGGCAGCACGCAGGCCGAGAGCCCGAGCGTCGCGAGTAGCAGGCTCAGCGGGGCGCGATTGGCGCGCCTAGTTTTCACGGTGTTTACGGTGTTTACGGTGTTCATGGAGTTCATGGTGCTCATCGCTCCGCGGCGGCAAGCGCGTCTTGTGGGGCGACGGCCGAAGCGAGCGTCGTATTGAGCTTGAGCAGCAGACGCAGCAGTTCCTTGACTTCGGCCGCGCTGAAATCGCCGAGCGCCAGGTTCAGTTTCTCGACGACGATCGGCACGAGACCTTCGATGGCATCGAGACCGGCTTTCGTCAATTGGAGCTCCACGGTCCGGCGGTCGCGTTCGCCGCGGCTGCGCTCGATGAGGCCGCGCGCGGCCAACTGGTCGATGACGCGCGTCAGCGCGCCGCTGTCATGCCGATATTGGGAGCAAAAGTCCTTGGGATTCACGGCGATGCCGTCCCGCAGCCACGCCATGATGACGTACTGGACGAAGCTGTAGCCGCGTGCTTCGAGCGCCGGCTCGATGCAGTCGAGCATCAAGGAATGCGAACGCTTGAGAATGTATCCCAAACCGTTCTGAGTCCGGTAGCCCGCCACCTTATAATGCTGCTTTGACATTTAATGCCTCGGCATTTACTGCTTCGGCAGCTATTATCCGCAACGCACACGGACTGTCAAGCCGCCGTGAGGGACGGCAGGGTGCCTCTCAGGCGATGCGCGATTTCATCTTGGCGTCGTATTGGCGGCGCGAATTTTCGATCTTGGGCCACTCGTGGTCGATCCAGCCGAACAACGCCGTGACGGGCACCAACAGTCCGCTGCCGAGTTCCGTGAGCGTGTATTCCACTCGCGGGGGCACCTCAGGGTAGACGTGCCGGGTCACGATACCGTCGCGTTCCAGATGGCGCAGCGTCGTCGAGAGCATGCGCTGGGAAATTCCCTCGACCGACCGCATCAACTCGGAGAAGCGCAGCCGGTGATTCTCGGACTTCGCCAGCGCGATCAACAAGAGCACGCTCCACTTGTCGCCAAGACGCGAGATCAGATCATGAATCGGACACAGCGTCCGGGTCGCGGTGCCGGACTGTGGCGCTTTCTTCGGGGCCTTTTGCATGACTTACCTCGATGTAACCTAGTGACACGCAGGTGCGTTCTTTTTATCTACTTCGTAATCATATATAACATGGTAACCTTTTACTACTAATGGAGAGGCCCATGTCTTTCACCATTCTGCACATTGACAGCAGCCCGCTCGGCGATCGCTCGATTTCCCGCAAGTTGACCGCCAAAACCGTTGCCGAGATCAAGGCCGCGCACCCGCACGCGCGCGTGATCACGCGGGATCTCGGCAGCGCACCGCTGCCGCATCTCGATGGCCTCACGCTCGGGTCGTTCTTCACGCCACCCGACCAGCGAAACGCCGCGTTGAGCGCCGCGATCAAACCGTCCGATGAGGCGATCGACGAGCTACTCGCGGCCGACGTGATCGTGATCGGCGCGCCGATGTGGAATTTCGGCATTCCGTCGGCGTTGAAGGCCTGGATCGATCACATCGTACGCGCGGGCCGCACGTTCAAGTACGGTGCCGCCGGCCCAGAAAGCCTGATCCCGCCGGGCAAGCGCGTGATCGTCGTTTCGTCGCGCGGCGGCGTCTATTCCGAAGGACCCATGAAGGTCATGGACTATCAGGAAACCTACTTGCGCGCCGTGCTCGGATTCATCGGCCTCAACGACATATCCTTCGTGCGTGCCGAGGGCGTCGCGATGGGACCTGAGGCCATCGATGCGGCGCTCAAGAGCGCGCATCTGCAGCTGGGGAGTGCGATCGGGAAGGCGGCTTAAAGTTGTAGGGCCGCGACCAGCGATCGCCTAGGCCGGCTTCGGGTCGCGGCCAAACAGCTTGCGCAGTTCTTGTTTTGCCTGATTGAGCACACGCAGGCGGGCAGCGCTGAGGTTCGTGCCGGCGCGATTGATCTCGAAGTTCAGCATCGACATCGCGGAGCGGAATGGCGGCGCCTTGCGCCGGCGGCTGGATTCCACCGAACGCTTCAGCGAGCGAGCCACCGCGGCGGCGCTCTTGAGCTTGAAGACGCCCGACTCGAGATCCATCGCGTCGCTCTTGGCCATGACTGCAGTGGACCACTTGCGCTTGGGCGGCGCGGCGGTCTTGAGTGAAGGCGCGACGGTCTTGCGTGAACCGGCGCCTGCGGGACGAGTCGTGATGGTGCGGTTTTTGGATGCCATGCGCACAGTATCGCGGCATGGATCACCTCAGTAGAAGCTCCATTCAACTCAAGCGGTGGTAGGAATCGGCCACGAGCAACGGTCGGCCTTCACTTGCGCATCGTAGTCGCGGACCCCTGCGCGAGCAGTTCCGCAGCCGCGGCCATCGCGGGGTCGACCCCGGCGGCGATGCTTGCCGCCGTCGTCGGCGCAGCGATATCTGGCAGCAAGCCGGCATCGGGTTCGAGTGTCGGCGGAAAGGCGCCGATCAAGGGTACGTCCAGTTCGATGCCGGAATGCGGCAATTCCAAGAAGAAAAATGCACCGCCATTGATGCCGCGGCGATTGCCGCCGGTAGGCTCACCAATGAGCGTCCCCAACTTCTGCTGCCGTACGACCTGCGCAAACTGGAACGTCGCGGAGCTGTTGGCTGCATCGATCAACACGATCAACCGCCCGGAAAAATGCGGCAGTACCGGATGAATGACCGTCCTCGCATCCACGCTGGGGTCCTCGCCCGCGAGCGCATAATAATGAACGGGCGGGGCGGTCGGCCAGGGACTTCGTAGTTCCGTGGCATCGCGGCCCCAATCCTTGAAGCTCGGATCCCAAGTTTGCAGATACGGCAGCAGATCCGGTGGTACGGCGCGATAGCGCACGAGTCGCTTCGCATTACCGAGCGGCAGATCCTCGGCAACGAGGCGCTTCAGGATTTCGTCGCCGACGTCCTCACCGCCCTCGTTGCCGCGTAGATCGACGATGAGGGCCGGCGCGTTGCGCGACGCGAGCGCATCGAGGCGCTCGTTGAGCCAGGGTCGCCAATCCCATTTGCTTTCGTACATCGCCCAGGTGGGCATTCTCAGGTACGCCGAACCGTCGGGTAGATCGCGCCACTCGAACAGCGGCGCCGCCTCGCCGCGCGAGTCCGTCTTGCGCGCCGTAAACGCGGCCAGGCGCTCTGCATACGTCGTGGCGTGGACGTGCAGCGTTTGCAGGCGCGCCGCGCCGGGCGGTCGCACGCCGAGAGCGACGGTACGCCCGGTCATCGGAAACAGCAGGGAGAAGTAGATATCGAAGGATTCATACTTGTCATCGCCAAGGACATTCAGCTGGTCGACGCGCTTGGCATCATTGCTGCCGTCGGCACGTGTGAGCGGCAGCAGTCGCGCGAGTATCTGCGCCGTGGCCACGCCGTTGACGCTCAGGATTTCGGTGCCGATCGGCAGTTGCGACGGGCTCGTGAAATCCCGCGTGACGACCATCTCGCCGCCGATCCAACGGAAATAAAACGGCAGCCGCGGCCGACTTTCGAATAATTCCGATTGGATCGCCTTGGACTGATTGTAGAAATTCGCATAGGTATGCCCGCAACGGATTTTGGCGGCGAAGCGCGCGAACGCCAGATAGGCTTCGGCGACGGTACGGGGACGGTTGAACTCCTTGCGCAACTGGGTAAAGGCCTCGTCCGATTGGCGAGGACTCAAATAGCGCAAGAGCCCTGGATGCATTTCCCGGTAAGTACGTTCGAGGATCGTCACGTCGGCCTGAAGGTCCGAAGGTGTCAACCTCGCGGCGTCCGCAACCGACGCGGTCGCAGCCACGAATAGCAGCATCAAACCCAACCGCCCGAAGCCGAATGTTGGCATCGCGTTTCCCGTTCCTTGTGTGCTCCCTCGCGCAGAGATTCGCGAGGGACCGCGAATCGGATTCATCGTATGCGCCAATCCCCTCAAGATTCATTGGGAAAGTTCATTTTCGCGAGCACCGACTGGAACCGCGGTTCGCCGCGCAGCGGGTCCAGCAGAAAATCGACCTTGAGTTGTAACAGCCCTGGATCGCGCACGCGATAGGCCGTTTCGAGCCAATCGAGCGCCTGGGCACGGTCGCCCCACTGAGCGTAGACCTCGGCATATTGATAGGCCTGATCGGTCTCGTCGGCGCCGGCCGCACGCAAGGCCACCATGGCCGCCCGGCTCTCGGCATCACGGGCGAGCTTCTGCCAGGCGACCGCCAGGCATAGGTGGCTCAGCCAATCGAGCGGCGGCATCGCACAGGATTCGCGCGCCGCTGCGAAGTCGCCGAGCGCGAGCAGCGCGAGGCCGCGATTCGCGGCGACTTGGGGGGCTTGCGGGTCGATGCTGAGCGCATGATCGAAGGCCGCGATCGCGTCGCGGTAATGGTGAGTGTAGAGCAACACCAAGCCGAGCACGCGGTAGGCGCCCGCGTTGACGGGATCGAGCACCACCGCGCGCTTCGCGCTCGTGACGGCCGCTTCGCTGTGACCGATCTCCGCGAGGAACCGCGCCGACATCAGCAGTACGCGGGAATTACCGGGCGCGAGCGCCAGGGCGCGTTCGTGCTCGCGCGCCGCCGCCGCATAGTCTTGAAATCCCGCGTCGAGTACGAATGCCAATGCCGAGTGGGCTTCGCCGAGCGTCGGCGCGAGTGTTACCGCCTTTTGCGCCGCACTGAGCGCCGAGTCGAAGCCCGCGCGCGAGACCTGTGTCGAGGCGGTGTTGCTCGCGAAGATGACCTCGGCGAGCGCCTTCGCCACGTAGGCCCTCGCAAATTGCGGATCGAGCCGGATCGCCTCGTCATAGGCGGCCAGCTGCGAGGCCGTCGTGGCCTCGTCGGGAGTCAGGTTCACGAATCGCTCGCCGCGCAGAAACGCATCGAACGCCGCCGGATTCTTCGTGCCGCCGAGATCGACGAGCGCCGCCGTGTCGGCGAGCAGGACGCCCTGCAAGGCGGTCATCACGGCGGTCGCGATTTCGGTCTGCAGCTTCAAGACATCGATGAGATCGCGGTCGTAGGAATTCGACCAGAGCCGGAACCCGGTCTTTGCGTCGACCAGATTGGCGGCGATGCGCAGATGCTTCCCGTCCTTGCGGATGCTGCCCTCGAGGATGGCGCCGACGTTGAGTCGGTGCGCGATTTCGGTGACCTCGATTGCCTGGTTCTTGAAAGCGAACGAGGAGGTGCGTGCGACGACCTGTAGATCGCGAATTCGCGCGAGCGAATCGAGCAACTCCACGGACAGACCGTCGGAGAAGTAATCATCCTTCGGATTGCCGCTCAAGTTGACGAAGGGCAGCACGGCGACCGAGTGCGGGGCGGCTACGAAGTCGTGCGCCGCCGCGGGTGGGGGCGCAACCGGTGCCGGAGCCGGTGGTGAGGATGCGCGAAATTTGTCGATCGCGAAATAGGCGAGCCCCAGACCGAAGACCAGAATTGTGACGACGAGGAGCGCCTTGCGTCGGGTGGAATCCCCCGTCGTGACGGTTCGGCTCGCCGCAGCGACCGGCGTCTGCGCCGCAGCGTCCGCCTGACCGAAGTGGCCGCGGACCGCTTCGAGCAATGTCGGCAGGACGCGCTCGACATGTCCGTCGGTGACCTCCAACCAATGCGAAGCGCTCAGAAAATATTCGAGTGCCGGCGGCAGCACGACAGGCCCGACACGCACGGAGATCAGCGGTCGATTCTTCGCCGCTGCGCGCTCGACCTCGCGCAGCACGTGGCCCGACGACGCCGCATTCTGGGAGAGGATCACGACGAGCAATCGGCAGGCGTTGATGCCTTGGACGATCGCGTCGGCATACAGATCGCCAGGGCGCACGTTGCGCGGCGCTATCCAGCAGGCGACCCCCTGACTTTCGAGAAAACGGCAGACGCGGTTGGCGACGCCGAGGTCGGCGGAGGCGTAGGAAATGAATACCTCGCCCATCTGCGTTGCTGCGAGAGCGCTTTCGGGTTCGATCGAAGAACCCTGCTACTCGTGGGTAACCGTGCTGATCGGCAGCTTGGCCGGGCAGGCCGAGCCGTCGCGGCCCGCGACCGTATAGCTCCAAGCGTGCTCGCCGGACCCCGCGTGTTGAGCTTTGACGCCGGCTGCGGAACCCGCCGGCGCGGGTGAGGAACCCGTGAGGACTTCGTTTTCGTTGTACCAGCAGGTCGTGACGTCCGGTGCCGGCGGCCCGAGGGCCATTGCAGGCCGATTGAGCGCGATCCCCGCGAGCGTCGCCACGCAGAGCGACAGATAGATTGTTTTCATGGTCGTTCAGCCTCCGAGGCGCAAGATATCCCCACCAAGGCGAGCGCCACGCTACCATAATGATCGTTCCGTAGCATATAAATGCCGCGTTTCGGCGTCGTCGGCTTCTGATCGAGACAAGTCATGCAACATGATGCGGTGGTAGTCATCACGGGCGCGAGCACCGGCTTCGGGCGGCTCATGGCCGAAACCCTGGCGCGCGATGGCTACCGCGTATTTGCGACGATGCGCAATATCGACGCGCGCAATGCCGCAGCGGCCCGCGAGCTCCACGATCTCGCGTCGCGTGAGCGCTTGAGTCTGCAGGCCCTGGAACTGGACGTGACCGACGAAGCTTCGATCGCGCGCGCGATCGCAATCGTCGAGGCGCGCTGCGGCCGCATCGACGTGCTCGTGAACAATGCCGGCTATGGCATTCTCGGCCTCGCCGAAACGATCACGCCGGAACAGAGCCTGCGCCTCTTCGAGACCAATTTCTTCGGCGTGCAGCGAATGAATCGCGCCGTCTTGCCGCTCATGAAGTCACGCCGCAGCGGCCTGCTGCTGCACATCAGCAGCGGCGCGGGACGACTCGCGCTGCCCGGCTTGAGTGTTTATTGCGCGAGCAAGTTCGCGCTCGAGGCGCTCGCCGAAGTATATCGCTATGAGCTCGCATCGCTCGGCGTGGACTCGGTCATCATCGAGCCCGGTGCCTACCCAACGCCGATCATGGCGAAGTTCGAGCCCGGGGAAGATGCGGGCCGCGCCGCGACGTACGGCGAGGCCGCGCGCATTCCCGACGTCATGGGCGCCGGACTGCGCAGCGCGAAAGGCGACCCTCAAGAGATCGCCGATTGCGTGCTGGAAGTGATCGCGACGCCGGCGGGGCAGCGCCGACTACGCTACCGTGTCGGACCGGGCGGCACCGGCGCGGATCGGATCAATGCCCTGACCGATGAGGTTCAGGCCGAAACACTCGTGGCACGCGGCTTCGCGCCCTTCACGCAGTTCACCGGATCCTAGTTAGCAGCGATACCACTGCTTGGCCCGCTTCGCGATCGTCTCGGGCCCCTCGGATTCGGCTCGTGCGATCAAGCTCGAGGCCGCTTCCGCGCCCGGCGCGAGCTCTGCGGTCGCTGCGCTCACAGCGTGCGGTGAGCCGGGATCCGCCAGCACGCGTTCGATCGGCAGAGCGCTCACGCGTCGGTGCCGCAGCACGCGCGCATACACGGCATAGTAAAGTTCCGGCGAATAAGCGCGCGCGCCGTCTGCGAACTCCAAACCCAATCGTTGCGCGACGCCGGCGACCTCGAGCCATAGCGCGTCGACGAGCTCCGGTGCCGCGTTTGCCGCGTCCCGGACGTGGCGTGGATCGATCATCTCGGCGCGGCGCGCGCTCTCGATCGCGCGGCGGACTGCGCGCGTCGGCGTCGGCACGAAGAATTGCGTGCTGCTCGCGCTCAACAAAGACTCGGCGCGGTCGGCGAGGGGCCACGCCAGTTCGGCCATGCGGCCGCCCACGAGCGGCGCTTCGATGAGCAGCAGTTCGTTAGGGTCCGGGTGCCGCACGTCCCAAGCGTCGATCGCGTCACGCACCCAGAGGCCGACGGCACGGCGGATCACGACGTGTGTGCTGCCCTCGACCTCCGGATAGCGCGCCAGGATCGCCGATGTTTCGAAGGCTTGGCGCGCCACGTCCCATTGCAGCCGCGTCACGCGGCGACCGGCCGCGAGCGCGAGTTCGAGTTGTTCGCGCAGCAGTAGGCTCTTGCCGACGCCCGGGATGCCGCAAAATGCGACGATGCGCGCCTCGGCGGCCGCGGCCGCGAGCAAGCTCAACGGAATTGATCCGCGCTCGGCATGTCGCCGACCGGCACTTCGATCAAGCTGGGTCCCGAGGCCGCAAAAGCGACATCGAGCTCCCCGCGCAACTCGGTGGGGTTGTGCGCACGCCGGCCCCGTGCGCCGAACGCGGTCGCGAGTGCGACGAAGTCCGGATTGACGAGGTCCGTGGCAATGACGCGTCCGCCATACTGCTCCCTCTGCATCTGCGCAACATTGCCGAATTGCCCATTGTTGAAGAGCACGGTCACGAGCGCAATGCCGTGTTGAACCGCGGTTGCAAGTTCCGCGACACCATACATGAAGCCGCCGTCGCCGCTCACGACGACGACCGGGACGTCCGGACGCGCGACTTTGACACCGAGCGCCGTCGGGAAGCCCCAGCCCAGCGTGCCCATGTAGCCGGTCGAAATAAACGTGCGTGGATGATAAACCGGAAAACCTAGACGGCTCGCAAAGCCGACCTGGGTCAACTCGTCAATGAACACGCCATGCTCTCCGAGCGCCTCGCGAATCACGCGCAGATATTGAATTTGCGGCTCGAGTACGCTGACGCGGGACTGCCACTCTTGCTGCGCGGCGGTGAGATCCGCCGTCAGCCAGCGCGACTGTGGCGGCGAGGTTGCGAGCGCATCCAAGAGCATGGGCAGTGCGTCCTCGAGCCGCGCGGTCAGCGCGAGCGTCGGTTCGCGCAATATCGCGTGCGACTCGGGATCGACGTCGATGCGCAAGTAGCGCTGATCAGGCACGTGCTCCCAGTTCATGAGCGGTACGCGCAGCGTCGTGCCCAAGGCGAGCACGACGTCGGCACGCGACCAGAGCCCGCGTGCCGCGGGCAGCACGAAACTTTGCGGACTGCGGCTGTCCATGATGCCGCGGCCCGTGCGATAGGCCACGACCGGAGCGCCCAGCCGTTCCGCGAGCCGGCGTACGAGCGGCGCCGATGCTTGCGCTCCGGAGCCGACGAACAGCATCGGTGCCGCGGCGCCGGCGAGCATCTCCGCAAGCCTTCCCAGCTGCTCGCGATCGACCGGCGGATAGTCTGGCGCGGCGCGCGCGCGGGCGGCAGGCCTCGCGACGGGCGCGCGCGCGGCGAGCACATCCATCGGAATCTCGACGGCCACGGGCCGCGGCCGGTGCGAATGAATCGCGGCGATCGCGGCGTCGAGACCCGGCGGAATGGCCGTCGGTGTCTCGAGCCGCACGGCCCACTTCGTGAGTCTGCCGAGGTGCCCTAAGGGGTCGTTGATTTCATGCAGAGCGCCGGTCCTGCGGTCGCTCAAGTGCAGTGGGATGCCGCCCGTCAGCAACAGCAGTTTCGCGTTCAAGGCATACGCGGTCGCCAAGGCGGTCGCGGCATTGAGCATGCCGGGTCCGGGTACGACACTGCAGACGGCAAGTTCGCCGGTGGCGAGCGTCGCGCCGAGCGCCATGAAACCCGCGCCTTGTTCGTGACGCGTGTGGATCACGCGAATGCGGTCGCGATGATCGTAGAGCGCATTGAACAGCCAGTCATTCTGAATGCCGGGCAGCGCGAACAGCGTCGTGACGCCGTTCGCCAGCAGCGAAAGTACGGCCGCTTCACCGCCCGTCATGAGCTCACTGGGGACCTCCATGCCGTACCCTCAAGCGGTCTCGCGGGCGCGCAGCACTTTGCCCGTGGCCATGCCGAATCCGATGCGCGCGCATCCCGGACGTTCGCACCAGGCGCGCAGCGTGACGGAGTCGCCGTCCTCGAGGAACGTCCGTGTCTCACCGGACGGCAAGCTGATCGGGCGCTTGCCGGCCGCAGTCAACTCGAGCAGGGATCCCGCCTGTGCGGGCTCGGGCCCCGACAGCGTCCCTGTCCCCAGCAGGTCCCCAGCGCGCAAATTACAGCCGTTGACGGTGTGATGCGCGATCATTTGGGCAACTGTCCAGTAAGCATGGCGAAAGTTCGAGCGTGCGAGCACATGAGGCGGCAGACCCGCGCTACGCATGCGCGTCGTCTGGATCGCGACCTCGAGCTCGATACCGAGCACGCCGCTCGAGCGGTTGGCCGCCGAGTCCAAATAGGGCAGCGGCTGAGGGTCGGCGGCTGAACGCGAGAACGGCGAGCGGAACGGCGCGAGCGCCTCGAGACTCACGATCCAGGGTGAGATAGTCGTCGCGAAATTCTTCGCGAGGAAGGGACCCAGCGGCTGATATTCCCAACCCTGCAGATCGCGCGCCGACCAATCGTTGAGCAGACACAACCCGAACACGTGCACCTCGGCATCCTCGATCGCGATTGGGTCCCCCTGACGGTTGCCGGAGCCGATGAACACACCGAGTTCCAATTCGAAGTCGAGGCGCCGGCTCGGGCCGAACACGGGCTGTACCTCGCCTTTCGGCAAACTCTGGCCGATGGGCCGGCGAAACGACTGTGGCGATACGCCAACCGAGGAACTGCGGCCATGATAGGCGATCGGAATCCATCGATAGTTGGGCAGTAGCGGATTGTCGGGACGGAACTGGGCCCCGACGGTCGTCGCATGATGCAGCGAGGCGTAGAAATCCGTGAAGTCGCCGATCGCCGCCGGCAACGCATACTCGGCGTCCGCCTGCGGCACGAGCGCCGGCTCGATCTTTGCTCTCGCAGGCGAGCCGGCCTTCAGAGCGTCGGACAGCGCGGCGCGCAACGGGGACGAGAAAGTCGGGCCACCGGCCATGAATCGATTGAGTGTCGGCTCGGCCGCGGCCGCGAGCGTGGCCTCCGGCACATCCTCGAGCAAGCGTTCTTCGTGCACGGCGCCGAGATCCACGATTTGATCGCCGATCGCGACACCGCCGCGAAACTCCTCGCCGCTGCCTGCGCGGCGAAACACGGCAAACGGCAGGTTCTGAATCGGGAAATCCCCGTTCGGAGCGTTCGCGCTCGCCACCCAGCTCGCGAGCGCCGGGTCGTGCGTGCGATTCGTCACGGCGAAAAGTACTTGGGCAAGTTGCTCCAACACTGCTGGTAGTCGTTCTGCAGTTCCGGCAGACCGAGCGCCAACGGCGTCGGACAGAAAGGCAGCCGCGCCTCGAACATGAACGCCATCGTGTCCGCCACATATTGCGGGCGGGTCGTGTCGGCGTTGCGCGCCTTCTCGACGGTCGCCGCGTCCGGCCCATGCCCGCTCATGCAATTGTGCAGCGAGGCCCCGCCGGGTAGGAAGCCTTCTTCTTTGGCGTCGTAGCGCCCTTCGATGAGACCCATGAACTCGCTCGCGCAATTACGGTGGAACCAGGGCGGCCGGAACGTGTCGGTCATCGCGAGCCAGCGCGGCGGAAAGATCACGAAATCGAGCGCATCCGCGCCCGGTGTGTCGCTCGGCGATTGCAGCACGATAAAGATCGAGGGATCGGGATGGTCGTAGCTGATCGAGCCGATCGTGTTGAAGCGGCGCAGATCATATTTGTACGGGGCATTGTTGCCATGCCAGGCGACGACGTCGAGCGGCGAATGATCGATGCGCGCCGACCAGAACGAGCCCAAGAATTTCCCCACGAGTTCGAAATCACCGCCCGCGTCCTCATAGGCCGCCACGGGCGTTTGAAAATCGCGCGCGCGCGCGAGGCCGTTCGAGCCGATCGGGCCTAAATCGGGGAGCCGGAACGCCGCGCCGTAGTTCTCGCAAACATAGCCCCGTGCTTCGGGGTCCAGAAGTTCGACGAAAAAGCGCAAGCCGCGTGGCACGACGGCGATCTCCAGCGGCGCGACTTCGAGCACGCCGAGTTCGGTCGCGAGCCTCAGGCGCCCGGTTTGCGGCACGATCAGCAATTCGCCGTCGGCATCGTAGAAGAACCGACCCTGCATCGAACGATTCGCGACGTACCAATGCACGGCGCAACCGGACTGCGCTTCCGGCGAGCCGTTGCCGCAGGCCGTCACGAGACCGTCGACGAAGTCCGTGGGTTCGCGCGGAATCGGCAGCGGACTCCAGCGCAGCTGATTCGGCGAGGCGAGCTTGAGGTCGAACGAGGTTACCGCGCGCCGATGAGAGATCCTCTTGAACGGCCCGTGCATCGCCGCGGGTCGAATCCGGTAGAGCCAGGAGCGGCGGCTCGAGTGGCGCGGCACCGTGAATGCCGTACCCGAGAACTGCTCCGCATAGAGGCCGTGGGGACAACGCTGCGGCGAATTGAGAACCTCGGGCAACGCGCCCACGAGCGCCTCGCTCGCGAACTCGTTGCCGAATCCCGTTTGATACTGAAGCGTCATGTGCGATCGGGGGCGGGCGCTTTGAGCACGCCGCGCCGAATCTGATCGCGCTCCATGCTCACGAACAGCGCGCGGAAATTCCCCTGACCGAAACCGTCATCGCCGCGTCGGTCGATGATTTCGAAAAAAATCGGCCCGATCAGCGTTTCCGTGAAAATTTGCAGCAAGAATCGGCCTTTCGCCCCGTCGAGCAGAATGCCGCGCTTTTGCAGTTCCGCGACCTCCTGGCCGTGGCCCGGCACGCGCTCCTCGAGCATCTCGTAATAAGTATCCGGCGGGGGCGTCATGAATTTGAGGCCGTTCGCCTTCAGGCGGTCCCAGGTCGCGATGATGTCGTCCGTGCGCAGCGCCACGTGTTGAATGCCTTCGCCGCGGTACTGCTGGATGAATTCCTGGATCTGGTCGAGTTGCTCGCTGCCTTCCTCGAACTTCGACTCGTTGATCGGGATGCGGATCTTGCCGCAGGGTGCGGACAGGGCGCGGCTCGTCAATCCCGTATATTCGCCCGTGATGTCGAAGTACTGATGTTCGCGAAAATTGAACACGCGATGATAGAAATCGTAGAAATGATCCATGCGTCCCTTCGCGACGTTGTGCGTGAGATGATCGATCTCGACGAGCCCAACGCCGGCGGGCGCGAGGTTCGCGCCCGGCTCCGCCAGAAAATCGATGTCGTAGATCGACGGACCCGTATGGCGATCGACGAGATACAAGAGGCTCCCGCCGATGCCCTCGATCGCGGGGATGTTGAGTTCCATGGGCCCGACCGTGCCCTTGACCTCCTTGGCACCCGCGCCGATCGCCGTGCGCAGCGCGTGCGCGGCATCCTTGACGCGAAACGCCATCGCGCAAGCGCTCGGTCCATGGTCGCGCGCGAATTGCTGCGCGAGGCTGTTGGGTTCGGCATTGACGATGAAATTGATGCCGCCTTGCCGATACAGCGAGACGTCCTTCGAGCGGTGCCGCGCGACACGGCTGAAACCCATGCTCTCGAACAGCCGGCCGAGTGCGGCCGTGTCCGGCGCCGTGTATTCGACGAACTCGAAGCCGTCGGTTCCGAGCGGGTTTTCCCACAGTGACGGCGGCGTGGCGGGGGTGTTCATGGCGGCTTGCCTTGTGGAAGAAGTTGTAGCACGATATTAGATAGTTGCGCACGCAACTGTCAACGGAGATCCCCACGATGGCTCGTGATCCGGCCGCCGGACCCGGCGCGCCGAAATTCGGCACCTTGATATTGGCGGATTTCGTGCCGTTCCGCTTGAACCGACTCGCGGATGCGGTCAGCCAGGATCTGTCCGAGATCTACCGCGTGCGCTTCGGCTTAGGTATCCCCGAATGGCGCGTGCTCGTGACGGTCGCCGAGCGCGACGCTTGCACGGCACAACACATCGTCGCGTCGACGCGCATGCACAAGACGCGCGTGAGCCGCGCGGTCGCCGCGCTCGAACAGCGCGCGCTGCTCGAGCGTGAGCCCAATGCCGACGATGCCCGCGAGTTGCGGCTCCGGCTGACGAGGTCCGGACGCCGCATCTATGAGGTGCTCGTGCCGCTGGCGCTCGAGCGGGAGCGCGAGCTTCTGGCCACTCTCGACGCCGCACGCAGACAGGCATTCCGGGGCGCGCTCGCGGCGCTCGAAGAATCGCTCGGCTTGCACCACGATGAGTAATTGGGTCGTCCCGCAAGAATGGGATCGCTACACGCCGGCCGAGCACGCCATGTGGGACCGGCTGTTCGCGCGCCAGGCGGCGATGCTCCAGGGTCGCGTCGCGTCCGCATTTCTCGAAGGCATCGACGTGCTGCGCATGTCCAAGCCCGGGATTCCGGACTTCGAGGAACTGTCGGAGCGCCTCACGAAGGCGACCGGCTGGTCGGTCGTCGCGGTCCCGGGACTGATACCCGAGGAAGCATTCTTCGAGAATTTGGCGCAGCGGCGTTTCGTCGCGGGCCGCTTCATCCGCAAACCGGAACAAAGCGACTACTTGCAGGAGCCCGACGTGTTCCACGACGTGTTCGGGCACGTGCCGCTGCTCGTGAACCCCGTCTTCGCGGACTACATGCAGGCCTACGGGGAGGGCGGTTTGCGGGCGATGCGACATGGTTCGATCCATCGGCTCGCAAGGCTCTACTGGTACACGGTCGAGTTCGGTCTGATTCGAGATGCGTCCGGCCTCAAGCTCTACGGTGCCGGCATCGCCTCGTCGAACAGCGAATCCGTGTTCTCGCTCGATAGCGATTCACCCCATCGCCTGGGGTTCGATCTGAAGCGCGTCATGCGCACGCAATACCGCATCGACGATTTCCAGCAGAACTACTTCGTGATCGACAGCTTCGAGGATCTGCTGCGGCAAACGCTCGAGACCGACTTTGCACCGCTCTACGCGGAACTGGCGACGCTCGAGGATATCGAGGTCGCCAGGATTCTGCCGGAGGACCGCGTGATTACGCGCGGCACGCAGGCATATGCCGGGAGAATTACTTGAGCGTGATCCAGATCAAATCGATGGGCTCCGCGCCGACATTTCCCGACTCGTGACCTTCCTCGATGCCGATGGTCGGCATCCACCCCACCGAACCATCGGGTGCCGGTTCAGCGTAGATTGGCTCGGGGTTGCCGTGTGATTTGGCCGCCCAGCGGCCGCCCTTGATGTGGATGTAGAGCATGTTGGGGCAGTGTGGATGCACGCCCTCCCAGACACCGGGGTTCACTAGAAAACGTTGCACGATAACGCGGTCGTTCTCGAGGAGATCCTCTCCGGGAATGTTCGGATAGTGCAGATATTCATGAGCGGATTCGGCCGCATCGACCGGCTTCGGCGTCACGGACACGAGATCGATGGTGCTGGCTCCACTGTTGGTGTTGCCAGAGGCAAGCGGCTCGCAGAAATCACCGGTCGCACTCTGCCACCAGACCCGACCTGCCTTCCACAAAGTGGTGCGGCCCGCGCGCGTGCTGACGACGCCATCGGTGATGAATACCAACAACCGCGGACCGCTCGGCGCAGCCAGCCATTGTCCGGGCTCGACCGTGTATCTTTCCACGAGTACACACGGGTTGTCCAAGACGACTTCGCTTCGAGCTTTCGGTGTGTGCAAGGAGCTACCTTTCGCGATGAGGGATGTCATCTTGGGCGAAACCTATGACGCCCGACGCCGTCGATCATCACCAAATCGTTTCAATCTGACCCCAATCGATGATGCGCTGGTCTCGCGTGATCAAGGGCGCTCTCATTTCAAGCGCGGTACTCACGATGAACCGGTCGGCGGGATCCCCGGGAAACGATCCGCCCAGTCCGGCCGCACGGATGGCGGCGGCAGGAGTGAAGGGCAGCAGCTCGATCTTTGGGCGCTCAAGCGCATGCGTGACCCACCGCGAGAGTTCGATATTCAGTTTCAGTCGCCCGCTGCGCGACAGCATCGCGACTTCCCAGCAGGAGATGGGATGAACGCCGAGTTCCGCGGCGCGATGAATCCGCGACTTGGCTTTTCTCGAGAGCAGCGCATGCTCAGCCGCGTACCAAATCCAGGCATGCGTATCCAGAACGATCACGGAATGCTGTCCCACTTCTCCTCGAGCGGCGAGATCAAATCATTTTGAGAGACGATGCTGTTCTTCAAGGGATTCACGAGAGAATCGTTCTTGAGGACATAGGGAGAGATCTCAACCACGGGCTTGCCGTGACGCGTCACCAGCAGGGGCTGACGTGTCTCGCGTACCTCTTCGAGCAACGCCAGGCAGCGCGACTTAAATTCCGTCGCCGGAACGGTTTTCGGGTTTTTCATGACCCCTCGCATTATGGTCCATAAAAAAAGGACATTTATCCTGACACTACCGCTCCTTCGTGGCAAGTCGGGGTGCAGAGTCAATTTGCTGCGAATGCGGTGAAACACGCGAGTGCCGCAAGCAGCGCGGTCGGCATGACCACAAGTCCCAGCTTCAAGAACTGCCAGGCGCCGACCTCCTGACCTTCGCGGCGCAGCGCGACGAGCCACAGGATCGTGGCGAGCGAGCCGGTCACCGAAAGGTTCGGTCCGAGATCGACGCCGATCAACAGCGCGCCGGTGACGAGCGCCGCCAGGTGGGCGCCGCTCGCAATGCTGCCCGCGATGAGGCCGAGCGGCAGATTGTTGATGAGGTTGCAGAGCACGGCGA
>Ga0116231_10007782_pt1 | contig 19307 bp, 10 predicted proteins | sample S1TSphgellanicum_2_FD_89695 | JGI IMG/M metagenome (GOLD analysis project Ga0116231, IMG submission 89695) | Host-associated microbial communities from peat moss isolated from Minnesota, USA - S1T2_Fd - Sphagnum magellanicum MG | ecosystem: Host-associated > Plants > Peat moss > Unclassified...
GGGGGGGAGGGGGGGGGGGGGGAAGAAGGGGTGGGGGTTGAAAGAGAATATTTTGAGGGAAAAAAAGAAAGGGGTCGGCGCGGGGGGGGGGGGGGGGGGGGGGGGGGTGAAGCTTGTCAAACTAGTCAGCCACCCAGTCATAGCCCATCTTTAAAAACTTGGGAAGACCATGACATATACCTAGTCTTCATACTTGGTGGGGGTGCCCATTTAAAAATGTACTATAGGGCAGGTCCTGTAGGGGTGGCTCCACCTGTGAATGTGAGAAGCTGGGTAGGGCAAGCTATTGTTCTACTGCATGGTGTTGTGTTCTACAGGGGCATGTTCTAGAGCCGATTACCCCACCATTGATTCACATCTTGGGTGTATTCCCCACCATTGATTCACATCTTGGGTGTGTTCCCCACCATTGATTCACATCTTAGGTGTGTTCTGACTGCACCCAAAAGACAGATGGCTGCTTGCTTGTCCACTGAAGAAAAATCCTGAAAAAAATGCCTTCATAGGACACACCCAAACCCCTAACAAGACCTAAACTGTGGTTGAGATACTTCTTCATCTTTTATTGTCATCTGTTGGAGGTGGAAACCATCTATGTTCTTGTGTCAACAACCTTGAAGAAAAAAACAACCATCAAGCTTCAAGCCTTCTTTGGGGCCAATTTACAATGCCAATTTTTTTTCAGTCAAAGCCATTTTTTTTTTCCCTTTTGTTTTCCGTGCTTGTACCTTAAGTCAAATGGAAACATCTAAAGCCACACCGCATTATTTCTTGCACCTAAGTTATGTAAATAATTTAATGCCGCGGCATTAAACCCTGGACCTGACCTTAGGATCTGCCCTTGGTTCACAGAGAAAAATGCACTAGGCTACTCGGAATAGTGACCAAGGTTAGGCCTGTAATGGTGGAGCCATTAAAGTTATGGGTAAAGTCAGGAAAAACACGGCACCAGAACCCCCTGTTTGGTCACATAAGGGATGAGATTTCAAAAAACAGGGGAGAAAAAAAAAATACTGGACTTCAAGAGGGCATGAAACTCAGTTTAGCAGCAAATTTGGGGATGAACTGAGTTTGCCCTATGCTTTCTTTTCCTGAACGCCTTCTTCAACCGATCACTGCTGCTGCTATGTGCACTGTAGTTATAAACGTGTTCTTGAGCCCGGTGCATTTAATCCTGAGTATTTCATACCCTTATTTAATAAAGTTTCATGACTATGAGGACAATAGCCCGGAGGGCATGAAGCATCAAATGAGGGGTGCAACTCAGGCCCAACTGGGCATGACTTTATGATAACTCTATTGTATGTAATTCCCATCTACATCCGAGAAGGCCCTGTGATATGAGCCTGGGCTAAGCAGGTGCTACTACAAAATGTGGGTGAAGTTCATTAGTCCTGTTCACTACAACTAGTGAATTCAATCAAAATTTAGTGAAATTACTTGATGTACAGGGACACTTTTTGTTGTAATGAAGAGCATTTCACAAATTAAAAATCTCATGACTCCCCAATTTAATTTGTGAATAGAGTCCAACTTGAAAATTAATTCTTAAAATGTTATGTTTTCATGTAAGAGCAGGAGTAAGAGTAGCTCTAGGTGCAAGATGCCCTCAATTGGAAATTTTGGATTATTTAAAGTAGTCAAATTCAACGGATTCAATGAAAAGTTGCTGCGGGCCCGAAAAGTGAACATATTTTAAAACCTTGGACAAGCACACTAAATAAAAAACGGTTGGTGTTTTCTTTTCTTTTTTGTGGGGGTTGGCTAGGTGGCGAGAATTAAGTTGTCTCTCATTTTATATTGTATAATTTTTCTTATTCATAGCTAGAATGTGAAAAAAAATTGATATGTATTTTGGATGTGACAAAATTCATTGAGGCCCAAATTGAAGGTGTGGTTGGAACTACTCCAAGTTAAGAAAAACATTAATGTGAATAGCTAGAGCACATGAAAAGTTGAAAATGCAAGGGGAAACACGTGGAAGCAACCTTGCCAATTTTGATGCCACATGGGTGCCCAAGTGGCTCTTTAGTTCAAAATTGGCCTTGCATGTGAAGGGAATCATCACACCTTTCCATCCAAAGTGATGATTTTTGAAGGGCATTAACATTGTTGGTTTAATTATTTTTTTTCATTGTTTTTTTTAGGTTTTTAAGTTTTTATTTTTATTTTTGCCTCTCATTGTGAGTGAGCACTTAAGAAAATCTACCTTTCTTTTGGCAAAATGCATTGGGTGCGAAGGAACATGACCATTTTCTCAACTCCATTTCAAAATTCACAATTGTAGTAAAAAGGTTTGAAGTGTTTTGATGTTCATTGGCACAAGGTGTTGATGGCATTTGACATGCCAATACAGAAACCAACTTAGCTTAGGTAAATGCCATTGATTTATAAACCTACAATTGTGTAAAACTATTGGCTTCAAATTGGATGGTTAAATGTTGCAAATGACAAGATCATGATATGATGGGAAAATTAAAGGCAAAATTTTTAATTGCACTAAATATCATGCAAATTTGACTAGATCAAAATTTCTTTTCTGGTTGAATATCTAAAACTTAACTTTAGTATATGCAAATTTGATCTTCATTATGCACTAGATTGGGCCTCACCCATCCCATGAATTGTGGTCTTTTTTGATGCATATGCAGTTAGGCCATATATTCAATAGGGATACACCTACTTGTTGTGTTCATGGGGGAGAGCACACGACCACACATGATGTAGTTCGAGATATTTTTTGCCTCCATTGTTAAGGATGGCATGTTTTATATTTTGCACAAGCAAACACATGTTCTTTCAATGCCATTTCTCCAATCATTATGGCGACAAATGAATATTGTGTTTATAGCAAATGGTACATGTACTTTGGTAGACATAATCATTGCTAACTAGATTCATGCAAATCTTGTTTCACGAAGTGTTTATTTTTGGGGAATGGTTGTGTTGCAACTCAAGTAAATATTGCATCATATTGTGATTGACACCTTGAAGGTGATTTCATCCCTTTAGTAGTAGAAATATTTGGATGGTTACACCAACAAGCGGATGACTTCCTTCATCGATGTGCCAACATGACATAGTCAACAAAGGGCTTTAAAGGTCATCCTCTTTTGATTATACATGCATGTTATAGGCATAAGGTGTTAGTGACTTTTTAAAGAGTTCACATTGCCATTATCTTGTGTTGAACTGTTGTGGCGACTGGAGAGGCTTCTTCTAGGCTTAGTGTTTTTCCAGTTTTTTGGCCATTTCTTTGCACAACTTGTTTCGTGCTACTAGTGATGGGTTTAGGTCCTAGGTTTCATGTTTTTTCCTTTTAAGGCTCCCCATTGTGCATTTTGCACTTTTGGGTGTGTTTTTTTGTTTAGACTTCAGTCCTTTCTTTTATTTTCTCATGTTCCTTTATGGGGTGTTTTTCCTTTATTTATTTATTTACTTTTTAATGTCATTAGAGTATTTTTAGGTATGCTCAAAATGTGACCATGCATGTTAAAAGTGGATGGAAAAAAATAAAAGATATGTTGGTTTGGCTTAGTAAAATGGTATTGGCCCAACAATTTTGCACATTTTGTTGAGGTTGGTAAAAGGCACAACAAAGTTGAACACCTAATATGATGTGATAGTCAATCCTTATATTTTATTGGTCCAAGTGGTTTGTTATTAATATTTTTCACCTATTTGTAGTCTCAATTTTAGTTTTATGGGTGGGGTTGGAAAAAAAAAAAAAAAATCAAACTTGAAATACTTGTGACGAGTCATGTATTAATCATAAAGCATGCCCGATGGTAACAGTAAAATGCCATGTATAATATTTTTGATGAAGATTTACAACTAAACATTGTGAAATTTCTTGGGGTTGATAAAAGTGCACATGTTTATAAGGCCATCAAGAGGTCTAGGAAATGATTACTTTTTATTTGTGAATTATAATGATTGACCTAAGGAATGAGCCTTAAATAGTGATTCACTTTGTTCAATATATATTTGCAAGTTTAGGGGTGGGGAATGAAGAAAAGATTAATGCTAAATATTGATAGATGATGATGAAACTTTGCTAAAGTTTATATAAAAAAAAGCACCCAAGAAAGGGAAAGAAAAAGAAACAAGGGGCAAGGATAAAAGTCTAGGCAAACAAATAGCCCAAAAGAAACAAGCCATTCATAGTTTAAAAATTTTCAATAGTAGTTTATTCCAATTGATATGTGCAAATGATGAAATGGGACTCATGTTAAGAATAAATTCATACATCAAAATATTATGTTAAAATTTCATGGTCAAATCTTTGGTATTCAACTTGTTATGGATTTTAAAAGTTGTACAAAAACCCATCCGGTCAAGGATAAATTAAATGGACTCAATACAACTTGATATAATGTCCTTTATGAATAAATGACTCAATGGTAATGTAATATTGTGAAAAATTGATATTAAATAAAACAATGTGAAAAGATTTGATGATTAAATTTGGAGTGTATATCAAGTATGAAGCTTTTGAAGGAAATTTTTCATTTGTTGAAAATAATGATTTAGATGTTCATATTTCAAATATAAAATTATCATAAAATAAACTAAAGATGCTTAAATCCTTATGGAAAAAAATCTTATAACACCTTGCCACATGGCCCATTTAATTCAAAGTATCTTGTTTTTGCTTATTTTTGTCATACTTTCCTAGTGTATTTTATTTCATAATGGATTAAAAATGGACTGTCATGATGTGCTATTTTTGTTCCACCCTAATGTGCTTTCACCCATGCTATAAAAAGAATGGTTGTTTAATTTTTCTAAAATAATCTCTTGAAGTTGATCTATTCCTTTCTTTGCAAACTGTTCGAATGGGGGAAGACATACTCTTACAACCAAGGGGGGAAGTTCTTGAGATAGTTTCAAGTGCACTTGGAAGGGGAACGAACCTGAATTGTTTGCCCTAATAGCCTCCAATAAGAACGGACAAGAATCCAATAAAAATCTAAAGGCAATGACACATGTTACTAGTGCCCAACTCCCCAAGAAAGCCATTAATGTTATGGTCTTTGCAAAGATGAAACCTACACTTCCATTGGAAATGGGGAGCAAAACTTGTCGATGCACCAAATGGGCCTCTAGACACTCAAGAGAACCTAGGCCTAAAAGCCTTTTGAAAACATGTAAAAGGATTGAGTTGAAAGAAACAAGTTGGTGTCGAAAGCTTAAGAGGGGCGAGAAAGCATGAAGCAAATAAGAAGGTCTCTACACAAAAATCGAGATAGGATCCCAAAAGCCATTTAGACATCTCCCACCTTCGGAAGCACATCTGCATGGTGAACATCTTCATCCAAAATGTCATGTTAAAAGGAAAAGGAGAATGACACAAAGCCAAAGGGGTCCCCTAAACTTTAATGTCGTTGAAAATGCAATGAAAACCATGAGGAGGGGTAAAAATAACAAGCAAACACTACTCCAAAACATGGAAAATATGAATACATAAATGATTGGCGCTATATGACTGCCCATGACTACATGACTATTAGTCCATACAGCCCCATGGTATTTCCCACTAGTTGCAAAAAATGGCATAGTCATAAATGTCATTTGTGACTATGTCCTCCACGATTGCAAGACATCTTTAATGGCCAAATTTTAATTTAAAAATATAATTATAATTTATTTTGATTAATGTCTTGCTGCCACATGGTAGCCTAAAATGAATGGCACAACACTATATACATCAAGCAGAGATGAAGAGGTGGGGGTTCATAAAAAACAAGGTTATGGCATGACTTGTGCCAACAAGTGTGGAAAAAGCATTCATGATCCCACACACCAATGTGATTCAACCAACTTTGGTGGGTGATGATAATGTTATTACATGGATTGTGTCATTAAAAGAAAATTGTGTCCATTGCAGCTTATCCAATGCAATTAAACAATATCCGATGCAACTAGATTATAACCAAAAAATTAGATTACAATTAGATAAACAAGTTGCAACGGACATGATTTTCTCATAGTTTGTGGAGCCAACACCATCCTAGTGTCATTTACAATCTTCATGCACTTTTCACTGATTATGCATCTTGCATTTACAAATGGGCATAATGTGGGATTTTGGTGCAAGCACCAAGTTGTTGTTCTAGGTAAATGCATGGTATAGTGTAAACAATTTTAAGGAAAATTGATATTACATATAGTATAAAAAGTAATAACACCTAAGATTTCATTCATTTTGAAATAATTTTCTAGAGATCACATGTAGTTAATTTGAACTTCAAACATAAAATAAGTTATTTAACCCATCAATATGCAATTGATTGGTAGTTGTGTCATTGTGTAAAATAACAACAATAATTTTATATACATTGCTTTAGAACCCTTATTTGACAACATATTACCATTTTTTATTAATTTTGAAAATCTATTCTTTTTATGTAAAATGATAATAACAACAGTTAGCCCAACTACATCTTCAATGGAAGAACATTTTACAACTTAAAAAATCACAATCATCATCATTATTATAACATAATGCATTAACAAAAGTTTTCAAAATATCTTATATGAACTTAATAATTCAAGAAAAGAAATTGAAAACTTTGGTGAAGAAGATTATTCTTCATGGTTGTTTCTTTACATGTGCAAAATTTTACAAATAAACTACCATTAAATCTAGTCTTCTGTAATCCTTTTTTATAATTGTAACATTGTGACAAAGCTGTTGCAAAGTGAAAATGTACTCCAATTAATAATTAATTTGCTCATATTTGTCCTAATTTCATAATATAATGAAATATTGGGATGTAAATCACCATTAATTGAAAATTTTAATTACAATTTTTTTTCCAAATATTCATCATGATATATCAAAGTTCCACATGTATTGAAAATTGTGAAACTATGATAATTTTTGTTTACATTATAACATGCATTCACCCTTTTCATGACATGTATCGACCTTACTCTGGACAATATCATTGGCTATTGTGGCACATGGTATGCGGCCGACCTTAGTGGGTTCAAGGCAATGTTTGTGGATTCAGCATATTTGCAAGTTGATGATGGGTCTTTAAAAGATGAAGGTTACAATGAAGACATGGTTGAAGGGGCTAGTGTAATAGATAGTGGTGGCCTAGATTGGTGCTAGATGACAATGGCCCTTTTTTTATGATAATGTTGACAATCATGAGGTTGAAAGGTCATTTGGCCCCATGGAGCAAACCTTATTTTAGTTACAGGATACAATGGCTAAATCATTCATGAGTGCAAAAAGTTAATTAATGTCCAACTTTGTGACCATGCAACATCACATCAATGAATTGTTGCATTAGAAATTTGGAACTTTTGTGTCACATAGGCCAATGAATCACTGCACCCTGACATGGTCTTTAGTCGAGTGGAAGATGGCTTGGGCAATTCATTTAATTGGCTGAAAAATTAACATCAAATTATGTTAAAACATGGAAATTCCTATAGCAAGAGGATTCAAGAGTAAGGGAGTGTTTTAGATTTGAAGGAAGGGACTACAAAAACAACAAACCATGCACCATGCATTTGTGATGACTAATTAATTAAATTTCTTTTAATGTGGTATGTGAAACATTTGTTTTTATTAAATTGAAGCAAGTTGTAAAAGAAACCTAATCATTTATTCACAATACTCACATGCAAAATGATGGGTTAACACCATTAGATGTAAGTAATGCAATAATGCAAAAGTCCCAAGTCATTTCCATGGGTATTGAATGAGTTAAATGGAATAAAATAAAATAAAATAACCTTGATGGGTTCATTCACAATTGGGGTACCAAAAAAAGGAAAAAAAACTTTGTGGGGCTACTTTTTGCAAATAACATTTACTTGAAACAAATTTAAGTGTGAAAAATTGATTAGTCTAATTTAAGATAACTCATGTGATAGTGGCGAGTTTTCATATTCATACATAATTGTATACAAATCTTTTGGTTTATAGCCAAAAATACAAAAAATCCCAAAATGAGTTTCAATGGACAACGAAACATGTTTTTTGGCAAGATTTCTTGCACATGTGACTTGCATTTAAAGCAAAACATTTTGAACCCATTTCACATAATTTTTTTGTCAAATGGTTAAAAAAAAAGTCCTTTGCCTTGTAACCCTTTCTTTCAAAATTTCAAGATTTGACGTTCTTGATTTTTCATCAAGTTCATCCAATGAACATGTATTTTCATAGAAGGGGGTAGGTTTTTGTAGTACAAAAAGTTTGAAATCAATTGTACAATTTTATACATTTCTTTTGATTCCTTTAAAAAAAAATGTAGTTTAGACATTTGATATAAGTAGTTTATAGGACTAAAATGACATTTACATAATATCCATATCATTTAAAAATATTTTTATTAATTTAACAAGACATCATTTTATCTATTGGCATACAACAATTCATTAAAACTATAATAATATAAAACAAACAAAAATCCAAATTTGTCCTTTGTAGTCTTTAAAAATTTAGACACTCCTTTAGTCTTTTTGGTACCCCAATCGTGAATGGACCCTAATAGTATTACAAAATAGTAGATTAATCTAGTGCATTTGCATTACCTTGATGGGGGTAATGCATAGGTGAATTGGACTAGATAAGGCATTACCAATATGTCATTATGATATTGCATTGATGAATTAGATGAGGTGACAATAGATCCAAATGGGACTAAAGGTATTGCATACTAGCAAAATAATCTAATGCATTTGCATTACTTTGATGAGGATACTAGACATGTGAATTGGGTTGCATAAGTTATTTCCAATATGTCCTTAGGGTATTACATTGTTCAATTATAACAAATGAAATAGTTTCAACTAGGCTGAAAGGAATTGCATAACAACAAACTAATCTAGTGCATTTGCATTACCTTGATTTAGGTGATGCACATGGGAATTAAGTTGGATATGTTATTTTTGGTAACACATGAAAGTATTGCACTAATGAAATAGATTCAAGATGAAATAATTATTTCAATTGGGCTTAAGCGTATTATAAAACAACAAACTAATCTAGTACATTTGCATTCTCCTAATGAAGGTAGTGCATGTGTTGGATATGACATTTTTTATGTGTTCATAGGGTATTGCACTAATAAAATAGATGAAAAGACATAATCACAACTAGGTGTAAAAGGTATTACAAAACAATAAAATGATCGAGTGCACTAACATTACTTTAAATGCACGAACATTATCCTAATGAAGGTAATGCATATGGGAATAAGGTTGGATATGTTATTTCTAGTCTGTTTTCATGGTATTGCATTGTTGAATTAGATGAGATGAAATAGATTAACTTTTGGATGAAGGTATGACAAAACAATAAAACAATATAGTACATTTGCATTACCTTCATGAAGGTAATGCATAAGCGAATTAGTTTGGATATGTTATTTCCAATGTGTCCTCAAGGTATTGCATTGTTCAATTAGATGAATGAAATGGGTGGATGCATGTTATAGTGACCTACACAAAAACTATCACAGTTTGATAATTTTTAGTACCTATCCAAGTTTCATACATAATGGTGGAAATTTGAAAAATAATTTTCACTAAAATTTTGTAATAGATGATGGTTTATGTCCCGATCTAGCATTATGTTGTGAAATCAATGCACATATGAATGATATAATAGTCCAACAAAATATTATTTTAATTTGCAAAGCCTTGTCACATTTTTGCAACTCTAATAAAAGGACTAAGAAGTACTTATTATATTAAATGATAATTTTTTTCCATGAAATTTCACACATACATAAAAGAAACCATAAAAAACAATCTTTCCTATCAAAATTTTCAAAAAATTTTAAGATCGTGGAATTTAGATCAGATGATTTTAAAATGTTCATTAATACATGAATGATCTATGGTATGATTATGATTTTTTTAAGTTGAAATTTTTTCTTCCATTGAAGAGTTACTTGGGCTAAGTGCTTTTTTAATCATTTGACAAAAGTGAAATGAAGTTTTGAATTTAAAAAAAATGAAAAATTGTTGTCAAAGAAGGGTTTTTTTATAAAAATAAATAAATTATTGGTGTACATTTACATAAATATAAAAAATATTTTAATTTCATCCTCATAATTCTTGTGACTTCCTTTAATTTTAAAGCCCAAATCATTTGTATATGATCTTCAAAATAATTAAAAATGAGTCAAATTTTACATGTTGCTACTTTTGATATTATATGTAATTTCAAATTTTCCTCAATTGTGTACATTGTAGTGTGCATTCACCCAAATAGATTAACCTTGGGGTGAAAATATTGCACAACACCAAAATAATCCAATGCATTTGCAGTACCCTAATGAAGGTAAAACACAAGTGAATTGGGGTGGATGTGTTATTTTCAATAAGTTCATAAGATATTGTGTTGTTGAATTAGATGAGATGAAAGTAATTTCATAGGGTTGAAGGTATTGTATTAAAGCTAAAACTTCTTTTGCTTATGCATTACTCCAATGAGGGTATTGTGATGAGGGTACAATATAATATTTTCCCATTGTGCAATACCTTGAAGATAGCTTGCAATGATTGTCATGTTTGAAATCTAATAGCGCTGAAGGAACGCAAAGAAGGGATTTGCAAAAATGGTTACATTACTGGATTAATGTGGCTTGAATAAAAAATATCAAGTTTTTGTACAATACCTTCATATGGGTGTTGACAAGTATTTTAATTCTTGACTTTTGTAGGGCTAAAGTGAAAAAATTCAGTTTAGCTGCAATATCCTCATTTGGGTCATTACAACATTATTTTTGGCAGTTGGCGGAGTTGCAAGGTCTGACCTAGGCAGGAAGGGTGCCAAAATAATCTACATGTGGTATATTACAACATCTTCATTGGTCTGTGTCATCATTGCCTTGGTGGAGGTTTAATGTGTAGGTACATAATTAAGTAGGTAAATGGGTGGGTAGGTAGATAGATGTGTCTGTGGATAAGTAAGTAGTTGGGTAGGTGGGTGCGCAAGCAGGTAGGTAGGTAGGTAGGTAGGTAGGTGGGGGAGGGAGGAGGCCAGAGTGCATAGGCAGGTAGTCTAAATGTAGGTAGGAAAGTGAGACTTGGGCAGGCGTGGGGGGTGAGGAAAAAAAAAGTTCCCCAAAACAAAACCAGCCTGGGCTGAGGGAACTGAGGGAAGGAAAAAAGAAAAGGTCAAAGTGAGTTCACCACCTTCGTTAGGCCAGGGACAGGGAGGAACGAAAAAGGTACATCCATCAATGCATCATCCATCCACATTGGTACACTGGTGGGTGCTCGTTCACTCTAGCCCTGGTTCACCCAAGGCCGTGGGTCACAAATATAATCCAGGAAAAAGGTCCCAGTTGAACCAACATTGGCTACAACATGTCTCACCCTATTGGATGAGAACCCTGTATATATATATAAACAAGGATGGAAATTCATCCAAAAAAGTAGGGGGCAATTGTCTAAGCAAATGTAGACACATGCAAGGAAAACCAAGACAATCACAACAGTAATAATCAAGCATTGTCTCATCCTATTGGGGCTTGACTTATGGGTCACAATATAATCCCCCCTTGTAGAACCCATTAGCACCTAATGGAATGGCGTCTCACCCTATCGGTCTTGGTCAGCAGAATATATAATCTGTGGAAATGGCCCTGATGAAACCCATTTACCACTTGAGAAAATGCGTCTCACCCTAATGCGTCTCACCCCTAAGGTGTTGTAAGCATAGGTTCTTGTTTTCTCATTTGTGTTATTAATGTAGTGGGTGGTGGAGAGATGATCGGTAAAAGACATATATTAGCCACATTTGGGCTATAAAAACAGGAAAAGAGAGTTTTTAATAATAAAAGGTTTAAAAAAGCATCCAAGTCATGTTTTGGGCATATTCCAAAAATTGGCAACTAGTAAGTAAACCCATAACTAACAAACACAGAATTCTAGCCACTTTGAAAAAAAAACCAGAGAAAAGGGCAGAAAAGCCAATTGGCTAAATTTAGCCCTGGAAGTAGTTCCAATGTGGAATAGGATGTAAATATATAATCTAAAGCAAAAACATAAAATTGCAATTGACTTTGAATGTACAATTGGTAAGAAGTTACTGGCACCTCGTGTTTCTAGAATGTGCTTTCTCTTGAGGGAAACCCAAAAAAAAGAAAAAAAAAAGAACCTTCCTGCAAGTAATTGAGTAATTGGGACTGAAGGACGGTCGTCTTGGTACTGAAGGACGGGTCGTCTCGTGGATGGTGGGTCGTTCCGGAGAGGAGGGTCAAGCAGCGAGGATCCGGTTGACGTAGCAGAGAGGCACGAGGACTAGAGAGTCTCGCTGCTTCTTCTGCTTAGCTGCAGGAGAATTGCTGCCTCAAATGTTGAAGCCATGAATTGCAAAACTGCAGGTCCTAGCTAATTAGATCAAACATAAAAATACAATCTACATAATATAATATAATGTAGCTGGTTGGTCTTCGAGTCTACTAGGTCTACGAAGACTGAGAATAGCCCGGATTCAAACCCCCAACCCAACTGTGCAAATTTAATAAAATTATAAAAGATGTAAATATAAAAAACCCAGAAACAGAAACAGGTCTTCCAGCAACAGCAGCTTCAAATATTATCAATATTTGGGTTTGTAAAGAGTTGGAGCTGATCTGTAGGTTGCTCATGCTCGCAAGAGGTGAAATCGGCCTAAGATTGTAAATGCAGTCAGTAAGTACAAAGTACTGCTGGGACTCTTTCCCCCCAGTCTGCCCTTTGCCCCCATTCATATTTTCTAAAACAAAATTGGATGATACTGAGGCACGTCATTTTGCACTCAAAATCATTCATGTTATGAATGTTCTCAAAGGTCACAGAACATGCTCAGTGACATGTGAAGTGCCCTTAACACCCATAACATGTCCCAAACATGGACTTAAAGCGTGTTCAGGTATCACAAGGTAAAAAAACAAACAGGGCAGACTGAGGGAAAGAATTGCAGCAGTACTTTTTGTACTGACTGCATTTTCCCGCTCAGGCAGGCGGGCAGGCAAGCAAGCAAGCAAGCAGTCCACCCAATTGACTTGTGTGTATTAACAAGTCAAATTGTCTCTCTAGCTACTAGTACTGTAGCTAGCTAACTGTTCATGATCCTAGCTGCAGCTGCTTTTGATCAGCAGCTTTCTTCATAGAAAAGGGAAGCTGATAATAAATAATTTAAGCTGGTCCAGTTTAATAGTAATAAATCTAGTTGCATGGCAGCTAATTCACAACTGTTGTAACTTCTTCTAGCCACCTAGCTACTCGCTAATTCAGAGCTCTTTTTGTTTTGTATTGATCCACCGGCCTAACTACGTCTAGTGTAGATTCAAACCTGTATAAAGTTCTTGTTGCTTTCCTTTGATGAGAGTTTTGTTGGACCAGCTCTGCTGAACCATGTTAGCCTCTACAACTATCAAGATTTAACTGGGCAGCTCACCTAACACACCTCTGCAACTACTAGTGCAGCTAGCAAGTAGTGCAAAGAACAAGTCGGTTAAACTTGTTCTCTAAGCAAGCAAGCAAGCAAGCAAGCTGCTGCAGTTCTTGAGATTGTGTTATCTGTTGAATTGCGATCACGAACTTCATGAAAGGAAGACTGCGTGCAAAAGTTTTTAGCTTGATCGATGATGATGAATTACTATGCATCATAGTTTTTTCTTGGAGGTAATAATTGGGTCTTAATCTAGATCATGTATTTGTTGTCGACGCGGTAGTGACAAGTCTCGTCGATCGGTAAGTTAGTATCATAGATCACATGCTCCGGCTGCAAGACAGTTGAATAGGAAAGACATATTATAGGGTAATCAATCCCATGGTTCTGAAGGTTTGGCTAATGAAGTTTTGGAGTACAATATTTTCTTTCTGAAATTGGAGCCCTGCCAAAAAAAGAAAAAAAACAAACAAAACCCGGACTCGTAGGTGATTTCTTCCCCAGGTACTTCTCATCACCTGCACCAAATTTTTTGTACAATAGATCTTTGAACAATATTTTATATATATCAGAACTTTCCCCCAGAAACAATTTTCTTCTGATCTAATGAAGAATGATCAATAGATTGTGCCCTGCGGCTTGCAGGTGCCTAGGTTGAATCCTGATGATGAGTTATCTAGATCTAGCTAGACTCGATTCTCCTAGTCTGATTTCATATTAGAACTCCTGTGCTCAAAGAAGGTATGCAACTAGCGATGATCAAAAGCTGCTAGCTAGCTCAGATCCTATAATTTTGATTTTTCCTTTGATGATCTTCATGATCTTATCTTCTACGGCAGGATTGGTCAGAGACGGCTATATATTCCAGCTCGCAGTAGTCACGACAACAATCTTGTAGTACGGTGATCGAGGGTTCAGGCGTGTAATTTTTTATATATATGGGGTCTGCATCGCCGGCTAGTATAACTGCAGATGGTAGTGAAACAGATACAGGTGGTGAATGGGACAATATGGAAACAACGACCAGCTCGCAAAGGCCAGCTACAAAGAGCAGTAGCACTAGTAGTGCAGGGCGGGAGGACAGAGTTGCCCAGATAGATCTTTCTGTGAAGCTTGCAGAAGATGATCAAGGGATGAGTATTGAGGAGGAAGATGACGAGATGCAGCAGGTGGTCATGACGACAAGTGCTGCAGCTCCCTCGCTGGACTATCTGTCGATGATCAAAGCCAGTTTACAAGGTTCTACTGCAAGAAGCAGCTGGGAAATCGTTGAGGAAGAAGCTAGTAGCCCACATCGAGCTCCTGCATCTGCTGGAGATGAGCAACAACAACACCAACAACAACCAGCTGCTGCTGTTGCTGCTGCTCCAGTCGACCACAGAGCCAGTATTAGACGCTGGCCAGTAAACGGAAACAGCAGCTTGTTCATGCACAATACGAGTGCTAGTGAGAATCGCTCGACAATGGAAGATGAAACGTCGCGGCGGCCCTCGACGACGTCACCCAAGCAGAGATCTCGCGGTTCAGCTTTGGCACTGCAGCTGCAGAACGAGGTAGGTACCCTGTAAATTCTAGTTCTATGACTGATCATCTCTTTCTAGAAATAGCTGGAATCATGGGATGATGCAAAGGCTTCATCTTTCTTGTAGCCATTTCGGCCATATTGATCCTTTAGAGTACAAGTGCTGCAGCTTGCGGATGTTGAAGCTAGGTTAGAGAAATATGTTCATGGGACTAAAGCCTACAGTTGATCTGTAATTGCATGCAGCTCAGAACAGCGCACTCGCAGATGACGCGGCTGAGTGAAGAAAACGAACGACTGCGACGACAGCTCGCTCAAGTAGTCACCACTCTGAATCAGAATCCAAACAATATGCAGGTGCACGATTCCTCTGCTGATCAGGAGGATCTGGCGCGTAGCAGGACTCCACCCAAAAGCAATTTGCGAGGTTTGGGCAAAGGAATTGGCAAGCGGCAGGCTGATGAGAATTCGTTGAGTCCAGATAGCGCCTGCATCACGGCCGCGCCAGGTCTGAGTGGAGAGGATCAAGTGACAGTTTCCAGTCCGTCAAAGCAGCAGCAGGAGCAGAAGGCAGCGTCGTCCTCGCCAGCGCCAGATGAAGAACAAGATGGCATGCAGCAGGTACAAGAAGATAATATCCCGCGATCTTCGTCGGCGCTGTCAGATGAGACGAGGCATGGATCAGCACCCGCGGCCTTCAATCACAGAAGTAGTACTAGTCCTCCGCGCCGGGACGTCGACGACAAAACTGGACTCGACCAAAGCTGCGCCCCCACTGCAGATCATCACCAACAAAAGGAAAAAGAGAATAATACTCGGCCACCCAAGAAGATGCAGAAAATAGCAACAGCAGCAGCAGCAACGTTGCCTAGTATCAAACCAGTGGAGCAGAACAATCCTCACAAAGAGGCCGAGATGTCGGAGCCGTCTACAGTAGTGCGCAAAGTTCGTGTTTCGGTCAGGGCTCGCTGCGAAACTCCAACGGTAAGTAGTAGTTTCTCCAAACACAATATACCAAGGTCCAGCTCCAAAACCTAGAATTGCAGATCACGCAAACAAGTGTTTTTAGTACAAGGGAAGGAAGCATCCAAGAGCTCCTTTTGACTCCTGTTATTGCATTGCAGATGAACGACGGATGCCAATGGAGAAAGTACGGTCAGAAGATAGCGAAGGGGAACCCATGTCCTCGCGCATACTATCGTTGTACTGTCGCTCCTGGCTGTCCTGTGCGAAAGCAGGTAAGACTACCCAACTTCTGCTGCAAAGGAATATCAGGTCTCGATCAGAATCATCTTCTTCGGATCCTCTTGTCTCCAATTGAGCAAGATTTGCAGGGTTCTGATCATCGTGAGCTGCTGCTGCTGCACTTCTATTGCTGTACCCCGTGTACTGTAGGTCCAGAGATGTGCGGAAGACATGCCGATCCTGATCACTACCTACGAGGGCAATCATAACCATGCCATGCCGCCAGCTGCAGCTGCAATGGCGTCAACCACCTCCGCGGCAGCTAGCATGCTCTTGGCAGGATCTACAACCAGCTCCTGTGATGATTATCATGCAGTGGCGGCGCGCATGCTGCTGCAGGGCGCTTCAACATCTAGTGCAGGCGGGTTTCCCAACAACTTCAGCTTTGCGACTCCAGGAGCTGCAGGACTAGTGCAGCAAGCTGGTGGCTCTTGTCCCACAGCTCCAATCTCAGGCTCTATTGTTGCTTCTACTTCTTTTCCCACCATCATGCTCGACCTTACTAAAGAGCCCACGACGCAGCTTAGTCTCCAGTTCGGATCTGGATCCGGGCCACCAGCTGCAACAAACGCTCAGTCCTACCTCGCGCACCCATTCGAAGCTGCTGCAGCTTCGACAACTATAGCCCAATATTCTGCAAGAATCAATGCTCCAGTCCAGACCTTTCCTAGAGCTAGCAGCACACAACTTCCGCCTCTCTTCTTATCGAATGGAAACCCTAATTACAGACCAACTGGGATGATGCAAACCGCAACAACAACTACAAGTACGCCGGATCGACAACTAGCGCCGGGATCGACTGCAAGCTGCAGCAGCTTCCAAGAGCACAGCTACAATACAGTAGTAACTAGGCATGAGCAGCCACACGCTGCATCTGCTGTACTGCATCAAGAAATGGTGACTGCATTAAGGACATCATCTTTAGCAGCAGCTTCATATAACCCTAGTGGTTCAAGCCAGCAATTAGTTGCTGCAGGAGGAGCAATAGATTTGACTGCTACAACTACTGATCAAGCTGCTGCCGCTGCTTCAAAATCGATTGCTGATTCTATCAGCGCTATCACAGCTAACCCTACCTTCACTGCCGCTCTTGCATCCGCCATCACTTCTCTCCTACAGTCCAGTACTACTAATCTAACCTTCCAAACCCATCATCATCAACAATGTCAACAACAACAACAACAACAACAACAACAAGACGGAACTTCAAATCAAACAGCTGCTCATGATGGCTCAGGTGCAGCACCAGTTCAACCCCAACTAGTTTCATATCCCGGGGAATTATTAGTTCTAGCTCCTGCAGCTATGCAATTGAGATCCACTGGTACACCACCTGTCATGGAATTCAGTGATCATTCTAAGGACTTATATAGCTCAGCTTCTTCCATAGAAGAAGAAGCAGCATCAATGCTGCTGTTGCAACAGCAGGTGGCCATGCTGCTGCAGCAGCAGCAGCAGCAGCAAGAGCACCAGGAGTCACCAGCTTTCACCATTTCCAGGCTTTTGAGTTCTGCTTTACAGTTTTCCATGTCCACCCAAGAAGACCAAGGTCCTCAAACCACACAACTAAACTCAGCAGCAACCATGGATCATCATCATCATCCATGGACACAAAATTAATTAAAATTACAAGTTTAGCTAACCTAGATCTATATTACATTAATCATGTGATGTGATCAAAATTGTGCACCATTAATTTATACCCAAATCCTCATAACTTTGCTTGTGTCCAGTTCAATTGATCAATCTCTAGCATTGATCAGTCTCTAAAATTCATTGTTTGTAGTGAACACTTCTTTTCATTGTATGATTTTTTTCAAATTGTAGAATAGACAAATTAAGTGATTTTATTTTATTTTATTTTATTTCAGGAGGGGGGTGGGGAGCAAACAAGGAAATCCTCATTGCAAGGAAATATATTTGAGGAATTTTAAATTACAAAATAGATAGGGGGTGAGATCATGCAGTTAACCTGGACACTAACAAATAATCATCTAGGAAACAACAACTAGTGTGTGTGTGCCTGTGTGTTGGAACAAAGACCTGTTGTAGCAACCTTCCTTCCTTGAGCTTGCAAATCAGTTGAGGTGTGCCATTCAGGACTAGACTTGCACACAATTCATTACATTTTTATAAAATTGATGTTGAAATTCAAAATAAGGTATTGATTATTACTTTTGGACGTAAATTTTTATTTTTTTGAAAATAAATTAAGTCCGCAAGCTCAAAAGAATCTGGAAAATAATTTATAAATTAAACCAAGCTCGCTTTTGAAAAAATATAATTAAGTTTCTTTTTAATTTATAAATGGGTTTAAATGGTTATCAATTTTCAAAGCTGCAATATTTATAACTAAATAAGAATAAATAATATTATTTTCTTATTTATAATTAGGTAACAAAATAATATCCTCTAAATGCAAGGCCATGTACCTAGAAAATATGAATGACCTTCCCACCTTAGGCCTTCCTTTCTGAATGAGAGATTAGAAGAGTCTGCACCTAATGGCCAAGGAAGATCATGCAAGATGGATGACATGTGAGTGAAAAATTGTTTTTCATTGGATTTGTGTCCTAGGACATTGATTTTTTAACAATTTTTTGTAAAAGCATAATAGTAAACTAAATTCGACATGTCATGCTCGTATGCATGGCCTCATACATGACAATTGGCTACGAGCATGCCAATCATGCCTTTAAGGTTAATGTATGTTCTTAGGTTACTGTACGTTATTAAGTTTTTTAGGGTTTCAACTTTGTTGATGGCTTTAAAAGGTCAAGCTTTTCCCTTCTTTTGTTAGTTTTTCTAGAATTAAATTGAAAAGAAGGAAAAAAAACATAATGTATGTAAATGGTGGCCATGTAATAGTCGTCGTGAACATCTAAAAATCTAATCTGACTATGTAGGAAACTCTCCTTAACAAAACATGAAAATTTCATTTCAGCCTCTTCTTATGCATTATATATATGTGTGCGTGCATTTTTTTTGGTTGATTAATTTTTAATTTTGACTAGTTTTTTTTTTTTTTCATTAGTTTTTATTTTGGTTTTTTTCTTTTATAACATTAAACATAACAACACTACATTTCCCAACAAACAAGCCATTAACATCATCAAGTCAACCAAC
>Ga0116231_10007784_pt1 | contig 19302 bp, 15 predicted proteins | sample S1TSphgellanicum_2_FD_89695 | JGI IMG/M metagenome (GOLD analysis project Ga0116231, IMG submission 89695) | Host-associated microbial communities from peat moss isolated from Minnesota, USA - S1T2_Fd - Sphagnum magellanicum MG | ecosystem: Host-associated > Plants > Peat moss > Unclassified...
CCCCCGGTATCTCATGCTCTTTTTTTTCAAAAAAAAAGAAAAGCGGGTCTTAAAACAAAAATTGCGTTTTTTTGCCCCCCCCCCCCCAAAACCCCCCCTGGTTCTTTCATGAGAACCGTGGTTTCTTTGACTTTTTGAAATAACCGGAATGGATGTTCTTTATTATTATTATTATTATTATTTCAATGAACTGTGGAATTGGTGTTTATTATTATTATTATTATTATTTCAATGAGCTGTGGAATTGGTGGTTCTTTTGATTCGATAATTTCAAGAACCTGGAACGAGGGGTTATTAACAAAATCAAATACCCGCCCAACAATGGTGCATAACATGATGTAGAAGAGGATAGATAGGTAAATGTGAGGAATAGCTTCAGTTCAAGAATAGCTTCAAGAAATGCACGAATACTACCACCACGGCTCTCGCCTAGCTGATGATACTTAGGCTTCACTTTTAAGAAACAAGTAACGAACTCAGGTTCCTCCAAGAAGGAAGGTACGGTTTCAATGTAATTGCATAATCCAAAGAAGGGGATAAAGCAAAAGAGTTAGCTACCATGGACTACTATGAACCTAAAGGATAGCTGAAAGTACAAGAAAGTATTGAAACTTGAGTTTGTCGAAAATAAAGAATGCACAAGTTTGTGACAAATTGTTCAAGTTCAATAGACAATAGACATCTGCCAAACACAATTTTGCTAAAGTTCCTCCCATTTCTCCAACATGGGGGAAAAAGCTCAGCAAAAGTGTTTAACTACATTGTTGCTAATATGCACATGAAAATAGAAAGGAGAAACATAACCTAGTAGACACAAAATCAAAGAAATCGAACGCTTACGATCCAAGAAATACGAGAAGGGTGATGAATTGAATTAGAAAAGCATTTGTTTATTTATTCCTACCATTATGTCTTGCATCTTGTTAAATAAGAAGATTTTGATTGCATCCTTTTGGATCCACTTGTTAAGCCTTTTGCACATCTTCATAATTCACTAAATGGAGGAACCATTTTTACTTCCAAATGCACTAGCATCCCAATGAGTTCAAACAATATTAACATAATTATAGAATGTAGATATATTCAAGATTTAAAATTCAAGATTTAAAAGCATTGTGATGTTCTAATGGAATTCACACCTAACAACCAAGTACATTGCATCAATAGTGAGTACAATTACCTTAGCCAAATTTTCTTTCACAACCTTTTCCATGGAATCTTTTAGAGCTATAAATTACAAACTCTCATTGATTTTACAACTTTTTTTGTTGCAAAAAATTATGATATGTTATGAAGTTTGCACTTTACACATATTAGTAGTCTAAAAACAATGTTCTTTTAACTTTTAACCAAGTACCACAAGTACTTTGGCCTCTATGATATAAGTCTTCACATGTTTGTATGTTTCAAAGGTTTATTCAAAGGATTATTTGCTTAACCAAAATGGACATACCAAAAAAACATTTGTCATTTCAAGTTCCATTCAAAGCTAGAAAGGAGCACAATCATTTGGTGTCTTGTCAAAGAGTTGGCCATTTAAGAATTGCATATTTCTTCTACAAATTTGCATTCCAAGAAAGCAATACCCCACTAGAAGGTCAATTTGGAACAACGCTTGTTTTTAATATAGAAAAGGAAATGGAACATATTGCAAGGATAAATAAAAATTGGCATTCCATCCTCAAGTAATTAATCTTTGCGAAATATAAATAGTGGAACAAACAAAATGATGTTTTTTTAATGAGATGAAGGGGGCTAAATTTGTGAGAATTTGTTAGCTTCTAGATTTGTATCCAGGCTTAAATATGTTATCATAGCATCTAGTGTTTTCTCCTAGGTTGAAGTATTTGAATCTACCACTAGCTTTTTGAACATAGGTCATGCAACACACCAAGGAATTCAAATCATTGTCCAAATTAATGATGGGAAAAAATTATGGTTTAGGTTGAACAAAAATTTATTAAAGACAAATTTACAAATTATAAACTCCAAAACACATCATTCTTAACATTGAATATGAACACAAAATGTTTCAAATGGATTTTCAAAATTTGAAAATAAGTCACAAGGATCACTCCATGTTTAAAATAACCCAACCCCTAGATTTGAATGGAAAGTCACATCTTGCATAATTTGAAAGCTTGGCAATTAGATAAAGCTAGCTTTGGCTATGGATATTGCATGTAGGGACAATGAATTTTTTTTAGATGCCAAAACAAAATTGTTCAATGTAATTAGCCTTCACAAATATAGACATGCATTTTTTCAATGTTCAACACATTTTCTCATTTGCCAACCTTACCCAAGATAACATCAATCAAGATATTGATTTTTCAAAGAAACAAGCAAGTCTTTGTAACAAACATGTGAAATGGATTAACAATTTTTTTTTCCCAAGCAATTCTCCCAATATGTGGAATTAAATACTTTGGATATCTATAAATTTTCTTTACGACCAAATTTTTTTGCAAAAAATTAGGTATGCCTACATGCATTTGTAGTTTAAATATTTAAATATACATTGAGTTACAAGTTTTTTTACAAAAGGTTTTTATTTATTGAAATTATTACTTTCAATGTTCGTATTTCAAAAATAAGATTATCCTAAGTTAAAATAAAACTATTCAAGTCCTTATGATAAATATATAATGACACCTTGTCACACGACCCATCTAACCAACATTATATAACATAACTTGGATCCTAACATAACTTGGATCTTCTAACATTAGGAAAAATCTATCAAGTCCTTACATAATTTAGGAATTGTGGAAGTCACATGTAAACTCCCTTAGTAGAGGGGAAGTTGATGTAACCACCTTCTTCTCTTTATTTACATTTTCCTCCTAACCCTAAAATAATATACCTACACACACAAAACAAAACAAAACAAAACAAATCAATGTTGAATTGATATTGGATTATGTACACACAAGTTGGACTCTAGTACAAAGAGTCCTTTCAAAACTTACAAGCCCAAGGAAACACTATAGGCTAGTTAGTGTTGGGGAAAATTTTCATAAATTGAATACCATGATGGTGGGTACCAATAATTCATTTCTTGGGTGTTCTACTTAGCAAGAGTTATAAATATAAGGGCATGATCAACATTGGTTTGGTATTTTAAAAAAATAAAATAAAATAAAATTCTTTACATATTAACATTCTTTGCACAATTGATTAAAAAAAAAAAATATTGAATAAGAGTAGCCTAACAACAAGTATATCAGTAGAAGCTCTGAAAGTTGTCAGTAGAAGTAGTTTCAAAGCTAACTAACTGTTCAAGACAGAAAAACATCCTCACATGTAAGTCTGGTGGTATGTAGTAGACCTACACTTGGTACCAACACTGGTACTTCACCTAAGCAAGGGAAGACATTAAAATCAATGACATGTTTTTATTGCAGGCAGTACAAAAGTCGTGCCAACTTTCTCTCTCTCTCTCTCCCTCTTTTTTTTTTTTTTTGTTCCCTGACTGCCCATTTGCCCAAACAAGATGTGTCTGGTGCTGCCCAGACACATCTTGGTGCTGCCCAGACACATCTTGTTTCTGCCCAGACACACTTTTGGGTCTACTACTACCCGAGTTAATATCAGGCCTTGTACCCTTTTCATAGCAGATTCAACAAGGTGCATTCCCATGTTGGCTGGTTATTTCTTTTAAAAATAAACAGTGGGTATTTTATTAGAAATTAAATTAAAAACCCGCCGGTTATCAATCATTGTTAAAGTAATACCCCTCATTATCCAAATTTTTTTTGGGGGTGGATAATAACCACTGATTATGCATAAGAGTCAGTTCTCAAATACCCGGTTATACTGCTGGTTATACACCAGTTGTAGGATTAAAATAATTTCTTGTTTTTTTTTTTTTTTTCCCATTTTTAATATGTTTAGTGCTTTAGAATTGATAACCTACCTGGATGATAACCAGGTCAATCCTGGTGGGTTATTAAAATTTGAAAAATGCAATACCGGGCAGGTAGGTAGGTTATTTGCTGATTTTTAAAAAATCAATAATTGACTGGTAACTTATTGATACCCGGTCCTGGAGCCTGCTGGTTTACCCAGGTCAAAACTCAATAGCTGACCAACAACAGTGGTGCATAATACACACTTCATAGGAGCCAAAAATTAGTCTTATTAACACCAAAACCATGGTCACCAGGCTGATATGAATGTTTCAAAATGTACTAAAAACCAACAACCATGCTTGTATGGAAAACAGGCCAAGTATATATATAGATATACTCGAGTTGATAACCGATGGGTATGTGTCCCTCATTCTAAGAACCACCCAACACTGGACTCTAGACCTTCATTGCCTTACCAAGGGTGTATATATCAAGAGTTGGCGAATTTTCAAAATGATTAAGACCCACCTATTATTAATTTGCTTGTCCCAATAAGGCCCATGGTTAACTACTTTTCCAAGGTTTCTTAGACTCTCTTTGTCCCTTTGTACAACAGCTTGGCTTTCATCTCCCTCTCTAGATTAGTAGCCCATCTCTCTTCTTGTTTTATGCAACAGCCTGATTCTCATCTCCCTCTCTAGACCAATAAGCCATCTCTTTCTTCTCTTCAACAAACACAATTGACTATGGAGCAATGGTTCAACTAGCTACTTGCTTCATTGAAAACAATAGCCCATCTCTTTCTTCTCTTCAACAACACAATTGACTGTGGAGCAATGGTTCAACTAGCTACTTGCTTCATTGAAAACATGATTGGTAGACAATGAGAGTGAAGACATAGAGGGTCAATGCTTAGTGAGAGAACAAATACATAGAGAGAGTGGAAAATGCAAGTCCCTAAAGAATTTGATGAGAATACTTTGCATCAACTCTTACTTGTGATGATAAGTTTTTTAGAAGGCATTATAAGATGAATTGATTTTTATTTTGTTGGATCATGCAAGATGTGTGTGCAACTTGTTCTTCTTTCTTAAAGAAGTCATATGCTTCCAAGGTTGTGGATCTTTCTTCCATTCAAAAATGTATGAGCACAATGAAAATGTTGGCCTATGGCTTGGTTGTCGATGCATGTGATGATAAAATAAGATTGAAAAAAACAAAACCATTAAATGATTGTTATGATTTGTGAAAGCTATTCAAGACCTCTTTGAGTATGAGTAGGTTAAAAAACTATTGTGAGTTCATATAGATGAAGATGAATGGATGCAAAGGTTTATAAAGCATGTTTGTTTCATTGGATTGTATGCATTATTGTTGAAACAATTCCCTTGTTACTTGCCAAGGCAAGTTCATTAACAAAGAGAAACTCTAAATCAATTATTTTCAAGGCAATTGCTAACCAAAGTTTAGGGTATATTGCATGCATTTTTTTGGATTACCAAGTGTCAACAATGATTTGAATGCATTGGATAGAATACCACTAACTTTTGATTTGTTGTATAAGGTTGTAGACATGGACTTGGATTTCGAGTTTAATGGTAATGGATATTTTCATTATTATTTGCTTATTGATGGAATTTGTCCTTGCTAATCCATGTTCATGCAGACCATCCATGAATCCTAGGGTGAAAAACAACAACATTTTTCCAAGGCACATAAAGTTGTTTGTAAGGGCGCATAATGATGCTTTGGAAATTTGCTTATGCAAGATTTGAGATTATAGATTACCTTAGTGGAAAATGGGACCAAGAAATCATAGCTAACACCTTGATAGATTGTGTAGTGTTGGGAAACATGACAATAACATATGAGTATAATCAAAACTTGGAGCCCACATTTGATGTGAAAAAAACATATAATTTGGACAAGGAATTGCATTTGACAATTATATAAAAGGCACAATTCAAATTGAACATAAGGATTTTCATAATTTTAAAAATGATCTCATAAAAGATTTGTTGTGACTAAAGACCAACAACCAAGTCATAACATTGTACATTGCAAACTTTGCATCCCATGATTTGGTAATGAAAATCATTTGAAATTCATTCCTATAAGTTTATTATTTTTGCAAACTAATGCCAAAAATTTAAATTATTTTATGAACCATCCTAATAATTTTAATTTATTGGTGGTAACTGGTAGATTTAATCTCTCATTGATTTACAAGGTGAAACCTTTTTCACCTACTCTAATGTTCTAAAAATAAAACTAGGAGCAAGTTATTTGTCACTTATTTAGGGATTGATGGATATATTTGGAGGAATTGCTATTATTTTTAAAAAAGGATGAAGGAATCACTAGTTTAAGGGAGATAGGACTATTTTGGGTGGTTGAGATCAACGTGGGGTTTGTATTTGCTTTTGGTAATACCCATTGGTTCTAGGTATTTGAAAAAAAATCAAAATCCAAAAACCAATGATTCTGAGTATTTCAAAAACTTCAAAGAATGGGCAAAGACCCTACAATTTTAGCTGAAAACTAGATTTTAAAAAGAATTGAGAATCACAATCATATATAATACTTGGGTGTTTGATCTTTTGATAACCGTGATTATATATCAAAATTGGGTATTTTATTTTTTGATAACCATAGTTATCAACTTTGATACTTATCTTGATACCCAGTAGGGGTTTGATGCAATTTCTAAACCTACCTGAACTGGTTGAAGTGTACTTGAAGAACTTGGAAGAATACATGTGTATGTGTGATTTTTGGTCAGGAAAAGAGAGACTATGTGTATTTATCTTTATGTTGTATTGGCAGTGATATGGAAGACTTCCTACTAAATTAATAGAGTAGGACTCAATATGTCTCTAGAGGGAAGTCTTTTAGGTAATCAAAGAGGTTCATCAGCTCACACTGCTAGGGACTTGAGATAATACCAACCTTGTACCTATTTTATATTAGTCTCAATTACAAGTATATACCTACCTCATACCAGCTAAAAATCTACCTTAGAGCCAATGCCAAGACCTAATTGGTATGAAAGTCCTCTCATGAAATTGTTTGTTGTTTCATACTAGTCAGGTCCTGGTAGTGGGTTTTCATGAATCATTCCCAAATCTCTTCATCTGCCACCCAACACACTACAATCTCATGTATGTACGTATCTTCTTACTGATTATTTGCATTGAATTGAATTTGTAAAAGCTCACAAAGCTGAGCAGGTTTGCAGCACAAATAATGTGGAACTCCTCTATCATGAAACTAGCTAATTTGGAAAAAAACAAAGGATGTAACTGAAGATTACCCAATTCATTGATGTGAGCTAGTCAATCTTATAAGCTCCCATGGGGATTGATTTACAGGTGAAAAGATCCTAAATAGGACAAAGCTTCCATGGACTCAAGAAAGAGAATTAAACAACTATTGTAAGACAACTTGAATCCTTATGCTATCTTGATACATTCCCAAAATGTAAGGCCTAGGCCCCAAAGTGGAAGTCTATAAATGGTTGTAGGATCACCAGGTGAAGGGTTATCTAGACCCTTTGAACCTTTAGGATTGAATGTGACTAGAGACTGAATGCACACTCTCAGAGAGCTTGACATGTTTGTTCACTGGCCTATCTATACTCTAATAGTGAATGATAACCTGGCCTGGAAGTAGCAGTGAACTCATGGTTGATATCTGGTTAGCTCTTGGTTTTAGTCTTTTTTCTTGTTTTAAAAAAAAATTCTATTCTGGGTTTGGTACTTAAAAAAAAAAAATTTCAATCCCAGTTCTAAATTTTTTTCCTAAAAATCAAACCCAATTTTGGTTCAGTTTATATTAATTGGAATTGGAACCGACAATTTTAACCCTCCAAAGTGAGTTACTTGCCCAGCTCTGGTTATCTCCTTAGGTTTAGACAGGTTCTCACATTGAAAACAAGAGGTTATCATCTAACTATAATTAATTACCTAGGACTTAGGTTTCGTGTTCCTTTCCTTAGCTTCTAGACATTATTGTTTTTTTTTTTTTTTGATTTTTTTAATTTAGAGAATTAGTTATAGATACCTGGCTGCTAAAGAGCCGAGAAATGGCAAGGTTGAGAACCACCGGATATATATATGTTTTGAAAAGTTTGATACCCTGACCAGGTATCTAAATCTTTAAAAGAATAACAAAAGGGGTTTTGATTTTTTTGTTTTAGAAAACTGGACCCAATCGTTCTCTAAAGAACACTAAAGCTGAGAACCACCTAACTAACACTAGTGTTGGCGGGTTGTTGAGAAAATACCCGTGCATCAACCCAACTATTGATAACCTAGTAGTTGGTTATTGATGTTGTTTGAGAACTGGTAGATAACCTACCCGCTTGGTCCATATTGTTGCAAGAACCATATTCTGAGTATCAAAAACCCTATAACCTACCTTGCCTAGGCAATATAATTAGCAGTTCTCAAATGTGGGTATTTGACAATCAAACCTTATGCATAATCAAAAATAATAACCAAGTAAGTTGATAATTAGGGTATTATTTTGACAATGAAATTAATAACTGGAGGGTCTAAATTAATTTTTTTGGCATTAATACTCTATCTGGTTCAAAATTTTAAAAAAAAAAAAAAAAAACTTACCTGGATAGTTATTGAAAAACAAATTTAACTTGGCCAACATAGGTCAGAACTTGGGTTATATTCATTTCTTTTTGAGAATCATGGTTATGAACCCCTAAGAACCACCTTACTACACTCAATGGGGTTTGTTGGTGGAGTTTCTAGTACCTACACAACACTGGAAATAACCTAATTGTGTTTGATTTAACAATCATATGGGGGCCGGATACCACATAGGATGGGGAGCAAGTTACTACCTTCTCACATTAGGGTTTGTAGATGGGGGAGGGATTGGGATAAACCAATATAAGGTGACAAGGTTTTACTCAAAAACATTCACAAATATGGGGGAAAAAAAAAAAAAAAACCCCTTGGTAATAGAGATATCCTTAAAGTGGTACCTTGTTTGCTGCCCTCTCTCATCCTCACTTTTGTGTTTCACCTTGACTTTGCATGTTTCATTTAAAGTCCCAGAAACTGGGATCCAAACTCAAAAGAAAAGGTGAATATTGGGGTCATTCTGATGGTGTGGGCTTTCTTTCCTTCCAGGCATCCTCTGCACATTAAGGACTGGAAAGAGAGAGGGAGAGAGAGAAAGGAGAGAGAGGAAGAAAAAGAGAAAGAGGAACTGATATTGATATTTGTTGTGATGGTGATAACCTGCAAGGAAAAACAAAAAAAAGTGTTGGGTTTTGAGCTTTGAGTTTTGACAACAAAACTTTGACAAGCTTTGTGTGAAGAGCTTTGTTATTGATCTTAGAGTTCAAAAAATGATCCAACTTGAAGAGAAGAGGCAAAGACAAAAGGAAGCTTGAAAAACATTCATCTAAAGAGATGAAAACTTGGAGTTCGAAGTAGACGGCACTTGCTTTGCCTACTCTCTCTTTTCATGCAAACGTTGCAATGCCATCCCCTCTCACATTGTAAAACTCTTTCACAAGAACCTCATGTGGTAAATGTGAAAACACCCAAACACAAGTTCAAACTTTGAAACTGCCCAAATCGGAGAATTTCCAAGTTTCACCATGCTTTTTTTCCCTTTCTACCACGTTTGCCTTGAGTGTGATGAATCCTCTTTTGTCGAAACATTGGGTCTACACTTTGGGTTTTCATTACTTTACGAATGTTTCTAATGTACAAATAAAGTTTCCTTAAGAAAAAAACTCTTTTCCTTTGATGTGCTGAAGGAGTTTGAACTTGGAACTTGATGGGATCATGATGCTATCCATGATACATTTTACAATATTGCATATGAATTTTCATTTCACATTTCTTAGAAAAACATTTGACAAATTCACATCAACAATTGTCCAATCTACTTGGTTGTTAAATGACATAGTTTTCTTTTAAAACAATATTCATACATGGGTTGTTGTCATTATTGAAATTTAGCATAAAATTTGTTTTTCATTTGTTGTGATAAATAGCTTTTGGAAGTTGAGTTTGTTGAAGTTTACAAAATTTATCAAAACTTGTATTATAAGACATGTTAAAATGTGATGTTGCAAAAATATTTTTCACATTCAAGTTTAGTTTTTTAGTTTTTTCCAACCCCATCAATAAAACCAAATTGGGATTGCAAATAGGTGGGAGAATATTAATAGAAAATCATGTGAATGAATCATTGTGATTGGCCAATCAAACATGGAATAACAATCAAATCATATTTATTACAATTTTCTTTAGTAGGAGTTAAGCTTTGTTATGCCTTGTAATAGTTTCAACAAAATGTGAAAATGTTCGGCCAAAACCATTTTGTTGAGCCAAACCTACACATTTTGACTTTTCTTCATCCAATTTTGATTTGCAAGGTCACATACTAAACATTAGTGGAGTTATTCTAAAAGCATCTCCACCATAGGTTGTTAAACAACCTTACAAAATCATAATCACAAATTGTTATAAATTTTGCATTGGAAGTTGAAAATATATTGTTGGAACAAGTTGTGCTCTTAAGAAAACAAGATAAAGTTAATTAAAACATCATAGAATTGTGATGTTACAACAAACTTTGGAACATCAAAGCTTAAAAACCCAAATTTTGATTCCACCCCTACTATCACCAAAACACATTTGCACTACATCAATAACCCCATTTACTCTTTCATTTTATGCACACACTTAAAATCCAAAAACCTAATTCAATTGTGCTTTGATTTCCAAACTAATTAACAATTGTATTATCAGATTCCCAACTATGTAATTGTGATCTTCATTCAAGCAAAAAAGTCATAGTTGAATTTAGGTGTTCTTGAAGATGTGTTATTGTGAAATATTAAAGTGGGAACTTGCTTATTAAATGATTGCATGTAGAATTTGAAAGCAAACATAAAATTAGGTTGTGAAAAGATGAGAGCAATAATGGGGTTTGTGTGGAGACAATTAGTTTCATACCATTTTTTAATGGAATATTCCATTTTTTTCTTTCTTTGCCTTGATTTTTTTCGCTCTTGTCCTCTTTCCCATGTTTTGTCTATTCCTTATAGGGTTGGAGCTATGCATGGAGGAAAACAAACGTGTCATTACTGTCACATTTTTGGAATAAGGAAACAAATCCATTGAATATGTAAACACAAACACAAGAAAACTAACATGAACCCAAACACATATGTCTACAAGAGCACAAACCAACTCTAATATTGAAACTTTTAGTGATCATGGCAAATACCAACTTGTTGTCAATTGTCAAAGAGGAGAATTCAAAGATGTTGGGATTGGTTTTTGCTTCATGATACAAGTGTTAGCCTTCAACAAATTCATCTTTGTCTTCAACATCAGCAAGTAATTCTTGAAAGGGCTTATTGTGTATTACAATGTGGATGTTTTAGAAACTTATATTGTTAAAAAAAAAATTCTTTATTTGATTAAAGTTATTTCCAAAATCATCTTGTGTTTGGGCCTTAATTTGACCTTGTATGTAATCTTTATTTCATCTTCAATTTTAGTGTAACCCTAAAATGACCATAAATGGCAATTGTTAATTAAATTGGGTATCAATTCATAAGATTTGTGAGATATTAAAATTATCCCATAAAGTCCTCCCCAATTCCATCCCTAATCCCACCCCTTGTCTTAGTTTCTTCCAATATTTTCTAATTATCCATAAAGTGCTCATAATTGGGGATTAATGATGAAAATAGGGGTTGAATTAAAATTTGATTTTTTTTTGGTTGAGGTTTCCATTTGAAGGACTTCTTATGGTTTACACTTTTGGCCAACTTTTTGTTGTTTTAATTATTACAAAGTTATTTTAGGGTTTGCTCCACATAAGATGACTTTTAGGGTTTCTTTTATATGGAATAATATAAGTGTAATCTTCCAATTTTCATTTTTTTCTCATTTTAAAATTTTCACTTGTGGGAGCTTCATTTGTTTTTTCACTCACTTGGGGTTCTTCTAACTTTGTTATGTAAAGGTATTTATATCAAAACATTTCACTTGTGAGACCTTTGATTTTGGTTGTTAGGCTTTGACCTTTTTTTGGTTCCTATTTTTTCTTCTTTTTAAGGGTTTTAAAAGTTTTTTTGGGTTTCTAAATTATGGTTTTTTTGAAAATTTCCTTTTAAGGCTTGTTCATGAAATTTTCAGGGTTTTTTAATGTGCTACATGCTTTCTTTTCACAATGATGATTTGTCAAGCATCGTGAATGATTCCAATAGCTCCTTGACATGTTTAAGTGGACATGGAAACAACATTAAATCATGTTTATAGGTGTAGTTGTGGGTGTTAACACGTTCTAACTATTTAACACAAAGAAGTTAAAACTTAATGTTGGGTAATTGGTCAACTAAATGTGGATGTTTGCGATGTGTTTGCCACAATGTGAACAATTCAAAATGTGTTCAAAGAATTTAACAAAATTTAGTTTGTCAAAGTTTGATGAACTAGTTGCATTAGTGGTCCCCATTATTTAAGCAAATGCATGATCCATTAGCATGGTTCACATTGTGACAAGGTGATTGATTAAATTGAACTTAAAATATCAACTATTCTAATCAACTTATAAAATGAATCATGACAACACAATCATAACCCATTATTTTGGAATGAGAGCAAGAATGTAGTATGTGATGATGTGATTTTCATTCCATTTTGCATTAATGAAGCCATAGGCAACAAGATTGAATGGTTTGTTATTGAGGACTAAGTTACCCTTGGCATACACATCTCATAGTTCCAAGGTTGCATTAGATTCATCAATGGGATTTTCATTGAGATTTACACATGATGCCCATATGTCATGTTTCAATGGGTGTAAGAAAATGTATTGCATGAACAACATGGTGGTCTTAGACTACCATGGATTGGTCATTTACTTAAATAGTGGGTATTTTAATTTCTTCCATGATGTGAACATCTTATGCGAATCAAACTTGTAGAAACATTGATGTCAATTTTATTGGGTGACCTAGGTTATATTGGGTGAGGAGATGTTTGTGATGCAATTTTTTGAAAAGAATGAAAAATAATGTAAACATAAAATGTATAAAAGTAAAAAATAGAAACAATGAAAGGTAGTGCATGCATGCAAGGTATAAAATGTTGGTGGAATGTGAAATTGGGGGTTTGAAATGAAAATGGAAAAGACTAATGAAATGTTTTGTTTCCACAATGGAAAAGTGTATTCATTTGCTTAAAGCTACAATTCACTCTTTATGTAGAAGTTGGTTAGACTTTTCATATAAAGTCATAGAGGACCCATTGAACTATGATTGAGATGGGGGTTTTTAATTATATGTCTAGCACATCCCAATCTTTATTTTAAATTTTGCATATGTTAAAACTCCTAGTTTTTTAGATTTTTAAAAATTGCTAATCTTTTTCAATTGTCTCTTTGTTTCTATGTTAACCTCCATATATATTTGCCTTATTAGAGCTTTTTGATCTTCATTGATGACCACCATATCTTGTGCCATGGTGGCAAAGTTGCAAGATTGTGATTGTAGCACTTGTATTTTTGTTTATACCTTGCCACTTGGAGACATGTTGAATAAGGGTTGAAATTAGATGATGGAATAAATGTTAATTCTTTTATAGACTCATAGACCATAAGGAGTATGAAGCATAGGTACTATGGATGAATGGAAGATGTCTTGTCAATCATATTTTGCTATTTTTTGAAAATGTTTCAAGTGGCATGTCCATTTATTGCCTTCAATTGTGCTAGGATTTTTTCATTCTACAACAAGGCTTTCTCATTCCCTTCATCACCAAATCTCCTAGTCATTAATTCTTTTAAAATGTTTTGGAGTTAGTCCTTCAAAATGTCCTCCTGGCAAGGTTTATTGAGATAAATCACTTTATGATCTACATATATCGACTTTCGCACATGGCTAGGTATAAGTTGCATCACTTGTTTCTTGTCTTTTGTATATTTTGAAAAATGCTATTGGTAATTTATGACCATGGTGCTCAAATGGAATGATTCTATAAAAATCCAAGGTTGTTTTTCTTCCTTAAAACCATTGCTAATGGTTGACCATATGACATTTCATCCTCGTCATCCAAATCAAACCTACATGCTTGTAAAACTATATGGGATTCTCTATGATCACTTGCCATGCCTACACAAACAAACCTCACACAAACTTTGTTTCAACACAAATGCATAGCCTTTTTAAATCCAACATAATCATAGTGTCATGAACAAATTGTTATGAAAGATGAAGTCTATGGAAAGAATTTCCAATTCAAACTATTTTAGTTCTAACATAGGTTTATGGACTTGAAGTAGGTGTAATTAGACTTCCGAAGCTTGAAAACGTCTTTAGTAAGGGTTTATAGACCTACATTAGGTGGAAATATATTTAAATTAAATGCAAAAACATGTGAGTTAAATCCAAATAAAATTGAATTAGGTGGAAAGAAATTTGAATTAAATCCAAACAAAGGTAAATTAGGTCCAAACATTAGGTCCAAACAGAGGTGAATAGGTCCAAATAGAGGTGAATTAAGTTTAAATAGACTTGAATTGAATCTAACCAAAGGTGAACTAGGTTCAAATAAACTTGAATTGAGTTTAAATAAGGTGAATTAGGTCCAACATTAGGTCCAAATAGAGGTGAATTAAGTTCAAATAAATTCAGATTGAATCTAAACAAAGGTGAATTAGGTCCAACATTAGGTTCAAATGGAGGTGAATTAAGTTCAAATAGATTTGGATTGAATCTAAAAAAAGATGAATTAGGTTCAAATTTATTTGAATTGTGTTTAACAAAAGCGAACTAGGTTCAAATAAACTTGGATTAAGTTGAAATAAAGGTAATTAGGTCCAAATAAAGGTGAATTGACGCGTTCCCAAGTCACGGGGTGAAAACCCACTTGAGGGTTTCACAAAGTCAAGTTGCGGAAATTGTGACTTAGTAGCATGCTCCCGACTTTCAACTCTAAAAAGGGGTAGAGGGTCGAGTTGGGAGCCCAGGGATTAGACTAGGAAGAGGGACTAGCTTAGCTCGTGTGAATCTGCATCCAAAAATCAACCAAAAAGGGTTAGTTTAGCATTCGGGACACCCTTGGGTGTTGGGACTTGTCACGGGCACTTGGACACACAAGACTCACCACGGCCCGGACTCGGGAGTAAGCCACCACCTTACTCCCTATAGTATTCTTTGCGGCTGGTCGCCGAGGCTACATCCAAATGGCACATTTTGTTGGGACTCCCGAAATGGAGTCCCGAAACTGTCCCAGCTGGACTTTCAGAACTTTGAACGGCCATAACTCCTCGCCCCAAGCTCGGATCGGGACGAGTCCTGAATCAAAGTTGTAGCTTTCGTCAAGGGCTTTCCAATGCCATGTCGCATTCTTCAATGCAATGTCGGGAAGTGGTTGATTCCCGACTTTTAGTGGTCGGGAGTCAAACTGCCAGTTTGACTCCCGGCCCTTCTTTTGCCCATAACTTGGGCTGCAGATGTCCGAATGGCCAACAATGCGAGGCCATTTTCGATATCTAAGTTTCAAGACCTTTTCAATGACACCATGAACACCTCAATGCAAGGTGTTTTGGGCCTTGCTGTCGAGTTCTGAACATTCGGGAGTCCTGGAGGACTCCAAACCTCCAACTTTTCCAAGTGTTGGGCTTCACCCCCACACTTGGCCAAAGTGGGGTTGCGACAAGTGAGACCTTCCTTTGTACATCTCAACTGCTCAAACACCTCCTTAATCGGGATGTTTTCCTGTTCCCCGTCCCTAATTGAAGTTTAATAAAAACATCCCATACCCACACACACACACACACACACACTCTCTCCCCCCAATATTATTTTACTATCTGCAAGTGTGTTGTATTGTGTGTCATAATCATAGCTCTCTGAGCTCATTGAGTCAGCCAGGTAGTATATTCTGTTGCTTCTTTTCCATTGTCTTCTCGTTTTTTTTTGTCCCCATCTCTCTTATGTTTCTCTTTTTTCTGTTCTTTCTCTCTTGATGTCTCTCATATTCATCATTTCTCATCACATGACCATACACCCACGCTCCTATTCAAAGCTACCAACATCAAAACCAAGAATGCATTTCCTAATGAAAGAGGGATCGGATCCAAATGAAAGACCAAATCTAAGCTCCAAAAATTGTCTATTACACGTGCGCTCTCTTTTGCTGGCTTGATCGTGCTTTGTGGTTATGTGTTCAAAGCAACAGCGGCAACGTAATTCAAAAAGATTACTTCTCTTTATTTCTCAATTTTTTTTCAACAATTTTTAGTTTTTTAAAATTAGTTTGTAGCTTTTGGCAAATTGCAAGACTACAGGAGCACATATGCATATTGATCATCATCTTCTGCCTCCATTAATTAAGAGAAACAAAACTTGTTTGAAACTTCAAAATCTTCAATTCTAAAAAAAAGTGATAAAATAGTCAAAATTACAACTTTGGAAAAATAGCTTGAACTTTGTTTTTGGGTTTCTTTTTTGGCCACTTGTTATACCCAACAGAACCAAGCCCCTTGAATCACTATCAGCAGCAAGAGTTGCCATTTCCTTAGCAGCTGATCCATGGGGTACTAACATCATTGTTGTTAGTGCGGCCCCAAGACCTACACCTGCTGCCATAGCCTTGATCCCCCGCATTTTGTTGAACTAGTTTAGACCTGGCTATAAATCATTGCTCAAATCATAGTGGATGAAGACACAGATAAGGTCTAATGCTCTTTCTAGAAAAAGACATGTGTGCTTTTATCAAGATGCTTGAAACAGATCAATGCTGATGGAAATGTTGAAGGTAGTATCCAAGAGCTTGATGAGGATCACAGTAAGAGCCCACAGGTGATCCTTTGGGAGGATCAAGAACTGCAAGGTTTTGTCCTCTTTGCATCTCTTGAGCTCATGCTGCCAGTTCCTTAAAGGGGCCAAAAGTATTCAAGAGCTGTTGGAGATCCTTGGAAACTCATTCTCAATCTATGGGGAGCTCTAAGCTTGATGTCCATGTTCGTGTATATCGGCTTATCAAAGCTATGAGATCACTCAGCCTTCAATTTAAAGTTGACTTTCCAGATTTTGATCTTGTCAGTGTTGTAAAGAGGCATACTTGTGTTGGTTCTTTTGGTAGCCAAAGATGTTTGAGTAAAGGATGTCAAGAACCTTAACTATCCAAAGACTCGGAGAAATTGGCTTCAAATGAACACAGGGAAGTGAGAACCCAAGCTTTGTAACTTGTGAATGGGATGGCTTGAAATAACTTATCAAAATGTTGTGGCAGAGAGGATTCTGCTTCTAGCAATGGCAGGAAGTAGACTCGGAAGTAGTGATGCTCACATCCTCAAAGCAGGTTGTGGAAGTTCTGTCAAAGTCTGGCAATGTTAAGGACTCTGTCAGAGTCTCCACTTTGTCGGTCTTAGATGGAGTGAATGCAACAATGGTGACTATGGGTCCTTTCATCTTGAAGGACTGTCTTGCTGTCTCCCAGACAGCTCATGTTATTGCCTCCCCTCAAAGAGATTATGGGATCTCCATGTCAGAAAACATTTAACATCATGTTCATTTGGAAACTACTTTGTGCAGCAATCATGATAATTTGCATCTGAAGGTTGTTCAGGCCAATGACATTGAACCAAAATCCCCTTCGAGTCCTGCTCAAAATGTCCAACAGAAGACAATAGACAGTAATGGTCTCTCAGCTGGTCAGCAAGCATTCTCCCTTAAAGACTGGGTGGGCTGTGCTGCCGGCTCAAGTGACCTTCGAAGCAAAGGATTGCCTCCAACTACTTCAACTTCAAAGAAGCGAAAAGCTACATCACTTTTGTGTCAGCAGCAAGCCTTTGAAGAAGCCCAGAATCTTCTTCTGCACACTGCAAACCCTGAAGGGATTCTAGATGCTAAATCAGCAAGGCTCTCAAGTCCTCTGACTATCACTCCACTACTTCAACCTACAAATGTAAAGTTGAGGCAAAGTTTATGCATTACAAAGAATGTGGAGTTTGTGGAAGATGCCTCAGGATTTGGGAATAGACCTGTTAATCCATTTGGATTGAGAACTATAGTTGCAAGGAAAAACATCCTTCTAAACAATCTGAATGAAGGTGAGCAACCCAGAGAAGCACATGGTGTGGAACATATGCAAACTCAGGATGGGATTTTGGGGCATCCAATATATCAACCTTGTCATTGTTCCAGGCAACTGTCACACTAAGACCAAAACCATAGCAGAGAGATTCCTTCCTTACTCAGCCATCAAGAAGAAAACCAAGAAGAAGACTATAGTTGGCTTGATACCTACACCCATGTGAAACCGCAGGCTTTGGAAAAACTCAGGAAAACAACCATGAAATCATCTTTTTCATTTGCTGACTTTGGCATTTTCTGCGAGTTTTGCAGCCAGTGCAACCATCTGCAATGAGGGACATGGTTTTCAGCCAAAGGTAAGCTTCCTTGACCACCTCCTTCCAGGCGCTTCCACGTACTGCCTTAAAGTTGTTCATCTCTTACTTTTGAGCTCCTTTGGTGTGACGATCCCCCATAAGATGTCTCCCCTCTTCGGCAGCGTCGGACTGGTACCTTTCTTCTCCGTGCCTCCATTTGGTTTTTGTTGTTATTGGCCCTCCATCGCTGGCTCTGCTAAATTCCTACAGACCACACAAAAATAATTTCGTAGTGCTAAAACAAAATGCGCTAAAAGGATCACATGAACATGTGGATAAACTGCTGCTGTTGCCATGAGTCGTCGTCCTCCTCCCGTTCCATCATCTTCTTTTTCCGGGATGAGGAACTTGGATGGACGGATGATGGGACGGATGGATGGAAAGGACAACCACCCAAGGATATTATATAATTAGAAAAGGCTCATTCAAGACGTGGAATGTACTGACGTAAGTGCAAAAAGTTAAAAAATTAATTCAGCGTGGCTATCAATTACAGGTTGCCCCAATTCCTTCAAAAACACCAGACTTGGTTGTGGGCACCATACATGTAACATAAACCAAAAATGGGCAAAAAGTTTCTGGCTTTGACAAAGCTAAGACCTCAGATCTCAAATCCAACAGGTTTGCACCAGATGTCAATCATGCTGATTGTGGTTTTCCACATAAAGCAGTCAAAAGGGTCTTGTAGTAAAACATCATTAGTTTCAGGACATGTTTTCCCATACTTTACTTTATTTAGAGTGCACACATATATATACTTTTGTACCAATATTTCTTTTTCTTTCCCAATTTTGTGGTTTGTAAATTTTGTCGATTTTTTCCACTTTTTGATCATTTTTTATCATCACGAATTCACACTATTAAAACAAAATTTCCCAATTTCTTCAAAAAAAATCTTTGTATCCACAGTGCGAAAATTCACCAAGAAAAATCACTGCTCTGTACAGAATTTCTTTTGTTTTTCCACTCCGGATTTATTTGCTATGACCGTCCA
>Ga0116231_10007785_pt1 | contig 19294 bp, 19 predicted proteins | sample S1TSphgellanicum_2_FD_89695 | JGI IMG/M metagenome (GOLD analysis project Ga0116231, IMG submission 89695) | Host-associated microbial communities from peat moss isolated from Minnesota, USA - S1T2_Fd - Sphagnum magellanicum MG | ecosystem: Host-associated > Plants > Peat moss > Unclassified...
AATTCGTGATCATTCCAAAAATTGTGCGCCTTGCCACCTGCCGAACTTGGATCCTACCATCATCACGTCGACTTGGATTCCTCCACTTGATTATCCATGTCAGGTATGTCAAAGGACAGAGGATGTTGATCAAATGCTGCTTTGTGACAATTGTAATGGTGGATACCATCTCTTCTGCCTCAAGCCGGAGCTCACTCAAGTTCTTGCCGGCAATTGGTACTGTTCATCATGTTCTCCTACAGCACCTTAATTCCTACTCAGACCATGCCATGTTTTTCTCGGCTCAGGTCTAGGGAGGGATACATGATAATTTCATCTTAGCTTCACTTGTGCATTGTATATATATGTGTGCATGCATCTCTTTTTAGTTGATTAGTTTATACCTTTGGCTGGCTTTAATCTTTTTGTTTAGTAGAATTTACTACGTATTTACATCCTTACGACACTGTACGTCACAACATGAATGCATGATTGCCTCCTTCACATTTGCTAAAATCTTAGGATCTTCAAATGGGTGCACATGAACAATCTGAAAAAGAAGAAGCTCCTTTGGAATGTAACCAAGCAAGCCATTTCTTGGAAAACTCCTAACAAGGACACACCACATGTATAACTCTCTACACTAATAAGCCATCAGCACAATGGATCATTACCTCTAGACACCCCCCTTGGATGTTGCAATGGGTAAAGTTCTTATTTCAAGAATTAAAGTTTAATTCTCTCACAAGTTTCTTCAAATTGTAAGGTGAATTGGTACAATGTTCATGTTTGTTTTACTACACTTATGGGTTTTTGTGTAATATTCATATGTTTTATACATATTTATAATTTATCAACATTTGAATTCCAATTCATTCATAACTAGACCATATACATCTATAGTTTATCAACATTTGAAAACTAGTTCATTCATAATCGGACTATATACATATTTATAGTTTACAAACATTTGAAAATTGGTTCATTCATAATTGGACCATATACATATCTATAATTTACTAGCATTTGAAAATTCATTCAATCATAATCAGCAAAGGAAAATTAAAATGGTCAAATACAAAACCATCTACACAATCGACCTCCTAAATTTTGAAAATACATATCCTTACTTTTTTTAAAATAAAAATTTGTTATGTTGATATCCAGAGGTTTGTCCTAAAACTAAATAACCGGACAAGACTGGTTTTTACACACATGAAGGGGAATTATGTGCTATGTGCACATGGAGGGAAATGACAATATGCAATTACAAGCTCAAGAATACATCATAGTCTTGTAATTTCACTCCATGTGTATATGCATAAGAAGTTATTTGAAGGCCTAACTTTTATGCACATACACAGAGTGAAATTCAATATTATTTGATTAAATATAATAATTTGAGGGCCTGTAGTGTGGATGCACATGAAGGTACATTCCGTGAGGTAAGGCACCGGCCATTGACATTGGCATATTTTCAGGAGTGCCTTTACCTGGAAAGGTGAGTAAGTGTGTACTATGTACCTGAAATTTTTTTTCTAAGGAATTTTTGTTTGTAGCTAAATTGGTGATCACCCAGAGGAAGATTTAGGTAAATATGGCGATTATCACTAATATTTCCCCTAATTATGGCGATTAAAAACCCTCCAAGATCACTTCATTTTTGAGTTTTTAATTTTTAATTTCGCCAATAAAAAAGGGCTGATTAATGGCATAATATAGACAAGTTTTTCACTCTTTCTAGCTCGCCTGATGTATAGGAGAGCTTTGACTTGACATATCAATTGAGCTATTAGTCGGCGCTTTTCAGGACTAGTCGCTTTAATTAATTTCCAAAATAATCTGTTATTCAACTCTCTAGATCAGTGGTTTTGTTTCTAGCGAATTTTCGATATAAAAATTTGAATTAAAAAAAATTAATTTACATACATATATTCTTTAAAATTATACTTTTTTTGAAAAATTAAAAATTAAAAAAACAACCGAAGTGAAGTCAAGGTGGTCTTATCCTCGACTTGAGAGAAAGTTTGCAAAATTAGGCAAAATTTTCTGACTTGGAAGATTCCCACTGCAGTAAAGCACAATGATGAGCTTCTCGGTCTTCCATTGCTTATGTGTGCATTGACAAATCTGCTCAAAACAGCCTAGCTGATAAGGCACAGGTTAGCAGCTGTAATTAGATTCAAATTTCAAAAAGGCTCGAGTATTGTCGTCATGTGTAAGAAAAAAAAAACAAGAATGGAAAAGGCTCATCAAGTGCTGAACAAACTTAGAGTGATCAGCAGCAGTATAATACTAACTATTGCTGAATTGCAAGCATCAAAACACATGAATCCAACATCTCTGCTGGTTCACTGGGCTGTTTGTTGTAACCAGACTGATCTAGGTCTAGAGCTTGCTTTGATTTTCAGTCCATCATGGATAATTACATGTCGTGTGATAGTAGTACAAGAAGTTCAGCTCGCCCAGAAGATTGCAAGCTCATGAGAGCTGCAATGGTTGCATTAATTGTGTGCACAATTACGGCGCTGTTGCTATTAGGTGTGGCTGATGCCGCGGACCCAGATCCTTTGCAGGATTTCTGCGTGGCGGACTTGTCCCCAAATGCTACAGTACATGTGAATGGTTTTCCTTGCAAAGACCGCGCAAATGTTACTTCCAAAGACTTCCTTTACACGGGCATGCGTCTTGCTGGTTCGAGCTTTCAACTTGAACTTGGCGTGCGTAATTAATGGTTGATGTAATAGATCTTACTTTATTAGCAGCTCCTCGACGACGAGAATTAGCTGGTGTATGATCTGCAAGTCTAGCTAGTCGCATTTGAACGTCTTTTGGTATACCCATGATCCATTCTTCTCTACATTCGACCTGCACAGTTTTCTGCAGTGGTTGCAGGTCATGCACGAGCTGGTTCTAATCTTTTATCAGCTTTCTCCTCGTCATGTGGGTGGGTGGTTGGTATTTTCAGGAAATGTGTCTCTCACAGGTACCAACGCCGTCCCCAAGGTTGTGAATGTGTTCCTGTACCCAGCTCTCAACACACTGGGCATCTCTCATGCTCGACTGGATTTCGGTATCGGTGGTGTCATTCCTCCTCATACCCATCCCTTCGCGACCGAGACTTCGTTTGTGGTGAAAGGGACCATCTACACAGGCTTCATTAGCTTCGAAAATGTACTATACGCAGAAACCTTGCAAGAGGGAGACATCTATATCTTTCCCAAAGCAACCCTACATTTCCAACTCAATGTAGGTGATGGACCTGCAGTGACCTTCAACAGCCTCACTTCCCAGAATCCTGGATTCGTGACTGCAGCAAACCAGCTGCTATTTACGAACATCTCGGCTCCAGTTCTTGAATCATCTCTGGGAATAAATGCCGAAACTCTCAAGTTACTACAAGACTCTAACATTCCTCTCTTCTTTGGAGGATCTAAAAGCCGCAGCTAAACAACTAGTCCAAGCATGCAGAAGTGCTGTAAATTCTAGTGCTGGCAAGCATCATGTGGGTATGTCATGAAACCTCAGTGCCTGTGGATTTCAAATAAAGACTACTAGCTCTGCATCAGACAAACGCCGGTGAGAGAATAGTGGAATTCTCATGAACTTTGGCACGATCCTGGTGATATTCTCTAGATGAGATTCATCAGATCCAGCTCCAGCTTCAGACCTAATGTTGCAAATTCAATTGTACATGATGTGCATTCAATAACTTTCTAAGTGTGTTTGATTTCAAATGGACCCCCTGTAGCTGGATCATTCTCAAAAATGTTTCCTTCAAGAATAGTTGAATAAGGACATCATCCACAAATCACAAAATTATTGACTAGGAATCAAGGATAGTCTAACCTCCTTAGTCAATGAACGCTTCAGTTCCTCCCTTAACTCATCCAATTTCATTGTAGCTGCAAGTGTATGTAACTTTTCGTTTTTCCCCCTAAAATCCAAAACTAGTCCACCATTTAGGGTGAAACGCTTTTGCACAAGTTAGCTAGACGTTTATAATTTCCATTATTTAATGGTTTGAACATAAACAAAATAGACGGTATGTGTGCTTAGATGAAGTCACAACAATATCAAAACAATTATACTAACCCATACAAAAACCATATGGCTTAACCAAAAAATAGTAAGCTAGCCAATTGAATCTACATCAATAGGGCAAGATGGGTGTAGCATTGGTTTAGGCCACAATGAGGAACCCCCTACCTTTTCCATGCTTCAAAATTGCTTTTCAATTACGAGCCTTTACCTTCCCAAATCTGCCAAATCCCTCTTCACCATAACAATCTTGGATTCTAATTTCCAATGATCTAACTCTGCATTCTGAATCATATTTTCTCCTTTGATGGCCCTCTATGTCTTATATATCAATAATGCCTGAAAGGTTTCAACGTCTCTTTCTACACGTTGTTGCTCACAAACAAACATCTTGAGTTCTGCAACTTCTTGCTCACCAAACCCATGGGCGACCTACCACAAACATGAAAAATTCGTAATACAATTTTGGTAACCCTAAACCACAAATGAAACAAAAAAAAATTTCAATCCAACACCATGGATGGATCCCCTCTTTGGACCCCATATGAACAAAACGCCTTGCTTTAAAGCCCCCCTTAAAAATTTGTTTTTTTTTGTGTACATCGACTTTTGTCTGGCACGGCATCTCCTTGTTGGCCTTGAATTGTTTTGCTTTCTTTTGAAAACAAGGTGTGTGATATGCAGTGATTCTTTCCTTTCATTTCTAAAAACATATGAAAAAAAAAAAAACTCATAACATGCTTTCATTAATATTAAATTCACAATTTAAAAGTTTTCATTTGGTGTCTTCATTTGTTGATGATGGGCAAGACATTTTGATTACTGAAAAATATGATAAAAAATCTTTACATGTTATGTTTTTAAAATGTTATTATCATTTACATCATATGGTAGATCACCAAATTAGATTTTCAAACTGAAAAGTTAATGAAAATTGCAATCTAAATATTTTTGAAATGACTAGTCGCACAAATCAACTAGTTAAAAAACTAGATAATAAAAATTTGCTAATTTTTAGGAGATTTTAAATAAATGTTAAGGAGATAAAGTGTATTCTTCAATGGTGGCAAAAATATGAATCTATTTTTTCCACTATTGGTTTTTTTATTTAATAAATATTGAAAATTGCTGGATCAACCTTGAGAAGTTGTTTATAATAAAAAAAAATTGAAAAATTTGAATATTTGTTAGTAAGAATTTATTTAATGATCCAAGAGTTGGTTTTCAAATCTCTTTGTAATCTAGTAGAGTTTAATAAAATGGATGAACACTTAGAAAACAAGTTAGAAAAATTTGAAGATGAATTTGAGCGGGATGAAATTTAAAATTAAAAAAACTTCAATTTATGCATTTTCATCATGCTTTTGCAAGTATTTTTATTTTTATTTTTATTTTTAAAATTAAAAATTAATATAATTTTTAAAATAATTGGTTTGTAGGAACCATCTTCAAAAATTGCTAAAATGGTTAATGTCTATTCTTACTTTCATTAGTAAGAAATAACTACTAACCATTTTACTAGTCAAATTTTGCTAGAAAATGAATTTTTTAATTTAAAAATGAAGTGCTTTTGGAGGGTTTCCATTGCCAAAAGTGAGAAAAAGAAAAGTAAAACTTGCCAAATATCTACATTTGGTTTTCAATGCTTTAGCTATGAATATAAAATGTTGATTAAAGATTTATACTCTATGATCTGGTTTATATAGCCAGATTTGGCTAATTTTTCCTTAGGGATGATCATTAATTTTTTCAACATATTCCTATGGATGATTCCCACTTAAACTACATAAAGAAATCCCCCCCCCTCACCCCAAACAAACAGTAATGAAAAGTGACGACATTTCTTCAGAACCCAAATTTTCTCTCGTTTTTTGGCGAATTAATAATACAAATATTAAAAAAACAGGACATCGACAACAGAATATTCCAGCTTCTGTATTTTTCTGACCGCGCCGCACAAATTCGCCAAAAAGAAAATAAGGCGAGTCGTGAGGAATTTGTTTTTTTGGGGGGAAAAACGCTGTCTTGCGTACGTTCTCATACAGTTGGAGAGTATATGGAACGAAGGGAACGAAGGGAAACAGAAGTGGGAACAAAGAATCCGGAACCCTAGAAAGAGCGCTCAGCTCCCATGTGCTGTCTACTTTCTCACAAGCGGCGTCTGTCTCCGTAGAGCGAGCTTCCGCCGCCTGCAACGATGGTATGCACTTCGACTTCCTTATGCATCGATTCTGGCTTCCGCTCTGCTGTGTTTTGTTCTGTTTCTCTTCTTTTTCTCTCTTTCTAGTTCACAGATTTGTGTTTGATTGGTTTCAGTTAAATCGGTGTTCCTCTTTCGTTTAGGGTTTCGGGAGCTCATGTGGGCGCTGCGTATTGCTTGTGTTATTTTTTTTCCTTTGGTTTTTGGGAAACGCCTGGCGAATCTTGATTTGACAGAGGCTGGTCCGTGCTTTTGTTCAGTCGTGGAATGTCGTGTTTTCTCGTTGGAATGGCTAGCAAATCTGTAATATTGTAGAAAGACTGACGGAGGGCAGTGCCACAGGTGAAGTACGCGCGTGAACCTGACAATCCCACAAAGGGTAAGCATTGCACTCTTTGAATCGTGTTTTTATTCATTTTGCTGCGAATATGAAGCGGGCAGGTTCTTTTGGGTTTTGGATTGATTCGAAGAAGCATGCGCTTTTTTTGTCGTCTTTAGGGTTTTGGATTGGCTAGATGAAGCATGTGCTTTATTTGTGGTCTTTTCTGGTTGAGTTTCTCTTGAAGAAGTGATCCGCCAATGTGCATCTTGATGCCAGCTTGATCTGTGTTTATCTTCCATGTGCAGCATGCAAGGCCAGAGGATCGGACTTGCGTGTGCACTTCAAGGTGTGGACTATTCACAACCCTTGTTGGTAGCTCAATGATTTGGCTGACTTGTGACATGTGCACACATCTCTGTTGTTGGATTTGCTTTTTGTTTATGGCTAACTCCGGAGTCCTTGTGCAAATCAGAATACCAGAGAAGCAGCGCAGGCCATTAAGCACCTCGAGTTATCAAAGGCCAAGAGGTACTTGGAGGATGTGCTTGGACACAAACAAGCTATTCCCTTCCGTAGGTTTTGTGGTGGGGTTGGCCGCACTGCACAAGCTAAGTCACGGCAGTCTAATGGACAGGGACGGTGGCCAGTGAAGTCAGTCACGTTTCTGCTTGGCTTGTTGAAGAATGCAGAGAGCAATGCTGAGGTATTGTCTCTGTTGCCCTGAATATTTTCTGTTCATTGTTCATAATTGTGGTGCATGATATGATGTTCATTATCTTCCTAGTCATTGTCTGCTGTCATTTGGAGTGGGAGAAAAGGTGTATACACAATTGCACCTTGTTGGGCAACCTGTTCAGCTGACAAGTTTCTGGCTGCAGGTGAAAGGCCTTGATGTAGACACCCTCTTCATCTCTCACATTCAGGTCAACAAGGCACAAAAACAGCGGCGCCGGACATACCGTGCACATGGGAGAATCAACCGTATGTCCTCTTTAAGCCCTTTTTTGTGGGTTGGTTTTGGTGCAAGGCAATGTCTTTTGGGTGATACTGTATCTCCTCGCAGATCTTGCAGGTAGTGAATTTCATAATAGTGGTCTACTGTTGAGGACATGCAGATTTTGTGGTAGGAATCCTAGTTGATTGCAATTTGGATCTTTTGGTTGAAGCAAATGGTACTGGTGGTGTTTCTGGTATTTTACAGCCTACATGTCATCTCCATGCCATATTGAGCTTACTCTCTCAGAGAAGGAGGTGGCTGTCAAGAAAGAGGTGAGGGTTTTGACTTGTTTTCATCTTCATAGAAGTTATCATTAGATAACTTTGGAATCTATTGTACTTTTTAATTGTAATCAAAGGTTTGACATGGTTGGTAGTTATTGCACTTGCACTCTCTGCCTTGTTGGACAAGTATTGCTGCATTGGTGAAATAACACTTCGATAATGTTGAATACTGCTTGCAGGTTGAAGCACAAATAGCTCCCCGGAGGCCCCGCAAACAACAGGCTCGGTTGCGTAGTGGTGTCACATCTACTGCATAGACTGTAGCACTCTGGTGCTTGCTTGTCAATGGGTTGACAGATTTTGACAATCTCAGAACATTTCCAAGTTTGGGCATATGCTGCCCAGTTTGTATGCAGCATTCTGTGAGGATGAAATTCTGTTCTTTACATTTGAGATATTATTTTGTTGTTGACAAGTTCTTGGTTTTCTTTTTAAGGTTGAACAAACTTTTGGTTGAAAGTGTGTGTTTGAGAAGACTCTCATGTCTAGGGTCCATGAGCAAGGAGACAGTAATGTCACAGAATTACATTCAACCACACAAGGATGTGGAGGTCTATAGATCTGCAACATTTTGCCCAATTAAGTTGTGGAAACCATTTTGTTTGTATGAGTATTCAGAAAGTTCATTCCAGGTCTTCAGTGGACTTTATTTTTGGTTTGGTGGATTTCATGCTTTGTTTTGAGATTTTGACATCACTTTCTGCTGAGTCTATAGCAACATGAATAGCAACATGTTGTGCATGATGTGGTGGCCAGTGATGACTTTAATCTTACCTACATTGTCTGAATGATGTGATGTCATCACCTTTTTGTGCTTCTGAGGCCACCATGTTTTGTATGTTATTCTTTGAAATATTTTGAAGATGTTGACATCAGTGACTGATGCTTGCTGATTTTGCTGATTTTGTTCAGAATTCCATAGTCTTATGGTTGACCTCCACTCAATACTGAAGGCAATGATGATTAAGTTACCTATTTTGTGAAGAGGTTTATCCTCAGGGATCAGAAATATTTTGAATGAGCCTTCTGAAGTTGGAGATATAAGTTGCAGCTTCCTGATGATTTGACTTGTCATGACTATTATTAGATTCTAGTTTCATGGCTCTTGATCTCTAACACAACACTATTTTGAGTCTTCCAGCATGTTTTGTGACATCTGTGTTCTGACTCATGTGGGATTTGAAAACAACTTTCATATGAGGAGCTGTGCGTCTTGACCAATTAGTTGCCTCACTTCTATCAGTTTCAGTTTTGGAGGTAATCATGGTCCTAATCATAATCCTGGAAGTAAGTTGAATGCATGTTTAAGGTATACCTTGGTTGCTCTGTTCTGATGAATTATTTTCTTTTGAATTTCCTCAATGTATAGAAGGTAATTAGTAGCAAATTGTGCCTTTTTTCTGATGGGCATTTTCAGGGATTTTCACATCTGTGAGGACTATGTACATTGAAATGTGAGTAGCAAAAATGTTTATTGGTGGTTGTGGTCCAGCTTTTGGGGATATGCAAGTTTATCCGTGTCAGGTCTAGGTCATGCATTTATTTCTTGGACATCATCTTTTAAGTTTGAAACCTTTTGACCATTACTTCTTTCTCTCTTTTCAGTGCTTCTCGAGTTCTGCCTGGATGCTGATGAAAGTGTCATGTTCTCTGAGTTCATGTAGTTTGCCAATGGGTTGATGATATGTTTTGCAGACTCCAGTATGATGACCAAAATACAGACTACAATTATCTGACCATTGGCAAACACAGGTTCTTTTCATGTCATTTGGGGGAGTATTTGTTTGTGGTGGAGTTTGCAAATTGTGCAAGCCAATGGATGATGATATGGTTGTCAGATCTCATTATGGTGACTAAACTACAGACTACAATTATCTGACCATTGGCTGGCATTGACATTCTTTGATTGTGTTCTGTTGTGTTGTGATCTGCAAAAATGAAAGTTGACTGATATGATTTGTTTTGTAGACAGGACTTAGTTGTGTTGAATGGAAAACAAACCATAATCAATGGTAGTGTGAAGTAGCGCAGAGCCCAAGTGAAATTTGACTGATGCGATTTGGTTTGTAGAATGGAGGATTGAATTGTTTCTGACAGTTGTTAAGTCCTGTGTTTTCAGTATAATGGAAGGTTTGTTTTGTCCTGAGACATCTCTTGCAGTCCATGCACAACTGTTGAGGGTAGCATTTACAAAGTCCAGACTATATTAGAGGTAGAGATTTAGATTAAATTCATACTTTCCCAAACTTTCCCAATGTTCTGTTCTTCAGTAACTCTGTGGATAGGGCAGTGGACTTTCTTTATTGGTCTAGGGAACAAAGGCAACAAGAAGATGAAACTGTGTAGGGGAAGAGAGCATACTTTCTCTTGGATGGCCTGAAAATGTGTGGTAAGTTCCAATCTCAGTCAGTCTTTTAGGTGCAGAATTTGCTGGGACGAGTAACGGAAAACATTATGGTTAAGGAATGATGATCACGTCAGAATTCCATTTTCATGTTAGTGCATTCTTTTATGATACATGTGCTTGACTTGAGGGTGTCTTGTCAGCCTTTTTCTTACTTTCTAATCCAAGAGGATGATTTTATTAAGCACTTGAATCAATATCATTTCTGGGGGAGATTTGATGATCAGAATTTCATGTAGTGTAATGGTATATTTGCAGTTGATCTGTGTGCAAGGCTATAGTGGGATCTGAGATTGGATTGTTGGATGTTCAATTTTGGAACTGACCCCAATTTACTTGTATGTCATGTCTTCTTCACAAAGTAGAATCCCAGAGTAGTGATGCCAGCAACTATGTGGTGGTTCCAGTTTTTGATGAGAACTAATTTGAGCTAATTTATGTAATTTACTAAAACCTCAAGTTCTGGCTTTTGGAGAGAACATGATTCTACTAAGTTTTAGTTTGATACAACCTCTGGTGTCCTGGTTTTAGTTACTTGCAAGTCTAGTGGAACTTCTGATTCCGGTTTCATTTTCTTTTTTGAAAAACTGGTGGAACCTTTTTTTTCATTTTCTTAACCTCTTTTCACATTCTAAACATTAAATTTCTGCCTCTGGAAAAAATTTCATGCCTTTTCATACCCATTCCATTGGTGGGTTGCTTAAAGGACTGAGCCAGTTATTGAGGACTGAGCCAGTTCCATTAAATATGACCCCTAAATTTAGGGAATATTTAGGGGTCATATTTTTAAGGTGTGGTATGTTATTAGTGATGGAAATATGAGATTCACTTGAAGGTTATGGCAAAAGTTGCACCATCTTTTGGGTATTCAATTTGAACCCCATACCATCTGTAGACGTATGGGCAAATTCTTGAAGACATTGTGCAAATAAGTAAGCCCCCAACTCAAGATTATTAGGAGGATGACTTACCTATGGTTGAATTTGTTCACAATAGGCAATAGTCTTCATAGACTACTATATTCAAGTTAAACTATGGTTGACATCCTTGAACACCTATCAACAAGAAAATTAACGGGTCTCAAGTCTTGGTTGTGAAGGATTTCAATTTCTCAATTATTCATGTTATGAGTATGATTAGAAGACATTTGTTGTTACCACAACAAAGGAAAAAGTTCTACGTTGACACATAATTGTGTGATGTCATTTGATGTGGGGTTCAGAGAATTTCTAAGCGCTTCCAACATGAAGTGAAGAGTCTCTAGTGCTAAGAAGTTGCATCCTAGATGGATTGGTCCAATTAAGAAAATGGTTAGGGTAGGTGTCACAGCATACAAACTACAATTGTCAAAAAACATGGAAATCTGTGGAGGAATATTTTTTCATGCATAGATTGATGAATGATAATTATGGATGAAACATTTTCATGAATTAAAAAAATAGATGAAAAAATAAGTGGATGAAAATTTAAAATGGAAGAGCAAAAAAAAATGGATGAACATAATCTATTTGCAACCAAAAGTTATGTGCCACCTAAACTATACTTCTTCACAACCAAAAGGTTTGTGTCAATAGAAATATGACATGTTCATTTCCAAGAGGTATGTTCTCATTGGGAATTGAAATAATATAAGTTCACACGTTCTCAAAATCATTTCACATCTTTTTTATTTGAATTTAGTCTATTAAACCTCTTACATCTAGATCATTCTTTCCATTTGAAGAAGAAAATTGTATTTTTTACCCCATCTCCACTCAAATTTACTATCTTCAACTTTTTTTACGATTACCATCCATTTGCAATTGTTACACATCTATTTTACAATGGCCAAACTAAAATTTATAGGAATGGTCACACCAAACATTTTGAAAACTATGATTGAATACATATTAATTTCAAGCATGTTAAATAAAATATGCAAAATGACAATAAGACTTTTAGAATATCTAAAAGTTTCAACTTTGTTGGACCCTTTAAAGAATTTGTTAGAAATCAAAACATGGGGAACAAAATGGTAAGAGCAAATTGACAAAACAATTGAATGGGCAGTATGGTGATGGGTGAATGCAAAAATTAACAAAAAAAAAGTCTTGCATTGTTCAAAGAAATTATAAACATATTGAAGGAGGATATGGAAGACTATCACTACACGATGTTTACACATGCCATGGAATTCTTTCAAGAACACACAAATTTTTAAAAACCAATTCTAGAACATTTTTTCACAAGTATATTACAAGATTTGTCAATCAAAGTATTTGTTTCTCTTGACAACCTCTTATCAACAAAATTTATGAAACCTAGTAGATGACTTTATGCAACTCTAAACAAGCGAGCCTGGGTGCCACAAGATTTAAAGAACAAAGTGTTAAAACAACCCATGAATCGCCAGATGATAGGCCTTGCATTGAAACCACGAGATGTCTACAATAATATTTTTTTTAAATCCCAACAATTGATGAAAAAATCAAAATACCATTCTTTGCAATAATTTTTGATTCATTAAACGTTTTGATATGAATTAGGGCTGAAATTGAAAAAAAAGATTTTACTTCCTAAAAAATCCAAGAAATCTTGAAAAAAATTAATTTTTAAACATCCAAAGAATTCTAATATCTAGACTAAAGGATTGTATCCTCCAACCCAATTCATGTTCCATTTTTGAAGCCTTATAAGGCTAGCAGCAATATAAAGCCTCTACTTCGATCAATCCTAAAAGAAGACGGAATTAGTTGATATGCTTCATGTGACTGGAGGACTTGGTTCTTAGTGGTTCACTTTCCTCTTGGTGACCTACCTTTTTTGGGCTATTTGCTTTGGACTTTGGTGCTTGCCCCTTGTTTTTTTTTCTTTCCCTTTCTTGGGTGCTTTCTTTTCATAAAGTTTGGCAGGGTTTCATCACATGGAATTCACTTTGAAATGGAATAGGTATTATAGCACAAACTTTAAAGAAACTCGTTTTAGACACATGAAATTCTACCTCATGAAATGGTTTGGTTATGAACTTGAACATAATTATTGGAAATTTGAAAAGAATTTGAATTCAAAAAATTTCAAAGAACATTGGAACATCAAAGCATGTTTTAATGAACAACTATGTTGTCATGGTGTTGGACATGAGGATCTCTATAATATCCCATCCAAAAGGAAGAGGCTTAACATGTCATATAAATGATTAAATCAAGTTCTGCTTTTTTTATGAGTTCTTCTTGAATTGTTGACCACAAGCATTCAAAACTACAAGGAGAGGTGTGTAATAATTTTACGTAAGTTACTATTATTAGTAATAAAAATCTATGCTACATGCACAAATAACTTTTAAACAAATGAGATAATTTAGTTAAGATTAATTAACTACCTCATAACATGTGATGTTCACCTTGCTTGCCATGGAAGTAACATTTGCATGGATGATGAACTTATGCATGAAATATTAGGGAAAGTAACATTTTTATGTGTAGTCACACTAATAGGAGCTGCAAGTGGAATTGGCATTTTAAAGTTGTAAAATGAGTTATAAATGAATTGATTTTTTTTAAATGGCATATTTTGAACAAATTTTAACACAAATCTTAGTATAATAGTACAATATATATATAAATATATTTAAAACATTCCACGAATAAATAGTCACCAAGAGGTGATCATGACTCCTTTTATCATGTTTGCAACCCTCTACATTTTGAATTTAGATGTTCACCTCTTAATTAGGAACTTAGGGGTGGATTAACAAGATGGTAGCAACTTGTATGACCTTCAAGATGGGTGGAAAACTCACAATAAATTGATGTTTTATTCATTTTTATTTTGTTTTGTCAACATGATTCAACAATAATTATTTTTCACACTTTTACATGATAACAAAGTTTGATTCTTTTTTTTTTTGTAGTTAATGTTTTTGGTCATTGTAAAAAATTATGAATTTCTAATCCATCACTTACTATAACCAGTCCCAATCTATGAACATCATCTTAGTAAGCAAGCCCACCATTTTCTAAATAATCACTTAGATAGGCAAGGTAGGCTCCTTTTGTCTTGTTTGCACCTTAATGTCCATTTTGTGTGTCTTTAGCTATTGTGATGATCAGGGTGAACAATTTTGAATGCCTTCCATGAGATATTTTCCTTGATTTCTCTCTTCGAGCTTTCGTTTATTTGTCAAAGATGCCACATAAGGGCCACCAGGAAGGCATGCAAAGTACACCCTTGGACAAGTGCATCCAAGAGCGGAGGTAGTAGCTGACCTCTTACATGACCCCTTTGCTTGTTTGAACGGTGACAAGCCCCAATACTATCCCTAAATCCTAGTGGTGCCACAGCGCTAACTTCTAAGCCTCTAACTTCAATACTTGTCTACCCATTGCATAGTGATTGCAAGGACAGACCTACTGTGATGCAAACTCTCTCACAAACTTTCTTTGATGAATACAAAAAAGGATCACATGGTGAGGAGAAATGCCTCCCAGATTGTGAGGTCAAGACTTGACACCACAGCAAGTGTAGAACACCTCTTGTTCATATCTGGGGTCATGGACTAGAACCTTCATTGATTGTGAAATGTGTGTTAAAATGAAGACGAATAATGCTCTTGCCCTTGACCACATCATGAATGTGTTGGAGAGATGCATAAGGCACATGATAACATAAATAAACATGATCATATTTAGTAATGCCATAGGAACAGGGCAATCCCAAAAGAGGGCACCCTACTTGAGGCATGAGCCGAGGGAAGGCCCACCTTTCAAGAGTGCGTGGCTCTGGGCTCTGAGGGTGCTGTTGTTTATAAAGAAGGATGTACTGCCACCACACTGTGGGAGCAGAAGAGCCCACCATATGGGGCAACAAATGCACATATTTTTCTGCATGATAACCTTCAAAATCATCAATAATTTTGATAAAACATACATCACGTCAAACACTGTTCCATTTGGGAGATGACATACTCATTGATTGAATTTTATGTACAATGTTTTTTCCTACTCAAAGTAACTGATTACATGTTATCATATGCACTTGAAATCCATAATTACCATACAAATGGTCGAGGGATGATTCAAGCTCAAGTCATCATTGCTACATTCTACTTACTAGCAACATCTGGAACTATTAGTCATTAGATCATTCAATCATTGGAAAAACCATACGAATACCCAATGGGTCAAAGGTAATAGAATTCAGTCACAGGTTTTACTTGCAGAGGGAAAATTGTCTATCTCATATCAGTCACTACAAACACAAAAAAGTCTCTCCGAATTGAACATACCAAGCACACAAATGTACATGTGTTCAAGGGCGGCAAACCCTCACACATTAGGAGCTCCTCCTAATGACATTGCAAGCACCTGCACACTGAATGTCCCTGTTTGTGTCTTACCATTCCTCTGCATTACTGCAGACAGCCTGTTGAGGCAACAGGATATCCTAAAACTCATTTCTGGTACCAAAGATTGTTGATAAAAACTTTCCTGACCCAACAACGACATCCTCTTTAGCTAGCCCTGATCTCACAACTGAATTCATACATTTCACAACAAAACTACATCTGTTTGAGCTTCTTCTCTCCACAAGGTACAGGTTATGAAGTTTGAAAATCACTTCAACTAGGAAATCATGTCCCACATTGCCTTCAACAAACCTGCATCAAAAGTGACAGCAAAAAACAGAAAAAGTGCATGATGCACTACATGGCTTCAGCTACTCTGATCCAAGTAGCATCTAGAGTTCATAAATTGTAACCCAATATTTAAGTACTTCAAAATAATGAACAATACAAAAAATTTGAAAGTCACACCGGTAGGTTACATGTAGGACCAAAATGCTCACAAAATAAGGTCAAGATGACAAGAAGAATACAAGTATCAATTTCAGCCCTCACCTACAAGTCACCATACTTAGGAGGTTGAGCAGGCTTTCCAGTGCGTGCATCTGACCAGGCCTTTGCTATGGTCTTCTTCATTTCATCATCACCTTCATCATACATGTTCTGTTGAACCCAAAATGTCACCAACCAAGACAATGCAGATGCATGAAGAACAGAGAACAGCTACAAAACATCTTTGGAAGAAGATGGATCTGTTGACATTTGCAAATACAAGGCACTGGTAGGATTTTTTCAAAACCATCATTAAAATGAGTTCTCTTGCAATGAATCTGACATACCTTCATCAAGTCCATAATGCCACTCATTGGATCCTTGTCTTTGTCCATTGCTGGAGCTTTGAACTACAAAACCCATCCAAGGGAACAAAACCCCAACATCTAGTTTAGATGGCATTTGCTCTTTTGCAGCGTCATAGTTAAGTGGCATATTTGAAATTTCCAAACTTCAATCCATAGTTCAAAGGTGAACACAATTGTCATGATTCCACAGCATGCCAATCAAAATACGTAGTTTCTACTGGCTACTTGATCCAGCATTTGCAACCAAGGAAATCTGCTGGCACCTTCTCCTCCTTCTTGTGGAGGTCAATCCAGTTACCACCATCTGCCTTTTTAAGTGTAACAATAATCCTTTTTGGTTTCACCAACATTTTCGATTGCTCTGGAATGATAGACTTGTTCAGCTTTGGTACAGAACAGCGATAATTCTTCCCACCAACATCATGGATCTTGAGGTCAACAGAATCAGAGTGGAATTTGGCTTCTATTTTCTCTTGCGAGGCACCTTCAAGTGTTATGTATATCTGTCCAACCCATGAACATGTAGGCAACACAATCAACACAATCAACTTATCTCTTAAAGCCCAGAAAACCGTGGAGATTGTTCTCATCTCTCTTACCTACAGCTGTTCCATCCAAACAGGTAAGATACAGGCCATTGAAGTGCATTCTTTCCCAAACCTCAAGTGGCGCATATCTGCTGATATGAATGGAGTGGATACACAAAGAATGAAGATTGCAAAATTCATCTTCCACTCCACTGGTCCCCAGGTAAAATATGAAGTTACCTGATCTTGGAGCCTGCTACAAGACTTTTTCTAAGTATGAAGAACCACACAGTCACTGCATAGGCAGTCTCTCATTCAAAAACCAAAGAATTACAAGGATCTCTCACACTATCAACTCTCCTGCAGTAGTGCATTCAAAGGATGGGTGGGTGTGTCCAAGAAAGAAATAACTAGAGGATCCACAGGTCCTTAAGGAGGTGAATCTTTTCTGAAGAAATCAACAAATCAAAACAGCATTACTCACCTTCACTTTGTCATAGTCTTGATCCCAGCTGAATGTCGCAAGTGTAGTATACTGAATGATCGGCTGAAATTTCTTAATCTCTAGAGGAATTACTTTTGGTGTTTGCTCCACTGCTGCTGCAGCTTCATGCTCATCTTTAAATGTCTGCACAGAGTTACAATTCTCATCAAAAACCCCCAAATCCCCTCACATTCCTTAACCCCTTTCCTTCCACCCCGAACAAAGCTTCTTTGATTTCCTGTTGCTCAGGTTAGGTCAGAGAGACAATAAGTTGAACTTCTGCAAGTCCCATAAAGATCTTAACTCTTGAGTCTGTGCAGAAGAGTGATGGAGTGTCTGTCAATGCTACCACCCTCTTTTGCACAGCTTCCTACATTGTTTAAGCCTCCTCCAAGAAAGACACATAGCTGAAACAACAACCCACAAGCTCTCTTTTTGTCTGGCTGATCACCGGTGAACCACGATCATCACAACGTGGCATCACCTACAATGGGTCGTCCGTTGCTGACTGGAACCCTAAGACCATTTGAGAGATTTGAGAAAAAGGTCACAGAAAGTTCTCGCGATCTTGTCATCATCGACTTGCTGCTCTCCTGAATGTGCTACTAACCTTTTCCAGACTGGAGATTTGTGAAGAGAGAATGGATTGAACACGTGGTCGCTTGGCCTCTTGAAGAAGATGCCGAAGCTCATCGATGTCGTCTTGCATCACCGCTCCCGCCATCGATGAACAAACCCACCACGAAACCCACGAAGAAACTCCTCTAAAGAAACCAAGACTTTCGCAAAAAGCAGAGCGAACAACAATCCATCAAAACTCCCAAAACAAAACTTCGCAACACCTCTCTCTCTCTCAAAAACCCACAATCTTCAAGACCCAAAACTACCGTATGCACAATGTTCTAAGGTTCTTCAAAAACCCTAGAACCTTCCTAGCTCCCGAAGAAGAAGAAGACAAAGAAGCCCTAGAAGCTTCCAAGAGGATTTGGACCCCGGTGGGGAAATCCTGCGATCAAATAAGAGACAAGAGGATCAGATGAAGAACACCCAAAAAAATCCCTTCCCTGAAATCCTCATGAGAAGCACCGTTGTAGCAGGAATGGCCCATCCATTCACACAGTTTTTGTTTTGTTCATCCACCAGAAAGAAGAAAGCTCTTGCTTCCCTTGCAATTACCTCCAATACCCACCTTTCGTCCTTGCAATGCCTGCAATTCCTCGAACACCCTTTCTTCCCTTGCAATGCCTGCAATTCCTCGAACACCCTTTCTTCCCTTGCAATACCTGTAAATACCTTTCTTCCCTGCAATGTCTACAGTACCTGCAATACCCTTATCTTCCCTGTAATGCTTGCAATGGGTAACTGCAATACCTTTCTGTGTTTAGTGTAATTGGCAGATTTGGATTCTTCCTCGGTGTTTTTGTTTTTTTTTTCTTTGGGGGTGTCATTGGCAGATTGGATTCTTCTTTTGATTATGTGAAATTGTGATCACAACAGAATGTTGTGGAGAAATTTTTGCAATGGAATTTCAAAAAATGAATAAGTGGTAGAGAGAATTTGAACAAAAGGAAATTGAGATTGAAAATGCAAAATGTTTTGCTGTACAGAAAGAATAAGCACAATCCTCTTAGAACGTACTCACTTTTATGCTACCCAGATGCTGCATTTTGGTCCTTGAGAGATGTAAAGACATATGAAAGTTGCTCATTTGAGCACTGTGTGTGTGTGTGTGTGTGTGTGTGTGTGTGATGTAATCTGGAACTTTGATTGCCTGTTTCCAATTCTGTTTTTTTTTTTTTTTTTTCTGGTTTGCGCTTCCGCATGAGCTTTTCCAATGGGGCCCCTTTTTAACTATGTTGAAAACATTTTCTACAGG